>JAEEGH010007710.1_pt1 | contig 25736 bp, 14 predicted proteins | sample 9134181 | NCBI WGS metagenome assembly JAEEGH01 (sample SAMN16246544, study PRJNA631951) | gut metagenome | biome: gut microbiome; feature: rumen; material: DP-attached | host: Bos | place: Iran: Karaj | collected 2018-10
TGAGAAGGATACCGAATTTCTTTTGGCGATAGATGAGCAGTGAACCGTCACTGCATGAGCCGCTAAGTATCAGTAGTAACGAGTCGGTGTCTGTACCCGTATTCACGGTTACATCAGTACCGCTGACCGTCACATAACCGTTACTGTCGCCTGCCACGCTAACGCTTGAATTGCTATAGACAATCGTAATCAGGTTGGCAGTCGAGGCTGTGCCATTGATATAGGCGCTGAAGTCTGTATCGTCGTTTTGACAGCCAACCATTAGGGCTGCAGCCATCAGTAAAAAGATGATTTTCTTCATAAAACAATTCGTTTAATTCGTGGTCTTAGAACTTGAACTTATACCCCACACCAATATAGTGCATGTCGGGATCGTAGTCGTCCGCCTCCACATGCTTCATATTCTGGTAGCGATAGTAAATGCTGAGATGGTGTTGTTTCGACAGGCGCAGGTCGGTGCCGATATTATAGCGTATCTTCTCAATGCCCCATGAGTTATATAACTCTATGCTGGCAAAGGGCGTGAAGAAGGCACGTTTGCGGTCGTATGACACTTCGAAACGCGAACGTAGCTGGTTCTTGGCCTTGCCTGAGCGTACCTTATCCTCCCAGGCTTCGTCATCGAAGTCCCAGCGCTCTACGGTCTTCTCCGGACGGTAGGTATATTGCCAGCGTTCACGCAATTCCAATTTGATGTTGTTCGAGAACTTATATGAACCGGCCAGCGAGGCATAGAAACGGTGCTTGATACCCCAATACGAGGGACGCCAGTGGTTGTAGGCACCACTGCTCTTCAGGTCGATGTCCTCGCGGAAGTTGGTGTTCAGCAGTTTGTAGCCGGCATCGACCTTCAGCCAGTTGGTCATCTTATACTGCGCCCCTAAGCCAAAGGCCCAGCGGTCCATCGTCTTGAAGTTGTTGCGCGTGCGCATCTCGGCTTCTATCGAGAAGCTCAGCTTCTTGCCTACCTTCTTGTCGGCTTCGGCACCCAACAGCAGGCCGGCTTCGCTCTGTGCAGACGCCGCGAGAAGCGACAGGTGGAAGACGAAGAGTACTGCCGCAAATTTCTTATACACTTGCATATTCTGAATCCTTAATCTTTATCATGTTCTTGACATCCCCGCTGTCGTTGCCCTCATAATAGACACGAAGCACGGCCATGTCGCGCAGGAAATCGACAGCTCCCACGCGGACGGCAATAACCTTCAGCCCGAGACGCTGCTCCAGGTCGGCAATCAGTTCCTTACGACGCTCAGGCTTGATGAGCTCAATGCGGTCGTATTGTACAATCTTCGAGGCCACCACTTTCAGGAATCGCTCGAAGAACATGATGACGGCAAACGTGATGATGTCGATGATCAGCAGCTCAATCAGCGGAGTACCCACCATCTTGCCCATCGAGTCGACTCCCAACGAGTCGGCCATAGCATGGACAACCGACAGGCAGACGACAACGAAGAGGTAGGTCATCTCTCGCACGGGCATTGAGTCGGTACGATAGCGCATGATGCTGAAGATGCCGAAGAGTCCGAGTCCGACACCCATCGTAGCTTTTCCACGGTCCATACCCATCATCAGATAGACCAGGAAGAAGATGGCCATCGAGATAATGATAAAGGTGAAGTAGAAGTCACGACGCTTGCTCTTCTTGTAATAGAGGAAATGGACAATCAACCAGTTTACCAACATGCAGACGAAAAATCTCACTAAGGTGTCAGTAAAGGTGACAGAAAGAATCTGATTCATAAAGTAATAGTTTATTGCTTGCTTACGATTTTATTGATTTCTATGAGTTTACGCTTGAATCGGTTGACGCGCAGTTCGGGATTTGTCAATGCCGATCCCATGCAGTATTTTGAGAATCCGTGTGGATGGATGCGCAACTGGCGGAGCATCTCCAAGACGGGCGAATAGAACAGTCCGTCGCGCTTCAGTTCGATAATCACCAGGTTGCCCATGTCCTTGTCCACACCGCTTACAATGTTGTGGAAATGCAAGGCCGAGTCGATGGTCAGACGTTCAGTCTTGCCCTTGTTGACCAGCGTGATGCGCGAGAAGTGGTTGTTCAAAGCCGGCTGTAAGGTATCGACACTATAACGCAGGTACTTGCCCAAGAAGTCGCTCTTCTCCTGTTCCCTGACATTCATGTCCGTCACCTCAATGCGTTTCTTCTTAGTGCGGCCGTGGTTGTTCTTCGTCTTGACCTCCATGAACTGCTGGCCACTGACGCAGTAGGTGCGGAAGCGTATCTTCTGGCGGTTGGCATGGTCACACTGATGATGGTTATACATGTCGAACGCCGTCGTGTCGAAATACGTCGTGTCGTACTCCAGATTGCGACCACCGTCAATCTCCTGCACATAATAGTCATTCTGAGCCATCTCTAACAGCTGACAGAGCGTCGCCTGGTTGGTGACGAACTTGGTGTCAGTGCGGTTCATCAGTTTCACACCGCTCATTTCCTCTAAAGAGATGGGGGCAAACTCCCTTAACAACTTCAGCATTTAACTGTCTTTTTAAACATTACAGCCACAAAGATAGTAACACTCCCCCTTCTTGAGCAAATATTTTCAGCGAACGACCCGATTCTATCAACAGACACTTCCTTATACATTTTTATTATTCCAGGGACACCAACGTGTCGAGGACGCGCTGGCGGATGAGGTATTCGTACTTGGCCTGGACGGCATCCTGACTGGCCTTGAGGTGTTTCTGCTGGGCGTTGATGAGGTCGAAGACACTGCTGCGGCCTGCATCATAGCGGTCCTGTTCGAAACTGACGCTGACGGCTGCTGCATCAACTGCCTTCTGGGCTGAACCCATCTTGTCGAACGCCACCTTGACGTTGGTGTAGGCCTTCTGTATCTCTGTGCGCATGTTCTGACGGGCATCGTCAAGTGCCAGCTGCTGTTCCACCAGGTTGAGCTTTGCCGTGCGGATATTGCTACGCGTCTGGAAACGGTTGAAGATGGGGATAGAGAGGTGCAGGCCGACGACCTCGTTCAAGTTGTTGTCGAAGAACTGCTTGCCGAAGCCACCCCACCCTATGTCCGTATGGAACATGTTGACGTAATAGCTCTTGAGATAGCCCTCGAAGTAGAGCGTGGGATAGTAGCCAGAGCGGGCTACCTTGACCTGTGCCTTGCTGGCCTCGATAGACGACTTGGCAGCAACGACTGAGGGCCAGCGCTCAATGACACTATCATAGTCGATGGATGTCAGGATGGCTGACGATTCGTCGATGGGAGCCACGTCAAAGTCATCTGCGCTGGGCAGGTTCAGCATCTGGGCCAGTTCGGTGAGCGACAGGACAAAGTCTCCATTAGCCTTCGTCAATGTGTATTCGTCGGAAGCCACGGAAGCCTCAACGTCCTTGAGTTCGCTGATGGGGCGCTTACCTTCTTCGACGAGCGTGGCAGCGCGTTGGCACAGCTTCTGGCTCACTTCCAACTGGGCGCGGGCAACGTCAACCATGCTCTTCTTGCAGAGGCAGTCTAAGAAACTGATGGCAATGTTGATGTCGACGTCCTTACGGGCTTTCGCGAGATAGGCGTTTGATGCTTCGAGTGAATAGCGGTCAGCCCTCTCCTGGTTCTTGACCTTGCCACCGTCGAACAGGTTCATCGTAGCAGAAATAGTTCCCGTGGTGTATGCCAGGTCGTTGTTGTCGGACACCAGGGAGCCTGTCATGGAGCCTGTGGTGGAGTTGTAGTTGCCGAAGCTGAACTGCTCGCCGAGCCTGGCATTCACCTCAGGCAGCCAAGCGTTGCTGCTGGTCTCGAGCTTGACCTCACTCTTCTTGATGTCAAGGGCACGCTGCTGGATGTTGATGTTGTGCTCGAGGGCATAGGCTATACACTCGTCGAGTGTCCACTGCTTCCGCTGCGCATGGATCGTGGTTTGCGTGACAGAGAGCAGGACGAGGAGTGACAGCCCGCGAACGATATTGATAACACGTATTTTCATTTTTCCTTCATTTTAAGTCCTACATTCGCTGAATGCCACGGAGACGGTCTGTCTTGCTGATGCCTGACTTCACAACGACATAGACGCCGTCAGAGATACCCAGTTCGACAGGGATGCGCTCCCACTTCTGGTTCTCCACATCATCCTCAGGCGAGGTGAGACGATAGACATAAGCCTTGCCGCCTTCGAACTCCACACAGGTCTCGTTGACTGAGAGGGCCTGACGGGCTTCGTCGAGCGTGATGTTGGCATTGACGCTGTAGCCAGAGCGAATGGCAACATTCTCAGGAATGTGAGCGGTAGCCTTCAGCTCAAACATCCTGGCGCCGTTCTCCATAGTACCCTCGGGCGAGATGTAGTCGAGCGTGGCAGGTATCTTCACGTCCTGCATAGCACCAGGAATCAGTGTGACGTCCATGCCTGTGTGGAGCTTGGCCACCTCGGTCTCGTCGATGTTGCCGCTGAAGATGATGTCGTTCATGTTAGCCACTGTGGCGATGGTGGTACCCTCCGAGAATGAAGAGGAACCGCTGACTGATGATCCCACCTTGACGGGGACACTCAGCACGATGCCACTCAGGGATGAGCGCACCTGGGTGGTGTTGACACTACCTGCACGGGCGCTGGAACCTCGGGTGATGACTTCTACCTGAGCCTTGGCAGCAGCGACACGGTCACGGGCTGACTCAAGATTGTTCTGGGCCTGCTCGTTCTCTTCCCTGCTGACCACGCCCTTGTCGAACAGCTGCTGTGTACGAGCAGCCTCACGCTCCACTTCCTCGAGGGAAATGCGTGCAGACTCGACGGAGTTCTGAGCCTGTGTGAGCTGGTTCATGTCGGGAATCACGCGGATGACGGCTACGAGGTCACCAGCCTTGACGGTCTGTCCTGGATGGACTCGCAGTTCGGTGATGACACCTGTAATCTGAGGTTTCAGATCTACCTGTGTCCGAGCCTCAAGAGTGCCTGTAGCAATGGTCTTCTTCACCACATCGCGCTGTTCAGGTGTTACAAGTTCGTAAACGACGGGAGCAGGCTGTGACTGCTTCCAAAGGAAATAGAAGGTGTAGATGACGAAAAGTCCCACCAATACCCATCCTACGGTTTTCAATACTTTTTTCATATTGCGCTATTTATTTTTATGATTTTGTCGTTTATTATGTTTATTCTTCCCGAAGAGCCTCAATGGCCTTGATGGCTAATGCACGCTTGGCTGGCAGCCATCCGGCAAACAGGCCACCCATCACCAGGACGATGAGGGCGACGACAGCAGGCACGAAGGGGACATAAGGTTCGGAGAATACTGACTCGTTGCCTTGCACAGCCGTCCTGATAAGGCTGAGTACAAAGGTGCCAAGGGCCAGTCCCACAATGCCTGCAGAGAAGGTGAGTACGAGACTCTCGCACATGATCTGTCCGAGTATCTTCTCCGGCATGGCGCCCAATGCCCTGCGGACTCCGATTTCCTGAGTACGCTCCCTGACGGTAACCATCATGATGTTTGAGATACCAATCAGACCTGCCATCAGCGTTCCCAATCCTACTATCCAGATGAGGATGTCCAGGCCGATAAAGAGGTACTTATACTGTTCCAACAGCTTGGCCAGGTTGAATGTGATCAACGCTGACGGGTCGTCGGGATGTACCTGGTGGAGCGACTTGATCAGCAACACAAAGCGCTCCTGATAATCAATGGCGGAATAGGGCTCGTACAGAGTGATGATCATCTGCTCTATGCGGTTACCCCTGTTATAGACCTGCATCTCGGTTGTCAGCGGCAACTGTATGCCATTGGCAGGGTCCAGCTGCAGGTTCATCATCTTGTTGGTGTTCTTAGAAACGCCAACGATGGTATAGGTAATGTTGTCAATGACGAGTGACTGGCCGATAGGATTAGAGTCAGCGTAGAAGTTCTTTGCCACATCGGTTCCGATAACACAGACTTTCCTCTTCTCCTGCAGGTCAATGTCGTTGATGAAGCGTCCGGCCACCAGCGCCTGGGGAATGTTGTGCAGATAGGGCGGCGTGACTCCCACCACCTTGTATTCGCCCAAACGGTCGCCGTGGGTGATGACCTGCGGGTCACCATGGCCGACGTAGTCCAACAGCGTGATGTTGGAAATCTCCTTGGGGAAGGCCTGGCGGAACTTCAACGTGTCGTCCATGCTGATGTTCCAGCTTCTGCCCTGACTGAAGCCCTGATAAGGCATGCTCGTCTTGTCCGGAATCAGGAACACGCTGTTGGTAGGCAGCTGCATCACCTTGCCTACCAGTCCGTTGTTCAGACCCATACCGGCTCCTATGAGCATCACCAGCATGAAGATGCCCCAGAACACGCCGAACGCAGTCATCAGGCTACGCCACTTCTGACTTAGCACCGTTTCCCATATCTCTGACCAAAAATCCTTGTCAAACACGTCTTGAGTTTTTTATTATTTTATTCTTTTATTCTTCTATTCTTTTATCCTTCTACGCCGACAGCGCATCGACCAACTTAGAATTGATGGCTTTCTTGGCAGGTACATATCCGGCAATGATACCGGCTATCAGCATGACGACATTGGCAGCAAAGATGATATTGAGTCCTACCGTCGGGTCGCTGAAGATATCAGAGCCACCCGCAGCAGACAGGGCTTTCGACATCAACTGGGTAATGCCCACGCCACATATCATGCCCACATATCCGAAGATCAGCGTAATGATGACTGACTCTACTATCACCAGGGCAACGATATGCTCATTGGAGGCTCCCATGGCCTTACGGACACCTAACTCGCGGGTTCGCTCCTTGACGGTAATCATCATGATGTTGCTCACACCGACGACACCAGAGACCAGCGTTGCCAAGCCGATGATGACGATGAAGATGTAGATGCCATCGAGAATGCTGACGGTACTCAGATAGTTCTCGTAGTCAGACTTCAGTTTGACGGCTGACGGGTCTTTGACATTGAAGTCCTTGATGTCGGCTATCTTCTGGCTGAGCTGTTTTTCGAAGGTCTGGTTTGAGTTCATGTCATCCAGGCCACGCAGCATCAGCGTAATCTTGCTGAGTTTCTCCTCAGGACAGAACACCTGATGAACCGTTGTATAGGGGACATAGACCTCACGCACAATACTACCTATGTCGATATTGGGTTCATATATTCCTACAACCAACAGCTGCACGCCGTTGCCATTGACGTATTTACCCACAGGATGCTTTTCGTCGCGGAACAGGATCTTGGCCAGGCTACTGGAGACCAGACACGTCTTGCGCACGGAGTCGGCATCCATCTGAGACAGCAGGCGTCCCTCAACAATCCGGATATGTTCCGTCCGCTCAAATCCCACTTCCTTGCCTTCTATGCTGCCGCTGGTGGTCACCGACCCATACGACAAGTCTGCCGATGCACTCAGCGTTGCGCTGATATGCTCGATGTTGTCGGGGAAGCAGGTTTTAAGCTTCTCCACATCGTCGCGTGTGAAGACTATCTCCCTGTTCTTAGGCCAGCCTTGATGGAGCATGGCCGTCTTACCTGGGACAATCGTATAGATATTATCAGTATTATCCGAGAAATTGGCCATCATACCCTTTAGCAGGCCGTTGCCGGCTCCCATCAGGACAATCAGGATGAAGATACCCCACCCTATCGAGAAGCCCGTCAGGGCTATTCTCATCCTGTTGCTTTTCATCGAGGCCATCACCTCTGCTAAGATGTCCCTCATCCTCTCTCGTCTCTTGCTATGACACCATCCTTGAAGAATATGCGACGGTCAGTCTGGTCAGCTATATCCTGCTCGTGAGTGACGATGATAACGGTCTGTCCGTTGTTACGGTTCACGGCCTTCAGCATGTCCATGACCTCCTGTGTCGTCTTTGAGTCCAATGCTCCCGTAGGCTCGTCGGCAAGGATTATCTTGGGCTTCGAGATAAGCGCACGGGCAATGGCTACACGTTGTCGCTGACCACCCGACATCTGCATGGGCAAATGATGCCAGTGTTCAGCCAGCCCCACCTTCTCCAAATACTCCATGGCCAGCTCGTTGCGTTCCTTGCGGCCCACCCCACGATAGTACAGGGGCAGGGCAACGTTCTCCATGGCGTTCTTGAAGTTGATGAGGTTGAATGACTGGAAAATAAAACCGATGAGCTGGTTGCGGTAACGGCATCCCTGACGCTCGGTGATGTCCTTAATCAGATTGCCTGCCAACCGATACTCTCCCTCGTCGTAGTCGTCGAGAATGCCCATGACGTTGAGCATCGTAGACTTTCCCGACCCAGAGGGGCCCATAATGCTTACCAGTTCACCCTCGTCGATGTGGAGGTCCACCCCCTTCAACACGTGAAGGGGCTGGGCTCCAGGATAGGTCTTATGAATTCCTTTAAGGTCAATCATGACTATTCAACATTATCAAATATAAACTGCATAAATGTCTTCACGTTCTGTTCGTTCAGCATCGTCATGTGGTCGCCATAGACCTTCCAAGAACGGAGGTCACTGCGGAAGCCGCTCCACAAGGCAACGTTGTCGAGTTCTCGTTGCGGAATCAGGAAGCGTCTCAGAGTGTCAGCGTCGACCTTCAAGAAGTCAACCAACTCATCTTCCTTCATTCCTAACTTCTCGGCAATCTGTGCCACCATGTTCTCCTTCTGTGCAGCACTGATAAGGAGCACATTACCCTTCAGAGGTTCGGGCTCTCCGTGACAGTCAAGACGTTTATACATATCCAACAGCGATTCCTGCTCATCGTTCATCTCGTCAATCTTCTCCAAGATGCTTGCAGGCAGCGAGCTCAAATCAAACTGAGGACGCTCCAGCTTACGGTCGCGATCAACCCAGAACGAGTCAAGCATACAAACGCTGACGGGCTGTTCCGGATACTCCTGTTGCCAGCGGCAAGCCAGGCGATATGCCAAGTCTGAACCGAAACAGTGGCCAGTGAACAGTGATATGCTATCAAGTCCGGCCTTCATCAGCAAGGCATCGAGCCAAGAGAAATAGAACTCAATGGCTTCCTGGATATCGTAATCATGGAACAAATAGTCGAAGTGCGTTGTGATGGCTTCCACAACAACAACATTATAACGCTCATTCAGTTCCTTGATGTATGGCAACAGATTGTTGTAGCGTGTCTCACCCTGTATTACCACAGCAACAGGCTTCTCTGCTACAGGTTCCTGGTACCACGTCATAAGCCTCTGGTTCGTAGCCAGCACGCCACGGATGGTCTTGGCGCGCATGAAGTCATCCACCTTGATCTTGATGCCTTCGTTGCAGGCCTTAGCCACCAGACGGATAACCAGCAGTGACGTCATTCCGATGCGCATGAGGTTGTCGGTTACACCGAACTGGTCGTGGCCAAGCAGCTCCTTAGCAATCTCGAACAGTTTCTCCTCACGTTTGGTTGCAGGTGGTACGCATTCCGTGGCAACCTTGATTTCAGGCACGGGCAGCTTCTTCCTGTCAATCTTTCCGTTAGGCGTCATAGGCATAGCGTCCATCTTGACGAATGCTTCTGGAACCATGTAGTCGGTCAGTGTCTGCGACATCAATTCACGCAACTGCTCGATGTCGATTTCCTGATCGGCTGTGAAGTACATGCACAGATGTTGTGTGCCATTGATGGTCTTCACATCGACAACAACAGTAACCATGCCACCGAAGTTCATAGCACACTTCTCAATCTCACCAAGTTCTATGCGGAAGCCGCGAAGCTTGACCTGTGTGTCGATACGGCTGATATACTCCAGTTCGCCATCTTCATTCCAGCGACAGAGGTCACCGGTATGATACATGCGGACTTTCCTCTTCCACTGGTCTTTCTTGACGAACGGACAGTTGACGAACGACTGTTCCGTACGCTCAGGCAGACGCCAGTAGCCACGTCCTACCTGAACACCTGCGAAGCAGAGCTCGCCGGCAAGTCCCGGAGGAAGCAGATGGCCAGCCTGGTCAACAATGAAGTTCCAGTTATTAGCCACAGACTTACCAATAGGAATCTCTTCGATATGTTTGCCTGGAGCAATAGAGAAGTACGACGTATCGTCAGTACACTCCGTAGGTCCATAGACATTGATGATCTCGATGTGGTCGCTGTAAACACCCGCCATCTTCTCACCGCCACCGGTAATGAAACGTACAGGCAGGTCGTCGAAGGTGTTCAGCAGCAGACAGGTAATTGCCGTCGAGTAACCACCACCCGTAATCTGGTGGTCGAAGAGGAACTGACGGATAGCACCGAGATCCTTGCGAATTTCAGAAGGCATAATATGGAACGAACCACCCAGCGTCAGCACGGGATACATATCCTCGATATGTGCATCAAACGAGAACGAGCGGTGTCCGCTAATTCTGTCTGCGGGAGTCAGCTTCTCCATATCCTTCACCACAGCAATGAAGTTGGCCAGACCTGCCTGGTGGAGCATAGCTCCCTTAGGCTTTCCGGTAGAACCTGAGGTGTAAATCATATAGGCCAGTCTGTCGGGCGACGACAGGTTTATTGGCTTCACCTCACCCAGTTCAGCGAGCGTCTTGCCTGAAAGCTCGTTCATGAAGTCGTCGATGAAGAAGAGTTGAGCGTTGCCCACTTCAAACTCACCTTCCTCCTTCTTGGCCTTCAGTACGTCGTGAGTAGTGACGATGACCTTCGCCTCACTGTTTTCCATCATGTAAAGCAGACGGTCGTTGGGATATTCGAAGTCCAGTGGCGTATAGGCTGCACCTGCCTTGTGGATAGCCAGCACTGAAAGCGGGAATTCCTTCATGCGGTCCAACAGCACACAAACGAAGTCGTCTGGCTCTATGCCCAATGCGATAAGTTTGCTTGCCAAGAGGTTAGAATAGGTGTCCATCTCGGCGTAGGTCAACTGACTGGACTTGTCAACCACAGCGGGAGCATCAGGTGTGCGATGTGCCTGCTCCGTAAACATGTGGGCAAACGTCATTGTCAGGTCAACAGGCAGAGTCTTGCCTTTCGACAGACGAAGTACTTCTGCCGTCGTGGCTTCATCAACCATCGAGATGGTGTTCAGGTCTGTCGCGTTGATGCTCCTTACGGCAAATGTACTTAACATAGAAGCAAGGCGCTCCATATCCTTTTGGTTGTAGAGCGTACCATCATACTCCAGCAGGAGTGTATAATGGTCAGCATCTGCAGGCCATACAGTCACTGTCAACGGCAACTTGGCGGTGTCAAGGGTCAGAGAAATCACCTTGTCCTTCGACGGTGTCTCACCCTGCTCCGAAGAAGCAGGCAGTGCATTCTCCAGTCCTCCCTGGTAGACATACATAATCTCCGGACGGATATTATGACGCTCTACCATCTTCGTGAACGGATAGAAGCTATTGGCTTTCGTATCGAAGAACTGATCCTGCGTATTCTTCACCGCCGTGGTCATATTGACATCATTACGTGTCCAATCCCAGTTGCTGGTAATGGGCAGCGTCTTGACAAACATACCAATGCAATCCAGGAGGTTCATCTCTGAACGTCCATTGTCAATGGTCGTGATGTACAGCTGCTCTTCGCGTGTGGTGCGATGCAGAACCTGTAGCAGTACCGTCAATAGGAAGTTGCTTTCCGTCACACCGTTTTGACGACACCATTCTACGATGTCCTTTCGGGCAAACGAAATCTTCAGTTCCTGATTTCCTGCTGTAGTATCCTTCATCGAACGTGGATAAACGGCAAGTTCCGGTCCCTGAAGCAGTTCGTCGAAGTAACCCTCTGCCTTCTGATATTGAGAAGAGCTTGTCATGTTCTGTTCGTAGAGCGAGTAGTCAAAGGCAGAGAACTGCTCTTTCTCAAGTGATTCGCCATTCAGCACTCTCTCGACATCTGTCAGGAATACGAGGTTTGAACCACCGTCGAAGATGATATGGTGCATGTCCATGAACAGCCATGTCGTGGTCGGAGTCTGATAAATCTCCAAACGGTACAAGTCGTCTTCAAACAGATTGAAGGGAAGAATGCGTGATTGGAAGAATTTCTCGTCAGGCTCATAGTCCAATGTCTCCATCTTGATATGTATAGGAGCATCGTCGCGTCGTAGTTGAACAACATCACCATTCTTAAGTGACATCCTCGTCTTCATATACGCATGTGCCTCGATGGTGGCGACGAGAGCGTCGCGCAGCTTCTCAGCATTTGCACGAGCATACTCCTTAACCAACGGGATGTTATACTGCGTTGTCTCACGGTTCAACTCCCAATCGATGTATACACCACGCTGGTTTTCAGTCAGCGGATAGTAATCACGCTTTTCTGCCAGGATGTCATTGAGAACAGATTCATTATCACCAACATTGGCCAATGCTGCCAGTTCGCGTACTGTAGGATGAACCAAAATTTCCTTGGTAGGAACATGGAGACCCAGTTTCTGTTTAGCCAAAGATGAGAAGCGCATAGCCAGCAACGAGGTCAGTCCCATTGAGATCAAGTTGGTGGTGACACCGAATTGGTCATTGCCTAACAGTTCGAAGACGATGTCCAGCAGTTCTTGTTCTGTCTCATTGGCTGCAGCAACAATCTCTACGGCTTTCAATGTGGGAAGCGGGAGTGACTTACGATTAATCTTGCCATTGGGTGTCATTGGCATGGTATCCATGAGCATATATGCATCAGGCACCATATATTCAGCAAGACATTCAGCAAGGAACTCTTTCAGAGCTTTCTCATCAACGTCTTTCGTCGTAGTATAGTAGAGACACAGATGCTCAGCACCATTAATCTTTTTGACAAGTACTGCTGTCTGTTTGATTCCATCGAACAGCATGGCGCGGTTTTCAATCTCACCTAATTCAATACGGAAGCCACGCAACTTCACCTGGTTATCAATACGACCGATGAATTCCAGTTCTCCATCCGCACGATAACAAACCATATCGCCCGTATGGTACATTCTCACCTTGCGTCCCCAACGGTCTTCCGATACAAATGGGCAGTCACCGAACACTTCTGCCGTCTTCTCGGGCAGGTTCCAGTAGCCACGGCCAATCTGAATACCTGCAAAGCAGAACTCACCAGCTATTCCCTGTGGCAATAGTCTACCGTACTTGTCGGTGACGAATCCCCAGTTATTGGCCGTAGGACGTCCGATGGGGATATTGTCATACTTCTTGCCAGACTCTAACGTAAAGTAGGTCACCTCACAAGTACACTCAGTGGGACCGTAGGCATTGACAATAGTATATTTATCACTATACAATCCATCCATACGCTCACCACCCATTGAGATAAGACGTAGCGGCAGTTCTGGATAGTTCATGACAATCAGAGAACCGATGGCTGTCGGGAATCCACAAGCCGTGATTTGATTATCACGCAGGAATTCTACAGTCAATTCAAGGTCCTTGCGGATGCTTGACGGCATAATATGCAAGCTGCCACCTCGGAAGAGAACTGGATAGATGCTGACGACATGTGCATCAAACGAGAAGGCATAGAACACGCCAACCCTGTCATTCGCGGTGATTGTCTGCTCATCAGTTACTACTTCTACGCAATTCATAAGACCTGCCTGATGCAGCATGGTGCCCTTTGGCTTTCCAGTAGATCCAGAGGTATAAATCATATAGGCCAGATTTTCCGGCTTGGCAAGGCAGATAGGTTCACTATCGATATTCAGGTCAAGGTCTTCGATAAAGATAATCCTCGTCCTGCTTTCGTCAAATGATAAGTTCTCATTCTGCTGTTTTGCCTCCAATACCGCATGAGTTGTCAGCAGCACCTTGGCCTGGCAGTCTTCTATCATATACTGCAGACGGTCTGCAGGATAATCAATGTCGAGCGGTGCATAGGCTGCGGCTGCTTTATGAATGGCATGTACACAAAGGATAAACTCCTTACGTCTTTCAAGCATGACACAGACGAAGTCGTCGGGAGTTACTCCATTTTCAATAAGATAATGTGCTAACGTGTCAGACTTCTTGTTGAGTTCGCCATAGGTAAACTGGCTGTTAACATCTGTTACAGCCAACGCATCAGGCTGTCTGTTGGCTATTTCTACAAACTTCTCAATGAAGGTCTTTGTGATGTCTACATCCAATTCCTTACCTTTGCAGAAGTCTATCATAGCGTTCTGCTCTTCATCTGAAAGTAGCTTGACATCGGCAAGTTTCTCTGCACAGAAAGCATGTTCAGCAACATTCTTGAGAACGTCTGCCAACTTGACCATGTCTGCCTTGCAATACAAGTGGTTGTCGTATTCCAAATCAAGGATGAAGTTAGCGTTCTCAGGAACAACGCTGATAGTAAGAGGCAGCTTCGTCTGATTAAGGGTCAAACGAATTTGGGTATCTGTCTCATCTTCACCACCTTCTGATGGCTGATAGACGTACATAATTTCCGGACGTAAGCCATACAATTCTGCCATCTTCGTGAAGGGATAGAAATCACGTGACTGCGTCTCGAGTACTTGATCCTGCATCTTCTTGGCGACATTCGCAAATGGCTGCAGAGCGTCGGATGCCGTGCTCACTACAGGCAGCGTCTTGACGAACATACCCATAACACCCATCATCTTGACATCTGAACGACCATTGTTGATGGTAGTAATGGCGATATCATCTTCACGGGTGATAGCATGCAGAACATGCGTCAGGATTGTCAGGAAGTAGTTATTCGGAGTCAATCCTTGCTGATGACAGAATTCTGTGATGTCTTGTCCATTGATAGTCGTATTAATCCGACTTTCTCCATCCGTGTCGAGTGTCTTGGAATGAGGATAGACTACTGTCTCATGATCACCTATCAGTTTCTTGAAGTATTCCTCAGCTTCACTATATTTCTCCGACTTTAACAACTTCAGTTCGTCAAGTGCGAAGTCGAAAGCGGTATACTCCTCAGTCTGAACCTCTTCACCCTGATATGCAGCAAAGATGTCATTGAGCAGGAATAGTGACGAGGCACCATCGTAGATGCTATGGTGAATGTCCATGAAGAAATAAACCTTGCTCTCGAAGGTGTAAATCTCCATGCGGTACAATGTGTCGTTGTACAGGTCAAACGGACGGACACGGCTCTGGAAGAAGGCTTCATCAGGAGCCTCAGTAAGGGTTTCCATTAAGATTTCTACAGGTTCTTCGTCACGACGAATCTGCATAACATCACCTTCATGCTGCACGAAATGCGTCTTCAAGTATGGGTGAGCATTCACAACCTTCTCGAGTGCTTGGCGCAGTTTCTCAGCATCACCATCCTTCAACAAGTGAACTTCAGGCACGTTATATTGTGTCGTGTCACGATTCAGTTCCCAATCGAGGAAGACACCGCGCTGGTTCTCCGTGATGGGATAGTAATATTGCTTGCCATGAGGCCAGAAGTTATCGACTACTTGTGCCTCTTGTGTGCCAGCAGGCATCTTTTTACTGTCTATCAAGGCAGCCAACTGATGAATTGTCGGGTGCTGCATGACATCCTTGACAGTAATCTGCACGCCAAACTGATTGAAGGCCGCCACCGTGAAGCGCATAGCTGACAATGAGGTCAGACCCATCGTTATTAAATTGCTGGTAATGCCAAACTGTTCGTGTTTCAACATTTCGGCAGCCAGCTTGAAGAGCGCTTTTTCTGATGGAGTAACAGGAGCCACCAACTCATCGGATTGTACATCCGGGTTGGGCAGGGCTTTCGTGTTGACTTTACCATTCGGCGTCAACGGCATCTCGTCAAGCTGCATGTAGGCCGTCGGAACCATGTAGTCGGTGAGCTCCTCAGCCAGGAAACTCTGGAGTGCATCCTTGTCAATCTGCCTGTCAGCAGTGTAGTAGGCACAGAGATGCTGCACACCACCAATCTCACGCACCTGTACCGATTCCATCTGGATGCCTTCGTATTTACCGATGAGCGTCTCAATCTCACCCAGCTCGATACGGAAGCCACGAAGTTTAATCTGATTGTCGATACGGCCAAGATACTCAATCTGACCCTCGGCGTTGTAGCGCACCAGGTCACCGGTATGGTAGACCTTCACCTGCTCATCACCCACCTTGATAGCTGAGAACTTCTCGGCTGTCAAGTCCTCGCGCTTCCAGTAACCGGAAGCCATCTGCGGACCAGACATGCACAACTCGCCAGGCATGCCTATTGGCAGCAAATGACCGGCGGCATCGACGACATACGCCGATAGATTGTCTAATGGCCGACCGATGGGAATGTTCCTGTATTCTTTTCCCTTCTTCAGTTCGTAGAACGTCGCGTCAACAGTAAATTCAGTAGGTCCGTAAGTATTGATCAGTCTGCATTTGCAGTCCGGGTTTACCGTCATCTTCTCACCGCCTACAACCAGGTACTCAACAGGCAGGTCGGGGTATTCCTGCAGCAGCATCTGTCCTAACTGCGTGGTGTAGCAACCGCCGGAAATACAATTCTTCACGATGAAGTCGTGCAGCTTAGCAAGGTCCTTACGTGCCTCCTGAGGAACTGTGTACAATGTGCCACCGACGGTAAGCACAGGATACAGGTCCTCGATCGAAGCATCGAACGAGAACGACGAGTGGCAGCAGATGCGGCTCTTCGACGTGTGGCCCCATTCGCGGGCAATGAACTGGACGAAGTTCGACTTGGCACGATGCGATATCATCACGCCCTTGGGCTTGCCAGTAGAGCCTGACGTGTAGATCATATAGGCAAGACCGTCAGGAGTAGCAAGGTTGATACCATCCGTGTGGTCAGCGGTTTGTCCGCTGACATCCGTCAGGAAATCGTCAACAAACAGACAGGTACCACTGAAGGCAGCAAACTCACTGTCAGCATTCTTCTCGTCGAAGATGGCATGCGAGGTGATGAGTACCTGGCTTTCGCTGTCCTCAAGCATATACAGCAGACGGTCGGTGGGATAGTCATAGTCCAAGGGGACATATGCACCACCAGCCTTCTCAACGCCGATGGCTGCCACGAGGAATTCCTTCTGGTAGCCGAGCATGATGCTGACGAAGTTGTTCTGCTTGACACCCAGCTCGACAAGCCGCTGGGCAAGGGCACCGGACAGGTTATTCAAAGCAGCATAGCTGTAGGTTCCTGCCTCGTCGACGACGGCGGGAGCATCGGGCGTTGCCGATGCCTGCTGCATAAACAAAGACGGGAACGTGGTCTCGACAACAGGAACAGACTTGCCCTGACACTGTGATGCAATGTCTTTCTGTGCCTCCACTGAAAGCAACGGTACCTGCTCAACCAGGACATCGGGATGTGCCATCATATATTCGGTGACCGTCTTGACGGCATCGGCAACGATGCGCAGCGTCTCACTGCTGTTCAGGGCATCGCTGCTCTCCATGCGGATGTCATAGCGGCCTTCGCTGAGGTAGATCACGCACGACATGTCGTCGTCGATCTTACCCTTAGGCATCTGCACGGCAGTACAGTGTATGCCGTCCAAATCGGTATATTCCTGCATAGCATAGCCCTGGAAGCCGAAAGAGACCTTCGGCTGGACGCCTAAGTCACGGCAGAAGTGGTTGAAGGGATAGACGCCATAGCGGATGGTGGACATCAGCTCGCGGCGGAAACCCTTGATGAAGTCCAGCACATTCTCGCCAGGCACGACGTCGGCAAGGATGGGAACGCTCTTGACGAACATACCGTATGCACGGGCTAAGCGTTTGTCCATACGTCCATGGTTCACGCTGTAGTAGGCCACTTGCTGTTCGCGGCTCAGTCGGCTCATGACCAGACTGAAGGCAGCCATATAGAGCAGGTTGCTGGTAGTGCCGTTGGCCTTGCACCACGCGTCAACCTCGTCAGCGGGCATGAATGCGCTTTCGCGCACCATGTTGCCGAGATGGCTGTCCGGATTGCCTGCCAGGCTCACGAAGTCGATGCCGGCAAACTTCTCCTGATAGTACTGGGCGGCACGCTGATAGTTCTCTGTTCCGAAACTCTGTTGCTCGTCCTCGGCATAGTCGTACATGCCGTATTCCACAGGCTCCAGAGCCTCACCACGGTAGGCTGCCGGTATGTCATAGATGGTCAGGTTGGGAGCCAGCGTTACACCATCACCGATAGCGTGGTGAATGTCTACCAGCAGCCAGTTATCCTTCTCTGCCTCAATCATCTCGACCCTGAACAGCGGGTCCCCGCTGAGCAGGTCAAAGGGACGTACAAACTGGCCCTCAATGTATTTGGCTGCTTCATCATCCGTCATGTGATGGACGGGGATGGGAATCCGCATTTCGTCGTCTGTATACTGACGAGGGTCGCCATCGACTATCACGAAACGGGTTCGCAGTTCCTTGCGCTGACTGACTATCACCTCGAAGGCGTCTTTCAGGCGATTCAGGTCCACCGACTTTGGAAGGTGGGTTCGTGACGGGAGGTTATACTGGGTAACAGAGGGATCTTTCATCCACTCCATGAAAATACCTAACTGGGATTGAAGCAAAGGGAATGTTTTCATATCTTGGAATTTTTAGTTGTTTTCGGTTAAACTGGGAGCATCGCTTGGAAGTGTTGTGGTTGCCCACGACAGGAAAAGCATGTTCTGCCCATACATATATTTATAGTCCATATCGTAACAATAGCTGGTCACAATCTTCATGCCAATCTTTTTCGCATCTTCAGCCAGCGTCAAGGGATTGAAGACCTTGCCCTCGTACTTCAGCGAAAATGATATCTTGTCATCAGCTTGTATAAGGCGCATGTCCGTGAAACGGCCATTATCGGCAATACCGGCATGCTGAATGGTATTAAGCAGGAGTTCCTCAGTACACGCTTCAATATGATAGCGCAGCTTCGGAGCAAGTTCAATCGGCTTGATGAAATCGTGTATGGACGATAAGGCCTTGTGGAACGATTGGATGTCGTTCTTAAGCGACACCTCGTAGAGACGATTACTATTGTCCATGGGCAACAGCAAGAATGGCACAAGCCTCTCTGGACGACTCTTGATGCGAAGTATCAATGTAATGATATAGATGACAAGCAGAACAACGCATCCACTGACAGGGAATGCATACCATATCAAAGACTCGTTGGCAGAGTTGGCAAACACCCATAGCAATGACAGCATCGATACCGGCAGTAATAGTATGACGATTGGTGACAATGCGATTCGTCCCACCATCTGGAACAGGTTTGCCATCACAAATGTCAGGCATACGGGTGTCAAGCAAACAATAAAGATTCTCACGCCCGTATTGGCAAGGGCCAGAAGTTCAGGCGTATTGGCTCCAAAGAGCTGCGTGAGCAACCCAGGGAACAGGATGACGAAGAGGGAAAACGTGAGGGTAATGCCGACAATACACCATAGACAGCGCTTGACCAACATGCGTGTTCCCGTAAAGTCCAACTGTCCATAGAGAAAGCCTCCCAATGAGAGAATGGTTTCACCAAAGCCATTGGAAAGCATCAACCCTATCATTAGGATGTTCATGCAGACGGACATGACGAACATGCCATCGTGGCCCAGACGATTTTGGACAATGGTATTGATAGTATATAACATGAGCATCAGCACCACATTAGAAATCAGCATTGGTGTACCTTGTGCCAAGTTGGGCAACAGCCACTTGGAAAATACCGGTTTTCTGAATTTGACGTCCGACTGAGGGCTGAAAAGATGACGGATCAGATAAAGGATTGAGGCCGTATAGGCGCAAATAGTGGCAATGGCAGAGCCCTGGATGCCCATACCGACTACTCCGACCAGAAGGAGGTCTAACGCGGTATTGGTAATGAAAATCAGTACGACAGCCTGGGTTACCTTGATAGGATGGCCGTCAACGCTAATACACTGATTGACGAACTGACTAAGCATCGGCATAATCGCAAATCCTAACATCACCACCAGATAAGGCTTCAACTGGGGAGCCAGATGCGGGTCAGTGGTCAGCCAGGATGTTACGGTATCACTAAACAGGAAACCCAAGACAGCAAAACAGACTCCTACAATAAGCACGCATGCCAATGCCGTCGATAGGATACCGCTTACGGCAGCCTTATCGCGTCTTCCCATAGCTTTGGCAGCCAGGATGGTGGCGCCGATGCCTACGAAAGTGTTCATTGCCGTAATGACAAGCGAAACAGGAATGAATAGTGTAATGGCTGCTAAAGCATCAGGACATACTATATGGCCAACTATAATACCATCCACCGTGGCAGTCAGCTGGTTAATGAGCATTGTCACGACGGAGGCAAACAGGAAGTTGCCCATCGCCCGTTTTATGAGATAAGCATTTCGTTTCATCTTATTGCTACGCTTATTTGTATAAGAAGCGGCGGATGCTCTTCTTTGGTGTCTTCACAAATTCCTCATCACGCTGTTCCATTTTCGATAGTTGGCAATAGTTAGGCAGATGCAGGTTCACGTCGCGACGAATGGCCTCCAAGTCAAGTTCTTCGCGCGTCGTTCCCAGTTTCTTCAGCATCATATCTGACACATAGACCAGCGCAACCAGTTTACCCTCACGCTGCACAACCACACACTCTTCGAAAATGGAGTGGCTGACCACCTGGTCTTCGGCTTCCTCTGGATAGATATTCTGACCGTTGGAGCCTAACAGCATGTTCTTCTTGCGTCCGCGAATGAAGAAGAAGCCATCTTTATCGACGACAGCTAAATCGCCCGTATGCAACCAGCCGTCCTCGTCGATGGTGCTCTTGGTAGCTTCTTCGTTCTTGTAATAGCCCCGCATCATATTGGGACCCTTCGTAATAATCTCGCCAGGGATGTTCATGGGGTCAGGACTGTCGACCTTGACCTCCATATTCAGGGCAGCCTTGCCGCACGAGCCAGGACGGTGTTCCTTCCAGTCTGAATAGGTGATGATGGGGCCGCACTCAGTCATACCATAGCCGATGGTGAAACGGAATCCCACCATGCGCAGAATTCTCTCTACCTCCTTGCTCAGCGCTGCACCACCCATGATGACCTCGTAGAAGTTGCCACCCAGCGCTATTGTCAGCTGTTGGCGAATCTGTCTGCATATCAGCTGGTGAATGCCCGGAATCTTGAACAATACCTTCATAACGGGCTTTTTCAGTATCGGAATCACCTTGGCATTGATAATCTTCTCCATCACCAAGGGAACGCAGAGGAAATAGTTGGGTCTGATGGTGGCAAAGGCTTCAAGGATTACTTTCGGAGCTGGTATCTTCGTCAGGATAAACAAATGGGCTCCACATGTGACTCCATAGAGGAAGTCGAAGGCAAAGCCGAACATGTGAGCCATCGGCAAAATCAGAAACAGTTTCATGCCTTTCGAACAGGGTAATGCATTGGCAGCAAACTGCATGTTCGACTGCAGCGAGCGCCAAGGCAGCATCACGCCCTTCGGATTACCCGTCGAGCCACTTGTGTAACTCAGGATCATCAAGTCGTCAGGATTCTCAGCCTCAAAGTGGACATGCTCTTTGGTAAACCCATTGGGATAGCGCTTGGCGAACAGGGCATACGCCTTGTCCTCCACCTCGTCGGTATATATAGAAGGCGACATAGCCAGCAAATCCCCTATGTCAATCATGTACATGGGGCACTTCCCTTCCGGCCACAGGTTTGCCAGTCGGTAGGAGGCAATCATAAACTTGGCGTCACAATGCTCGCACAACATCTTCAACTGCTCCTTGCTGTAGTCGGGCAGCAGAGGAACTGCTACGGCATGGTAGGTCAGCACGGCAAGCATGGCGATGGCCCAGTTGCTACTGTTCTTGTCACAGATGGCCACCTTGTCGCCGGGCTTAATGCCTAACGACTCGAACAGCAAGTGGAAATAGCATATTCGTTTGGCTACGCCACTATACTTATAGGTCACATCACTACCGTAATCCGTCAATGCATCGCAGTCCCATTGCTCACATATCACCGCTTCCAAGCGTTTGACGATACTGGCTGACTCTGTCTCCCTCATAATAATAAATAGGTATTAGGAATCAAAAAGCCTATGCTTAACCATTGTTGAAGTCGAAGAATTCGTCAAATCCTGTTAACACGAACACATCCTTGACTTCATTATTGATGTTCAGGATAGAAATCTTGCCACCTTTGTTAGCGACCTCCTTGCGAAGACGGAGGAACAGACGAAGACCCGGGCTACTGATGTACTCGAGATTCGTACAGTCAAGGACAATTTCCTTGTCGGCATTAGCAAGCAGTGGTTCAAGCTCATCCTGGGCTTTCTGAGCCGCAGGTGCGTCTAAACGGCCTTCAAAAGAAGCAACATAGACGCCATTCTCATTCTTAATCGTAATCATAATAGTAAACTGAGTTTTAGTTATTAGCTGCAAAGTTACAAAAAATATCCGAACAACCTTCATTTTTGACATAAGAAAAAAAAGTAAAAAAAGTAAATATTGATTAAAAGAAAAATATTGTTCAATGCTTCAGTGAAAAAAAAGAGTAACTTTGCAAACAAAAAAAATGGCTAAAAAAGATAAGTTCATTCCCGTTTCCAAACAATTGTCGCGGCGCATCCTTGCAATCACCGTCATAACGACCAGCATCGTCGCAATACTCGTGTTGGCGTTTACAACGTATGGGATTCTGAAGACGTCCAACACCTACTTCACGAACAGTCTATACGGCGCCAACGAATCTATAGAGAAACGGCTCGGCAAGGTTACGGCTGACAGCCTCTTTAGGCATCTCAGGAGACTGGATTCAAAGCTCAATGCGCTTTTACCTTTCTCCCTGAAAGACATGAACGGTTTAGACGACAAGGACATCATCGCTTATAACATCATCATTGACAGCGCAGGTAACTATATCTACCACCACAACCGTGAGCGCATTGGAAAGAGTAATTTCTATGACGATATCCGACAGTCGTCCGAAGAAGACCGTCAACAGCTGGGCAAGGAGCTGGCCTCTGGTAAAACTGGAAGACAGGTAATCACTATCAAAGGGAATTCATCGTACATTTTCTATATGCCCTTGGAAGGCACCAGTTGGAACAATGCCATCATCGTGCCACGCCACACGGTAATGATGCCAGTCCTCATCACAAGACTGATTCTCTTCGCTATCATCGCCATAGGACTCTTAGTCATCTACAGAAAGAGCTATCGTACCATCCGCCATGCGACCGCCCCTCTGCGACTGCTGACCAGGAGCGTCGACGAGGTGGCAAAGGGAAACTTCAAGACACCACTGCCCGAAATCTGGCGTAACAACGAAATCAGGCAACTACGCGATTCGTTCGCCAATATGCAGCAGTCTATCATTCAGTACATCGAGCAACTCCAGGAGACCACCGCCAAGCAGGCTTATATCGAAAGAGACCTCGAAACCGCCAAGGCTATCCAGATGTCGATGATACCCATGGAATTCCCCAAGCGCGACGATGCCGACATCTACGGCAGCATCAAGCCTGCCATGCTCGTGGGAGGCGACTTCTACGATTTCTTCATCAAAGACAACAAGGTTTTCTTCTGTATCGGAGACGTTAGTGGCAAGGGCATACCCGCCGCCCTGTTCATGACGGCATATATCAACTTGTTCCGCGCCTTCTCATCGGATGAAAACAAGCCTGAAATGATTGTTTCGCGCATGAACAAGAATCTGTGTCGCAATAACCCGGAATACATGTTCGTCACCTGCTTCGTCGGCATCCTCGACCTGACGTCTGGACTGTTACAATACTGCAATGCAGGCCACACTTATCCCTACCTTATTAATAATAAAGTCGAGGTGCTGCCTATTAACCACCATCCAGCAGTAGGTGCATTCGACGATATAGAATATAAGATGCAAGAAGTCGTCATAGCCCCGCAGACCACTATCCTACTCTATACCGACGGACTGAACGAGGCGACAAATGCCGACGACAAGCAGTTTGGCGAAGACAGAATCCTCGACGAGCTGAACCAAGCCATCCAGGACAACCAGACCTCTTCGAAAGACGTGATAGACCGAATGAATCAGGCTGTCCAAACCTTCGTCGGCGACGCCAATCAGAGTGACGACCTTACCATGCTCTGCGTAAGGCTCAAATAGTCTGGTGGATTCTGAATCACAATTTGGGATCTTTTTTACTTGATGTCAAATGGATAACAAAGCAAAACATAGAATACTGTTCGTCTGCCATGGGAACATCTGCCGAAGCCCGATGGCGGAGTTCGTGATGAAGGACTTAGTCAGCAAAATGGGGCTTGAGGACAGCTTCGTCATTGAGTCTGCAGCAACCTCGACGGAGGAGATAGGCAACAGCGTCTATCCCCCAGCCCGACGGAAACTGGCAGAGCACGGTATCGGCTGTGCGGGAAAGACGGCAAGGCAGATGACCCGCTCGGACTACGACCGCTACGACCTGCTGATAGGCATGGACTCGTGGAACATCCGCAACATGCGGAACATCTGCGGAGGCGACCCAGGAGGAAAGATTGTGATGCTGATGGACTTCACCAAACGGCCTGGCGACGTAGCCGACCCTTGGTACACAGGCAACTTCGAGGCCACTTGGCGCGACGTGCTGGAGGGGTGCCAAGCACTATTAGACAGATTTACGAATGCCTGCGACTAAACGAGGACATCGACTCTGCACACGGACATCACTACATTACTGGATGATTTCACTTGGTGGGGTGACGACAGGCTTCCCATGCTCGTCAAGCAGCGGAGTGAGACCGCCGGCATAGCCTTTCTGCACAAACAAATAGTTCACACCCGTTTCACTATCAATGATGATGCTTGTCTGCTTCACCAAACCCGTCTGGACGTCCTCCCAGACAAATCTCTTGTTTCTTGCCATAACCAATCAATAATAATATAAATATGTTGGAGTTTGTGATGCAAAGATAGTAAGAAATCTGCAACGACGCAAGAGAAAAGCAAGTTTTTTAAAACAATATTTGGCTTTTCACTCATTAATTCGTACTTTTGTAGCTCCATACAAATCGTATTAAGCTATGAAGAAAGTCATCATGATTGCCGTTCTGCTGACGGCCGTTAGCATCTCCCCAGCATTATATTGTCATTAGTGAAAAGACGTTTTACCGACTCCATTTATACATATCGTTTTGCGGCCTCTATTAACTGCTTCTTAAAGTTATAGATGTCATCCAGCTTTTCGATGGCTTCCATCTGTTCGTTTCTATTCTCATCGACAAATCCTATTCGCTTGTTGTTCGTATTATTGAAATGCAGCCTGCTCTTGTTCTGGTGCAGACGGTTTGGCTATCCTCGAATATCTTTGGCATAACATCTTATATCTTGAGGGCAAAGACACAAAGAATAATTGAAGAATCAAAATAAAAAGGCGAGAAAGTAGGAAATGCGGAAATGCGGAAAGTGGACATTAAGCTATTTTCAAGGAAGAAAACTCAGGGGGAGTAATAGTAATTTGTATATCATAAAGTAATAATATAAATAATAATAATGGTAATAATAATAAAATAATAATGGTAATAATAAGATAAATAATAATGGTAATAATAATATAAATAATAATGGTAATATAATAGTAGAAAATAAAATGGTAATAATAATATTTTAAAAAAACTTCTACTTATAATGTCTCGCTGCCGCATTTTCTCTTTCTCCTCCGCGCAAATTCTTTACTTTTCAGCGCCGAAAAACACCTTAATGTCCACTTTCCTACTTTCCTACTTTCTGTATTTCTATTACCAGACATCACCGCAACCACCGCCAACCAACGCAACACCCCTCAAAAATCATGAGGATAACCCTCAAAAATCACGGCACTTTCCGTCAGAAATCACCTAGAAAAGTTGGAGCAGGCGGGATTTCCTGTGTCTACCCAAATATCATAGACAGCCTGTAAAGGAAGAAGTCTACGTCCACGACACCATGTAGTTGTGCTCTGAAGTTCTTGATCTTAGCATTGAGTGATTCT
>JAEEGH010007711.1_pt1 | contig 25734 bp, 10 predicted proteins | sample 9134181 | NCBI WGS metagenome assembly JAEEGH01 (sample SAMN16246544, study PRJNA631951) | gut metagenome | biome: gut microbiome; feature: rumen; material: DP-attached | host: Bos | place: Iran: Karaj | collected 2018-10
TGAACGCCTGTGCAGAGGCCAGTGACTTGTCGTAGCCGCAAGCCTCGACAACGCTACTGAAGTTGCTCAGTTCCGGGTTCTGCTGGATGGCCTGCCACAGCGACCCCTCTTCTACGCCCTCTGCAGCTCTGTTGTTGTGGTCGTCCCACGTGTCGGAGCAGGCGGCAAATAAAGGTAAAAGGGTAAAAAGGTAAAAGGGTAAAAACGCCTTAGCCAATTTCCTTACCTTATTAAATATATATATACTCATAGTCATATTTTTTACTTTTTTACTTTTTTATTTTTTTACCTTTATTAGAGGTCGTCCTCCATCTCGCCATCGCCGTCGACGCCATAGACGCTCTTAGGCACAAGCTCCATGTAGTCGAGCATGAACTCGTTGTTGTTGCCCTGCTTACCGTCGCTGGCCACACGGAAGCGCACGTAGTGATCCTTGTTCGCGTCCATGTAGGTTTGGCATAGCACACGGCGGTGCGTGCGGTAGTTACCAACGAAGTAGTTCTTCGACGATGTACTGAAATGGAACAGGGAGCGCGGTGCGCGGTAAGCACCAAGATTCTTGAGCACTTTCTGCTCGGCCGCCTTTTCTTCATCGGTCATCTCGTCATAGTTGGTTGGCCCCTCGTCGAATACGAAACGGTCACCCAGGAAGGCTTCGTCGTCGAGGAACTGCGTCATATCGAGCGGAATACCTTGTGGCACACCGTCGAAATACACTTGCGCCACGCCTCGGGTGGGGAGAGCACAGAAACCCAGACGCACCTGCCAGTCGCCGCTGTAGGGTACGGGCGGTATGCGGAACTCGAAGTCATAGTCGCCGAAGAGGTTCCACTCATCGCCCTGCCACGACCAGAAGTTGATGTGTGGTCGGCGAAGTACAACATAGCAGTTTGAGAACGTCACACCGTCCAGGTAACCCATGGGGAAGTAGAAGTTGCGGCCGTTCTTGGGTGTTGAGGCATCGTCAGGTACACCGGAGTTGTCATCCTGTGTCGGATCGCCCTCAAAGCGCAGGTGATTGGACATTACTTCGGGGAATACACTTGAGAAGTCGAGTCGGATTCGCATGTTCTGAACCTTGTTCTGAACCTCGTTGCTGAAAACGACAAGGTCATCAACAAAGAACATGTGGCCGTTCAGGGCATCATGGTCGAAGTTTGCCTCGATGGTCGGGTCCACATGGATACCCTCTATTTTGTATTGATTGTCGTAGCGGCGGTTGATGTAGCGCTCACCCTTTTTGGCGTTGCCAAGCCAAGCCGTCACGGTCGCTTTCTCAATCTTTACCAGGGTATGAGGCAACAGCGTATGGAACCACTCTATGGGATTGATGAGTGTTTCTTCAAAACCGAATGCCCCTTGCACGACACCGATATTGACATCCATCGGTGTCAAATCTGCGGTACCGGCGGTATAGCGGGTCACCACGTGATACTGCATGAAGCGTTTCAGTGGGTTGATGCTGTCCGTGAGGTTCTCAAAGCTATGACCTTCCTTGCTGACATCTTTGGGATATACCTTGTCATAGATGCTGCATGCCAGGTCATAAAGGGCACGGATGTCGCCTTTGGCTATGCCGTACTTCCGTTGCAGCACCTCATCGGGCTCAACAAAGACCGTGTAGCCATAGAGTTTCTGGTCGGGAACCCATGCCACTTCTTTCCAGAAGTCGGAGGTGTAGTAGTATTTGGAATACGAATCCTTATTGTAGTCCTCATCTTCTACAAGGGCCATCTGGCTGATGACATCAGTGGCTACCAGGGCATTGTAGAAGGTCTCGAATGGTGACTCGCTTGTTCCGGCATGTTCTCGCAGGATGTCGGCAATATAGCTGTTTGACTTTTCAATAACCATATCGACAGGCTGCATGATACCATTTTCCACAGAGTCGTCCTTCAACTCAAAGATGATGTGTGCTGAGCCCTGGAGGAATACAACGGCATTGCTGTCGCTGTCGAAACCCTGTGAGGTGGCCAGGTAGCGCCCCAGCATATTACAGGTAGCCAGACGGTCCTGCGTCATTTCCATCGTGGTGTACATGTTATTCACTATATGTGTGCGGGCTATCGTGTCGCAGTCTGCATCGGAGAGTTGCGATACACTTGTCAGACCGCGGCCCCGCAGATAGACATTCACTGCGCTGTCTGAAGGAACGAAACATGTTAAGTGTCCGTATGAGGATAGCAGGTCCATCACGTTGGCGCGCTCTACAATCTCTGTAAATTTGCTATACTGCGAGCGGTTCTTCAGAAAGTCGCTGGCCTTCTCACCCGTAAAGGTGTAGTACTTGCTACTTTCCGGCTCGTCGGAACAGGAAACCAGCGTCATGCTAAATGATAAATAACAAATGATAAATGATAAACCTATCAGATGTTTTTTCCTTATCTTAGTCATCATAATTTTCAATTTTCAATTATCAATACTCAATTCAAGATCAGTTGTTCTACTGGTAGCTGCTGTCTTCGCCGCTGCTGAAAGCGGGATTCTGTACCAGGTTCTTGTTAACCTTGATCTCATCGTTGTTGTAAGGCCAGTAGATGGCATCCATCTTTGTCAGCTTGTTCTGGATGAGCGAGCTGCCAGTGGTGACCTTCCGTAGGGCGGCATTGACCAGTGTACGCGTGTTGCCGTCGCGCTGAGAGCGACGCACCAGATCGTACCAGCGCTTGCCCTCGAACATCAGTTCACGCTGACGTTCCCGAAGAACCAGTTCTTCCATCTGCGACTTTGTGTTGTAGTCGGTGGCCACAAGCGTATCTTGCAGGGTGGTCTGACAGATGGCGCGCTTGTTGACGGCGTTTATCAGACTGAAGGCTTGTGCCAGAATCGGCGCGTTATAGGCTACAGTTTCGTTGTCGCTGCCTTCACGCATGGTCTGTGCCAGTGCCTCGGCCTTGAGCAGCATGATGTCGGTCAGGCGATAGATGACCCAATTGGCACCATTGTTGCCGTCAGCGTATATGCCGGAATAGGAAATAGACGTCGGTGAACTGGACGACCCGGCAGCCTGAATGAGAACCTGCTGCGAGGTGTACTTGTTGATGCTCTTAGTCAATATGTTACAGTTCTCATAGATGCGGGCATCAATGTTCTTGTTCTTGTCGGCAAAAATGGTGCGTCCGCTTTCCTTAGCGATGTCGTCGATTACATAGTCCGATGGTGCCAGATAACCGCGCAGTGCGCTGGCGTTACCATAAAATACGTTGACGGCCGAGTTTGCAAGCATGCTGTTGCTGCTTGGGTCATCTTTAAACACCAACTGGAAGATAATCTCCTGACGGGCCTTTGCCTGTTCGGACTCCACATCCCGGCCAAACAGCGTGGAATAGGCATTGCCGTAGAATCCACTCGTAACCTGTTCACTCACAAGTGGGAATCCATTATAGCGCTCGAAAGCGGTTGTACTGCTAGAACCCGTAGAACCGCCGAGGGCGCTGCTGGACCCGCCGCTCATGGCTAGAATCTGCTCGGCCATGGTCTTCTTTGACGCGATAACCTTGTCTGCGTAATTAATGCATTGCTGGTAGTCTTTCTTCCACAGATACATCTCGCACAACATGGCATGTATGGCATCCTGTGTGATGTGTCCCGTCTGATAGAGTGGGGTCGTGGAAGGATAATACTTCACGGCCTGGCCTTTAACACGTTCCAGATCGTTGATGAGTGAATCGAGCACTACGTCGAACTTTGTAGCAGGCAAATCCATCTTCTGGTCGTCGTTGGTGTAGGCCTCCGTGGAGTAGGGCACATCGCGGAACGTACGTATCAAGTAGAAGTAACACAGTGAGCGCAGTGCCACCATCTCTGCAATGTTTGCCTGCAATTCGCTATCGGTATAGCTAGGGTCGCTGGCTGCCACTTGGGGCGCATACTTGATGACGGTGTTACAGCGGTTGATAATGTTGTAGAAACATTCCCATGAAGTATAGCCGTTCGTGGCCATAATATTCTCGTTTAAAACGTTCAGAAGATTGTCATCGTTGGTACTGTTCAGTCCGGCACCGATATTCTCGCTACGTGCTTCGCCCCAGATAATCATGCGACGTATCATGGCATCGGATTGCATGCCGGAGTAGCAGCCTGCGATGATGCCGTCGACATCGGCCTTCTCATTCCAGAAGTTATTCAGTACGATGTCGTTCAACGGCTCTATCTCCAGGAAGTCGGAACAGGAGACAAAGAAGTAAGAGGTGAGAGGTAAGAGGTAAGAGATTACTCCTGCCATTACCTTATTATATATTCTGTTGGTCATCATAAACTTCATTTTTTTAATACTTCAATTTTTCAATTCTTCAAAAGTCTACTGAGATACCAAGGGTACAGGAGCGTGAACGTGGTGTCTGAGCCCAGTCGATAGCGGGATCGTAGCCGCGGGCAGAGATGTCAGGGTCAACACCAGAGTACTTCGTGATGACAAATGGGTTGTTCACGCTGGCATATAGTGAGAGTCGTGACAGACCAATCCACTTCAGGTACTTCTTCTTGATAGCATATGATATCTGAGCATAGCTCATACGCAGGTAACTGCCGTCTTCCACAAAACGGTCGCTGACCAGCGTGTTGTAGCTCGATGTGGATCCGTACATCGCACGTGGAATGTTCGTTACATCGCCCTCCTTGCGCCAACGATAGTTTACGGCCTGGCTCTGGTTGTTGTTGCCAATCATAGCTTCAGCACTCATACGTGCCATGTTCAGAATCTTGTTGCCATAACGGTAGTTGAACTGAGTGCTCAATCGCCAGTCGCCATAGTTGAAGGTGAAACCGAAGCCACCCGTCAGCTTGGGCAGTGAAGAGCCGAGGTAGACAATATCAAGGGCATTGATCTGACCGTCGTGGTTGATATCCTCATAAATGGCATCACCACCACAGAAACGGTAGTTTTTGCCCGTTCCGTCGTTGGTGTAGTTATATATCATGCGGAGCGGGTTGCCTTGTGCATCGTAGATGATTTCACCCTCTTCGCTGAGACCGACGGGAGCAGTCTTCCCCGACTGAAGGAACGCTTGCCGCTGGCTGTCGCTCATCTTGTTGAAGGTAGAGTAGTTGTACTGATAGACCCCCTTGTAGCGGAATCCGTAGATAGCACCTAACGGGTTGTCCAACTGCACACGGCGTAGTGTTTCGCTGTTGGAATAGCCGAAAGTAGAGTTGAGGCTGTTAAGTACGTATTCGTCCATCTCCAATATCTCGTTGCGGTTGTTGCCGAAGTTGGCATTCAGGTCAAAGGTGAACTTGCCCACCTTGACAAGATCACGGGTGTTGATATGGAATTCCCAACCGGTGTTTCGCATCTTACCGTTGTTGTGGTACGGTACGGTAGCAAAACCAGAGTTGGAGGGAATGCGGTAGTTTTCAAGCAGCATGTCCGATGTGGTTGATGTGTACACTTCAATAGCCATGGTGAGTCGGTCGTCGAAGAGTCCCAAGTCTAAACCGAGGTTATAGCTTGACACCATTTGCCACTTCAGGTCTGTCAGTTGGATGTTGATGGGGTACATGGCACTCTTGTCAATGTATTTATCGGTGACACCATACTTCGATGTGTACAAGTACTCTTTGTTGGGTTGGTTACCCACACGTCCCCAGCTGGGACGTATGGCAAGCATCGACAGCGTGGGTTTATATTTCTCCATCCAAGGCTCGTCGCTGACAATCCATTTCAGCGATGCCGACGGGAAGTATCCCCAACGGTTGTTTGGGCCGAACTTGGTGGTACCGTCGGCACGCAGTGTAAAATCGGCAATGTAGCGGCCCTTGTAGGCATAGTGAGCCGAGAAGGTGAAATACATGGATCGCCACTGATTGTACCAACTGCTCATATTACTGATCTGGCCACCGGTATCTGAGCCGTCAAGACCTGATGCAGCTCCCTTCTTGTCCTCTGACTGACCGGAAGAAGAGCCGCTGGTTAGTTCAAACCGGGCAAGGGCCAGTGCAGAGTGGTCTTTGTTTTTGAAGGCAGGAATGAGTGTCAGTGTTTGCTTGGTGTTGATCGATACGCTTTCTGATGATCCGTCATAGGTGGTGTTCACGCCAGAACCGTTGTCCCATTTCGCAGTACGCAACTCCTGTGGATAGTAGCGGTTGTTGAATTCATTATAGATATTCATATACACTGAGCCACGCCAGTTCAACTGCCAGTGGTCATCATCCATGCCTAAGAGCTGATATTGGATAATGAGCTCCGGTGTCATGTCGTAGGTGCGCTGCTGGTTCTTGGCCAGATGAGCACTGGCTACGGGGTTGGGATATTTCTTCTGGTCGCCGTCGAAGATGCTTGAGCCGTTCTGCAGCATCATGTAGTAGGTATCGGTGTTTGCACCCGTCAAGGGATCCTGTTCGTAGATACTCATATTGGGCATCTTCTTCAGGGCCAGTGCCAACAGACCTTCGCCGTCGTTTTTGAAGCTTACCCAGTCGCCTGTATTATACACCCAGTTCTTGTCATTCTTGGTGTACGTCAGTGCGAAGTTAGTACTGACACGGATACGCTCACTGACGTTATAGTCCAGTGCCACTCGGGTTGAGAAACGGTTCAGCTTCTGTTCGATGATGGTACCCGTCTCATGGTCGAATCCACCACCAATGCGGAATGAGGCTTTTTCGCCGCCACCGCTGACAGTGACGTAGTGGTTCTGACGCAGACCCCACTGTGTGATGGCATCGCGCCAATCGGTGTTGTTGTTATACTGCTCATACTCCGAGAATGTCGGGGTATAGTTGATCTCGCGGATATTGGCAGAAGCACCGTCATTCTGCGAAGGATTGAAGTAAGCCTCCTTCAGCAGCATGGTGTAGTCGTCGCCACTCAGCATGGGATAGCCCTTTGGCTGATAGGTGCCGGTGAGCTTCAGTGAGTAGGTGATTTTCGGTGCACCTCGTGTACCGCGTTTGGTTGTTAGTTCAATGACACCATTACCACCTTGTGAACCGTAGATGGCAGTGGCAGCGGCATCTTTCAACACGCGGATATCCGCAATGTCCTCAGGGTTGATGTTCAGCAATTCTGCAAACTTCTCATTGTTGGCAGCTGCCATGTCGAAGTTGTCAAGGCTCACTTCACGGATGTTGCCGTCAACGACAATCAGTGGATTGGCATTGGTCAACGTCGACAATGACGAGGCACCGCGCAGGCGCATTGTTGAACCGGAGCCCAAGTCTCCGCTGTTGCCCACGATGTCCAGACCGGCAATACGTCCCTGCAGGGCTTCATCCACGGTTGTGAAAGCCATACCCTCTACATCTTTCATCGAGAAGCTCTGTGTGGCACTCGATACCTCTCTCTGCGGAATGGGCAGTCCGTTGCCTGTCACGCGGCGCTTGGACTTCACAGTCACCTCCTTCAGTGTGGTGGCTGACTCCATTTTTACATTGTATGTGGTCTTATTGATGGGTTGGGTCTGTGTTTTCAATCCCACGAAGCTGAAGCGGATTTTGTCCTTCTGGTTTTTCACCTTCATGGTGAAGTTACCGTTCAGGTCGGTAATGGTCGATTCGATGATACGCCCATTGCCGTCAATCTCGCACACCGTAGCTCCCATCAGTGGTCCCATATCATCACTTATCGTTCCATGTACCGATGTGATGTTCTGTGCATGGACGACTGTTGTAGCCAACAGCGCCAGCACTATTATGATAGATTTCAGTGTTCTCATACTCTTATTTCCTCCTTAGGTTTTTAATTTGCTCGCGCCAGGGGGTCATCTCCTCATAGAACAGTGGTGCGTCAATCTGGTGTACCACGGCATCAGAAGCCATAAATATTCTGGCCGTATTGCCTGAGCCGTTAAACCAGTATTCGCGGCAGATATTATTGTAGAGTCCCTCCTGTTTCGTCACATGGCGCACATTGCCCATGACATCCTTCACTGTCAGTTGCCCGTTGCTGTTGTCACTCTCCAGTCCGAAGAAGCGTCCCGTTTCGTAGTTACGTTTCATCGATTCGAAGATGTTTACATAAGATGGAGTCTTTACACCTGTTTCCGGGTCTTCGTCATAGAGTTCGGGAGCCATGTTGATGGCTACGCTGTGGTCTTGCACATGGTAACGGATAAAGTTGACGATGATGTTCTTGATAATCTGTTGTGCGCTGTCTACGGCAGCCTCGTCGGCAAATCCTTCGTTTTCCATTGCCTCGTAGTCATCCCATGTGGGGAGAAGGCCGCGGTTTATAAGGTCGCGTATCGACTCGTTGGTGGGCACATAGATGGTGTAGTTGTAGTTATCGAGCAGTGTGAGATTCTTAGAGCCTTGGGCCGTCAGTCCTGCGTTGTATTCATTATTGAGTTTTGTACCCAGTAGATTGGCACCGTCATTGTCAATGAGGGTGAGGAATTCCGAGAAGGCCTCGTTGCCTTTCAGCGTCAGATAAATGGACTTTTGTGTGCCCATAGGTACCTCGTTGTTCAACTGGTATGACTTACCGTTGTCCTTGGGATAGATTTCATTGGTTTCCACAGGAAGTGGTTTTTCGTTATGCTCCTTCTGCCAGCCGCCGCTGAAGGCTATCCTGCCGTCGGTAGTGTGGCTGACGTGAATCAATGATCCTCCCTTGGTCTTATAGTATTCGTGACCGTCCTCCACATCGCCCACGATGATTAGGTCGTCCATGAGGCGCTTCAAACGGTCGTCTATGACGCTACGGTCTACAGTGGCCTGCGTACGCACACCCTTTGTAATGTTGCCGTCCGTATCAATGGTGGTGTTGAAACGGCGTGCCTGCACGCGCTCTGTAGAAGGTTTCGAAGCGTCGTAGTAGAACTCCAAGGCTGTTGGGGCCTCCATGCCAGACAGACGGTCTATGCCACCATACGTTGCAGGGTCGAGATACCATAGCAGTGCCTCGTTGGTGGGCAGTAGCAGGCTGTATCTCGAGTCCATTGACAACAGGTAAGGCAGGAAGTTCAACTGGTCGATTGCCCAGTAGATGACATTCATGGTCGATTGGTGAGCCAGGGCAGGATATGCTACAGAAGCATATTCGGCAGGGGAGAATACCTTGTTGACCATGTAGACTACGCCGTTACATGCCATAAAGCATGAGTCGACGTAGCGGGCTTCAATTCCCAGACTCTCCTTGGCATCGTTCAGTACACGTTCGAATTTCGATGGAACAGCCTCTGTAAATGTGGGCAGCATGTTGACATTGAGCAACTTGGCCAACGTGGCATTCGGGACATTCTCCCACGATCCATATTCCATCTGAAGGTCTTTGCCTTCATTGTTCCACCAGGTTTCCAACGCTTCGTTAGTGGGTGCTATCATGGCACCGGCATCATAGTGCAGGTCGTAGCCCATGGTGTTGCTGTACATATACTGGTTCCAGCCCGGGTCAAAGCTCAACAAGGCAGCTGCAACCTCTCCGTCAGGCGTCTCAGTCAGTGCCGTACCGCCAGCAGAACGTTTGCTGAAATAGCGCATGGTGTAGACGGAGTCCTCGTTGTTGAAGAGACGGTTATACTCACTTGTCGCCTCGGCATTATAATAGGGTGCCGAGAAACGGTCGATAAGCTCCGACCACTTCGACAGCTGCGGATGCTGACGGAGCACTTCGGCCATGTTGGTCATCGGCTCTATCACACCGTCGATTCTCTGGATGTAGCCGTTTTTGCACGTTATGTCGCGCTCGAGCACCTTGCGTGAGTTCACCCATGCCTCGTTGGCCGATGTGGCCTGGTGATTGGTGAGCACGGCGAGGTCTTCGCTATTGATGTTGTAAAACTCCATGAACTTCGGCAGGAAGTGAATCATGGGCGGCGTGGTGGCATCCTTCAAGATGGGGATGCTCTTGCGCTGGTCGCGGAAACGTTGCCAGACTGCCGTGGCCGGCATCTTGTCAGGTGACATAATCTCTACGGAGTCGTAGATGGTTGTAGCAGTCTCACGGCGCATACACATTCCCTCCAATGGTGGCGTACCGCTGACATTGGACAACAACTCGATGAGGTAGGGATTGTTGATCATCGTGTTGTTGAGTAGCATATTCTTCTGGGCCGTGCTTAGTTGTGAGTAGTTTTTTACGCCCCATTTGTTGTTGCCGAACCAGGCCTGGAAAGCCGAGTCGTTGGCAGCAAAGAGTGTCTTCGAACCCGAGTAGCTGAGCACCTCCGTTTGTTCCAGGTCGTCGACTAGCCGTAGCAGGATGGTGTAATTGCCATCTTCCTGCAGTCGCTCATAGATAGAGTTACCCAACCACGAGGGTTGACCTGTCAGGGTGTATTCGTCCTTACACGACTGCACCGTCCAGGATCCCATTAGCAGACAGCAGGTCACAACGGCCACCGCGCGACCTTGCCTTGCGAATGATTTGAATTCCATACAATTGTTATTTAGTTATTTTATAGTTATTTTTTTCCCGTTGCTGATATAGATGCCTCGTTGTGTGGTGTTATCATGAAGGCGTTGGCCTTTAAGGTTATAGACCGCATCCTCGCGTTGTCCGTTATCGTCTCTGACAGCCTTTACACTTGTCAGTGGACCGAGGTAAGTTAGTGTGAAATTGTCAAAGCAGCACCAGTCACTGTCCAACCAATCTGTCTTATAGAGTCCTATCATTAAGGTTCCGTTGGTAACGGTGGTTTCTACCTTATTATAATATAGGCCATAGGTGTTGAAAGCCTGGTTGGCTTGTGTCACGTTGTCGGGATAGTTATTGTAGCTCGCGGTGCCGTAGCGCTTGGCAGCACTGTCGTCATAGAGACTCATGACAGGTTTCTCGGCATTGTTGGCAAAAAACTTGGCGTTCAGTTGCTCTGTTCCGTTCCGATGAGCCTGAAAGGCGACATCACGCGAGCCATATCGAAAAAAACTCTGCACTCCCACCTCATAGTTACCGTCAGGCAGTCCTGATATCGTTTGCGACATGTAGAAGTTCTTGTTCCAGAACTCGGCCACATAGCCGTTGGCAGCAGTAAAACCGTTAGTGGTATACCAAGAGGCATCCCCCTTTGAGAAATCGGCATTCTCTATCACGCTGGTCAGGTCGCCATGGCCGTTTTTCACGGCTTCCTCAATGGCTATCTGGCGTGTGTCCGTCTCGCAGGCACTCAACAGTTCCAAGGCCTTCTGCATGGCAGCGGCATTCTCGGCAAAAGTCGTGCTGTTGGCCAGGGCAGCCTCAGCAGCTTCAATAGCCGCCTTGTGTTGTTCGGTCGGTTTTACCGCATGGAAAGCCTTCACCTTCGGCAGCAGTGTCACCACCTGATCCCAGGCTTTCAGCATATCGTATTCTGCCTGTGTAATCTTCATGACACAGCCGTGCTGGGCCTTCAGGATGCCGTTGATATTGTGACCTACCGGGTCAACGCTCATGCAGTGCTCGTCCATATAACGCATGCGGTAAGCGTAGCCTCCGCTATAATTGATATATGCCAGACGCCAGCGCAGCTGACCGATGGGACGCCACTGTGTCATGCCCTCAATGGCCTGATTATTCTCTCCGACGTGGAAATCCTTGGTGACTGTCCAGACAGTAGTACCTGTAGCATCCTTCTCAGGCACTAATTTGGGTGCTGTAGCACGGTCAAAGCCGTTTGTCGACTCACATTTGAACAACATGACATACTGCTGGTCAACAGCATTCCACACAATGTCGGCATCGATAATGTCATATCCTGGTGAGAAGTACACACGCGGTTCGGTGAGGATGTTGAGTTCTTCGTCAATCTGCTGGTAGAATATATAATGCTTGTCACCCTTCACGCCTACGCTATAATAGAGTATGTATGTCTTTGTGACGGGATCGTAGATTACCTGCGGGGCCCATGCCGCTGTCATCAGGTCGGCTGTCATGGTACGTCCTAATGCCTTGCCGATGGCTGCGAGGTTCTCATTCGTCTCCAGGTCAATAAACACCTCTTTGGTCCAGTGAATCAGGTCAGGCGAAAGCATAAGGTCCATGATGTGATTGCTCTCCCATCCTAATCGTGACGTCATGTCGGTACCGACCAACATGAAGCCGTTGCCGCTCTTCAGACGGTAGGTGAATGCATCGCGCATACCGCCGGTCTTAGTGTACTGCGAGGTGGGGAACACTTCGCCGCTCGCAAGCAGGTCGTTCCAGTTGTTGCCGCCTGTGTTCAGGGCATAGCAGGTGTATTCACCTGTCTCGTGCATGTGGGCATAGAGGTATGCCGCCATGTCCTTGTCTTCCTCCACGTATTCGGGATAGTCGGACCAGGTCTTCTGTTTTTCCTCTGCCTGTAGTCCGGTAATGGGGAAACGGTATATGTTGAGCGAGTAGGCTGGGATGTCGAGTGGCATACCGCTGACAGCCTCCACTGCTGACGGATTCACCTTGTCTGGCTCCTGCATGGTGTTTTCATCGGTGCCATTTGCCGAGGTCAGCCGTTCTACGGTGCCGTTGCCAATACTGAAGTCAGTATTCAGCAGCAGTTGCTGGGGCTGACTATGGGGGTTCACCACCTTGAGAATCATCTCCTGTCCGTCTTCACTTATCTGACAACTCTGATAGAGGGCACGCTCCGATTCAAGCGTCAGCTCATGACACTTCTTGCCGTTGATATAGCATCTGATGACATTGCCGTCAACCTCCACTTTCAGATCTAACCAGTCGCCTGCGGGAACTGCGTAGTTGACTTTGCTGTATTGCGCCTTTGAGCCACCTCGGCATATTTCGATGGCATTCTGCGTGTTGCCCCAACCACCGATGTTCCACCAGGCATAGTTGTCCTCGTCCTGATAGTCGAAGATGATGAGGAATCCTTCTGCACCGCCGTCTTTACGGGCACGGAGCGTGAGTGTGTAGGTTGAACCGTCAAACTTTGTCTGGCAGATGTCCCGGCAGCCCTTGTCGCTGTTGGTGCCGCCTGCCGTCTGCTTCTTTACACCGCCGGTGACGCTCCACGAGCCACCGTAGGATGTCCATCCGTTATTGCCGGAGAAATCGTCGCTGATGATGGTCTTGCCGTTTACGGTGACCTTGACATCGTCATACGATGCCTGCGTATCCCATGTGGCCAATCCCACCTGATGCGAGGTTGTAGCCGTGATGCTGTTGCCGCTTTCTGTCCATAGCAGGTTCTGATATCCTAAATTATGAGCCATCATCTTCTGCACGTGATAGCTGGGCGTTACGAAGTTGGAACCTGAGTTGAAATGAATCATGTCGTAGGCCCATGCGGGATTGTTCTCATGTGTAAAGATGGGTGCAAACGACCCCATCACGCATACATCGCTGTTACGTTCCTGTCCCAGCATGTAGACAGCCTCGCCCAGTGCAGAGTTCAGGTTGCCATATGTGCCGTAGCCGCCGCTGTTGGCAGCGTATTCGCCGTTATATACTTTGACATCGCGGGGGTAGTTATCGTACTTCTTGTAGTTTTGTTTCATCCAGGCGTGCGAGCGATAGTAGTGCTCGTCAACGATTTCAACTGGGTATTCGTTACGCCATGTCGGGTTGTCGGTACCCCACGACTCCACATTGCCGATGGTGGTGATTTCCGGATATTTTTCTTTGATGGCCTTGTAGAACTTATAGTAGCGCTCGGGATACTGATAGCTCTGGTCGTTGTTCGACCCCATTTCGTAGTTATAGTTCTCGTTGCCTATCTCAATGAATTTCAGGTTATAGGGAGCCGGATGTCCGTTTTTGATTCGCATGGCGCCGTATGTTGTCGTGCCGTCGCCGTTGGCGTATTCAATGGCATCGAGTGTGTTCTGTACCAGTGTGTCCAAGTCGGCCATGGGAACATACCAACCGTGTCCCAGTCCGACGTTGACAACGAAGAGTGGGGCAGCCCCCATGTCCTCGGCCAACTGAAGGTATTCATCAAAGCCAAGGCCGTCGCTGCTCCAGTAGCCCCAGTTGTAGCTCATGTGCCCGTGTCGTTGTTCGATGGGGCCTATGGTGCGCTTCCATTGCCAGGTGTCGTCGAAGCTTTGCTGTCCTTCGACGAAGCATCCGCCGGGAAAGCGGAGGAAAGTCGGTTTTGTGTCGGCCAGCAGTTGTGCCAGATCGGGGCGCAGTCCGTTGGGCCGGTTGTTCCATGTGTCAGGGAACAGTGACACTACATCGATATAGAGGTGTCCGCCGTTGCTGGTCAGCAGCAGCAACTGTCCACTGAGGTCTGTATCTTTTGCCGTCAATTCGGCGGTCAGTTTATTCCATTTATCGGTGTACACTTCGCCTGTCAGAGCAATAGTGTCGCTGACGGCAGTCTTGCCGTCATTTCTCAGTAGCGCGGCATAGACGCGCCCAGTATAATTATTGTTGTTACCTTTCGCATAGAGCGACAGGTGATAGGTTTTGCCTTTTTCAAAATTCATGCCCCAGAAACCTTCGTTTCGGATGCCGCGCTTGCGGGCCTCACTTGTTGTGGAACTGGTATACAGGTCAAGGCAAACGTCCTGTGCATCGTTCAGCAGGGGCGTATTTTCGGCAGTGCGGCGGTAGATGGAGGAACTTACTGCCTGCCAGCCATTGTCATATTGAGACTCCTCAAATGAGCGGTTCCTCACGAGTTCGGCATAGAGGCCACCATCGCCGGCATGGTTAATCTCCTCGAAGAATAATCCCCACTGGTAGGGACTGGTCAATGGACCGCGCTGGGCGGAATTGATGTTCATGACAACTTGTGCGCTCGCGCCCGCGCATATATATAATAATGTGGAAACAAATAGGGTCTCCAGGTGCTTCTTAGTCATAATGGGGTGTTTTGGAAGTCAGTTTTTAGGAAAGAAATTGAGCGCACAGAGGAAATAGTCCCTATGTGCGCTCAAAAAGATAGTCGTTTACTTCACCACGACCTTGCGTACCTTAACAGTACCATCGGCCATTGTCTGCTTGATGATCACGACACCACTGCGTGGTGCATTGATGCGAGCACCGTTCAGGTTGAAGAACTCGGTGCGAACTACCTGGCCATTGCTGAATGGAGCTGCGATGCCAGTAGTCTCAGGTTTGGTGCTGTTCTTGCCGTAGTAGGTCAGATTCCAGTTGCTCCAAATACACCAGTCGCTACCAATGGCAGCAGTCTTCTGCAGACCAATGCGTACCTTGCCTTCTGCATCGGGCTTGAAGGTGATGGAAGTTCCCAGATAGTGGCCTTTCGAGAACATCTCGGCAGCTGTAGCCATGCCGTTGCAAGCACGCTGACCTGTAGCACTCTCACCGTCCTCGGCAACCGTATAGGCACCTGCCCATACCCACTGCCAGTTGTTGTCGTCTGACGACCAGAACTTCTTGTTGCCGTTATCGTCGAGCTTAGCACTACCGTCTTCATTGGTGTCCCACTTCGTGCTGGTGTAAGGATCTGTAGCGATGCACAGGCGAGGCATGGTAGCGGTCACCTGATTATCACCAACCTTCACGTACATCTCTAAGTTGTTGTTAGCTGTAGGATCAGCCATGTATGCCTCGTTGTCGGCATCATAGCCGCCACCGGCGCGATAGAAGCCCTGTACAGTCAGCTCATAAGTACCCTCCAACAGGCCAGTGAGATCCTGATAGTAGTCGAATTCGGGCTTGTTCCACATTTCGCAGAGATTCGAGCCAAAGCCAGGATCCTCCTTGCTGGTCCAACCGGTATTGTTGTTCTCAGCATACTTAGGATTCTCGATATACCATGTGGCATCCTTCGGACTGTCATCTGAAGCATTTGCAAAATCGCCAGGAGTAGCCAAATCCTTGATCGTCTGCTCAATTTCGGCGATGGTAGCCTTAGCCTGCTCGTCAGTCCATTGTACATCAGCGGGATCAATGGCGAATACGTTGTTGTAGATGTTGTTCTGCATGTCAGTAGCCTTCTGGATGGTCTCTTTGTCAGCCACAGCCTCAAGGATGGCAGCAGTCAGCTTTTCGTATGCAGTCTCCAATTCAGCAAAGATAGCCTCTGAAGCACGTACGGTATCACCTACAGTAAAGAGGTTTGTGAGTGCGTCGAACATGTCTTGTCCCTTCTCAAATTCCTTTGCAGCCACGGCAGCAGCCAGCTTCTCGGTAATGATGTCGCGGACGTTCTTGCCAATCAGCAGACTCTTGTACTTCTCAACGTTGGCAATCTCATCGTTGAGCACCTCGAGCACAACATCGCGCTGGAATCCGCGATAGGTCAGACGGAAGTCATCCCAGATAGCCCAGCAGGAAGAACCAAGACTACCCTTGATACCGATGCGCATCTCATCGCCAGCCTTGGCTACGAGTCCGAAAGCAGAGCTCATGTATGCGCCGGTGTCGAATACATCCTGTGATGTCGACATGCCGTTGGGAACCCACAATGACTCGCCTGCCTCATTGCGCAGTGAGTCACCGGCAGCGTCAAGCAGAGCATATGGAGTGGGACCGTAGATGTGATCTTCGCTCAGGTCGAATGCTGAGGCGGGGAACTTATAGTCGTAGCAGTTCTTCAGCGGAGTCTGCTTTCCGTTCATGTAAACGAATGCAGTTGCTTCGGGAGCACCGTTGTCGCGGTAAGCAGGCCAAGCTGCATCATTTGGTCCATTACGGAAGAATCCCTTCAGCGAGATTTCATATACACCGAGAGGTGCATCCTTCACCACTTGATAGAGGTCGAAGTCCTTCTTTTCGTAAGCCTCAGCACAGCTGTGTGCGATGTCGGTGATGGAGCTTCGGCCAGTCCAACCCGTATCGTCGTTGGTCGAGAAGTCAGGATTCACCAGATAGCTGGTTACGTCGGCACCATCCTTCGGGGCGAAGATTGCCTTGTCGATGGCAGCTCTAATCTCATCACAAAGAGCCTGCAGCTCCTCGTTGTTCATGCTGCGTGCATTGAGGTTGTCATTCAGATCCATCTCGTAGTCAGCCAGCGGCTCGCGGGCCAGTTCGTTATAATCCTGATTAGCGGCAACCGACTTGGCCTCCATGCAGAGAGCCTGATATTTCTGCCAAAGCGAGATGTTCAGCTCGATAGCAGCGGCAGACTCCTGGGCAGCAGCAATGGCAGCCTTGACGGCATCCTTACCTGTTGTGGTGGCCAAGGCTTGCTTAGCGGCCAAGTAGGTATCCATTATGGACTGGGTGTATACGGTATTTTCATCGAGATTGCTGTAATCGGGCAGTGTGGCACTGATAGACTTGGCTGCCAGCTCGTAGGCATCGCCGCCATTGCCGTAGTAGGTCAACGAGAAGTCGTCGAAGATACTCCAGTCGCCGTTGGTGGTCTTGTCCTTGCGCACACCAATCTTCAACTGTTCGTTAGTAACAACGACCAGCACACTGTTGTCGTTACAATGGCCTGCACTGAAGAATTCATCAGCAGCCACCATGTTGTTAGGGATAAAGTAGGTTACGCTTGTCTCTGCATCGGTAGCACTGCTCCAGTCGCCACTGGTCATTTTCTCCGTGAGTCCAGCCGAGTAAGGCGAGGCAATACTGTTGACGAGACTGTCTTTGCCAGTTACCGCGAAGATCTTAGCATACTTAGAGGCTTCATTACCTTCCTTGTAGTTGGCATAGGCCGGCTCAGCGTTACCTGCGCGATAGAAGGCATGGACATTTACGCGATATACGCCCTCTTTCAGACCAGTAAGTTCTTGCCAAGTGTTGTAGGTCTTGTTGTAGTGCTCAGCATTTTCCTTTGGGTTGTAACCTCCGAAGGCATCTCCGCTCCAATTGTCATACTTGCTACCAGTGAAGGTGGGGTTCTTGATAAAGAGACTTGTTACATCCACAGGATTTTCTACAGTAGCATTCTCGTAGTTGCCTTGTGCCTGTTCCTGCTTGCGCTTCTCGATAGCCTCTTCTGCACTTTTAATGGCAGCGTTCAACTCTTCGAGCGTGCTGCTGGTGTTGTTGTAGGCGGCAGTCTCTGCGGCTACGTTTGCACCGATGGCCTCAGCGTTTTCGAGCAACTCCTTCAACTGCATAGCAGCGTTGTAGGTCGACACCGCGGTCTTGAAAGCTTCGATGCTGATACCGTTGGCCTCAACTGCAGCGAGCCATGCATTGTAAGCATCCTCATCAACCATCTGCCACTGTGTGCCGGCTCCGGCTTCGAGCAGATACAGGCGGGTGTCGGTATACTCACCCTGCCAGCCGAGGAACTTCTCAGGCTCTGTGGTCACGTTCGAGATGAGGTAATAGCCATCCTTTGACGTCACCTTCCAGAAACGGTTGGCATTTGTGTTGTTGTCAGTCCAGATGCCATCCCATGCGTCAGCAAAGGCGCTGATCATGTTGCCTTGTCCCTTTACGTCATCCTTCAACTCTACGACGTCTTCGCCTTTTTCCTTGGCAGCGTCGGTCTGAGTGAACTCGACCTTGATACCGCGGATAGCTTCACCGCCTGTAGCGCCGTTGCCGTCACCGCCAGTAGCGAAAATAAGACTTGCACGTGTGGCCCAGTTGTTACCGTTTGTGTAGAACAGGTGGCTGGCCACGTTGTAGAGATAAACTGTCTTGCCCACCTCGTAGGTCGTGAATGATGTGACCTCGGGGGCTGCAATGGTCGGCTTTTGCCAGACATTTGCATCAACAGCCTTTGCGACACTGCCTGTGATCAGCAATGCGCCCAAAATGAGTAGTTTTCTAAACTTCATAGACTAATAATGTTAATTAATAAAAGAGTTATATTTAAAAAAAATAGTAGTTAAAATAATTTTGGGGCAAAGTTAATAAAAATTTTGGAAATATCCACCTTTTTTCCAGTATTTTTTTATTAAAAGATGTTTATTCACGTTGTTTTTGCCTGATTGTAGAGGCAAACCTTCTGACCTGCAGGCACATCTAAGACTGGTGACGGTATCAAGTTTTATACTATTCTTCCGCCAGACGATCCTGAGGATGATCCTATTCCGTCCTTCGGAGCTATGCTGGGTTGGAACGATGTTGACTTTCATGAACCGACCTTCGCTGATATTTTTTCAATCCTTCGCCGAAAAATAAGACAAACTTCGCCGAAAAATAAGAAGACCTTAACTGGAAATTCCGCAACTGTTAACCAGTTTTGAATATTGTCTTAACAATCAATTTTGAAAGTCTTCGCCAATAATTAAAAAAGTCTTCGCTGGCTTTTCAAAAACTCTTCGCCAGTTTTGAAATTCCAGCGAAGACTTTTTGAAAAGTCAGCGAAGAGTTTTTGAAAAGCTAGCGAAGAGTATTTTTCATGCGTGTTAAGGCTTTATTGTTTTTGTGTTAAGGTTTTGCTTTTTCCGTGTTAAGGTTCATTATTTAGTCTGTTAATCTGTTTTCTCGTTATAGCGTACAAAAAAAGGAGGCCGGAGCCTCCTTTTATTGTGAGAAATAGATGATTTTACTGAATCTTGACGGACTCGCTTCCAACCTTGAGGATGAAGAGCTGACCTGAAGCAGCGGGCAGGAAGATGTCGCTGCCGTTTGAAATGGCTTCGCTCAGCTGAACACCGCGAAGATCGTAGAGGCTAACCTTCTGACCAGCAGGCATATTCGAAATTCTGATGCCGCCGACAGTGCGCTTCCAACTCCAAGAGGCTGTGGCTACAGACTGGATGCCAGTGCCTTCACCGAGGATAGCTTCGATTGTCATTTTATTGAGGCCAGCCTCCAATGAGAATCTAAGTTCGCTCCCTTCAGATTCCTGACCATTTACCTTCCAACCTTTAATCACCTTGCCTTCAGGAGCTATAGCAGTGATGGTGTACTGGAGGTTGGGGAACAACTTACCATCGAAAACGCCCTTTGAGAGTTTGATGCCGTTCACAGTTACTGAGTCTGGCATGTCGTTGATTCCCTTGTTGATGGTTACTGGGATGGCTGTGCCAAGTTTGTATTGCTGGGTTAAATGATCGAGGAAGTAATCTGCACGGGGCTTATGGACAGTAGTCTGGCCGCCGCCCCACCAGCCGCCCCAGCCTTGCTCTTCATAGCCGGCGAGCCACTTCTTGGCATTGTCAAACTTGCTGAGGATATCGTTGCGGTTGTTGCCCCAAGAGTTGTACTTGTCTCGATGAGCAACAAATTCTTCCAAGGCTTCATTCAGAATCTCGTCCATGATTGCACCTGTTCCCTCAGCATTCATGAAGTCACCCATGAAGACGCAGCACTTGTCGATGAACATCTGGCGCATTTCCGGATCTTCCATCATGTTGCGGAACAAACGGGTAGCCACTTCCGAGAAGGCCCAGTTGTCAGAGTGCTTGCTGGGATTGTAAATCATATCTATAGTGTTCACGTCAGAACTTCTGTTGTAGAGGCCGAGTCCGAAGTCTGTATCCTTAACGATGATGCGGAATCTCTTTGGCAATGGGCAGTCTGTCGCATCCTCGTTGGGGCGCCAGAACACAAGGTTGTTACCAGGGAAGTCGAGGTTTCCGTAGAAGAGGTTCATCACCATCACGTTCAGAAACTCGCTGACATCAATCCACTGCTCATATTCTGCCAGCGTGTGGCCTTTTTCACTATAGAAGGTCTTGAAAGCCTCGTAGAACTCTGTTCCGCCCTCTTTGAATTCTTCGATAAACAGGTCTTTGTTGTTGACATTCTCATGTGAGATCTCAATCAGGTCGAGATCCTCCAGACCGTCGTAATTGCTGTAGATATTGTCCTCGTTGGAACGCTCGCGGATGTTGAGCATACCCATGTACTGGCCGTTGATGTAGAGCACTGCCGTGTGGCCGGCCTGCCAGTCGAGGTCGACGTTCTGTGCCATTGTGCGCTGGATGATGAGATCGCGGAAGTACATGTCGCCGAAGTCGTTACCGCCATCGCGGAGCGAGAACGACTTGAACTCTGTAATACCGGGTTTCTGGTCAGGGAAGAACTCGTATGAGAAGCGCTTGTGGTCAGGGTCGAAACGCTTGTTGGCGTAGAAGACGATCGACTTCAGTGCATTTGAGCGCGACTGTCCGCCTTGGATGCGGATTTCACCAAGCTGGTTGAAGGCACTTTCCTCGCCCTCGGCAGGGAAGAACTCCACATTCATCGGACGACGCCAGTCATGGGTCTTCTTGTCCTCCTTGCTGTTGTTATACCTGAAAAGGCCCATAAAGTTGCCGCCATTCAGATAATCGTCGTTGATCTGCATGGAGAAAACGGGGATGGTCATCTTTCTGGGGTGGAAGATATACGACTGAGCCGTGCTGAAGGGTGAGAGCCATCCGTCGCAGAATACCTTGGCGCGAACCACCGTGCTCTTGGTGATTTTGATGGCCCCCGTATATTTCGTATCAGTGGCCTTTGGATCGTTACCGTTGGTGGTATAGGCGATATAGGCTCCTTCGGGCGCTCCTTCTGGCAGGCGCAGCTCCAGGTTGATGGCATCTTTGCCTGAAGTGACGCGGCCTAACTCACTGAAAACAGGCGCGCCGAGGATATCCTTCGTGGTCTTGCCACAGTTGGCGGCGCCGGGCGTCGGTGTGAGCTGAAAGCCCCATTTGTCCTCACCGTCGGTCTTACGGCCGAAGGCGATATCGGGGGCGGGCATCTTCTTCATGTCTGCGGGAAGACTGTCGATAGGCTCTGCTCCTTTATCCTTGAAAAGATAAAGCGTACAGCCTTTGCCTGATTCCAGACGGAAATCGGGATGGAGGCGATTGTCTTCTTTTCCTTCCTTGTCACAGTAGATGATGACATACTCGTGGCTTTTTACTTCCTTATCAGGCAACTGCCAGGCCTTCTTGACCTTGTTCTTGTTGCTGATTTGGTAGTCCTTGAGGTTAATAGCCTCGTCACTGTTGTTGTAGAGTTCTACCCAAGAATCTGGGAATTCATGAATGTCATCCATGATACATTCTACATTCGACTGCATAATCTCGTTGATTATCAGTCCGCTTTTGTTGTCCTGAGCGTGTGCATAGCTAAAGCCGCATAGGGCGAATAGCAATAATAAGTTTTGTTTCATTTTAAAATAATATATTATACATAATGTTATAGTTGACGCTGCAAAGGTACTACTTTTTCTCCGAACGGCCAAAGTTTTCCCTTTGAATGTTTTGCGTTCTCGCCATTTTTATGTAATTTTGCAGTCGCTATCCGATAAGACGATAAAAATGGCAAAACAGGCGATGATATTTGCAGCGGGTTTAGGCACACGTCTGAAACCGCTGACAGACACAAAACCCAAGGCCCTGATTCCTGTGGGTGGTGAGACATTGTTAAGTCGTACCATCGGTCGTCTGATGTCCTTCGGCTATCACGATTTTGTGGTCAACGTACACCACTTTGCCAAGGATATCGAGGCCTTTGTGGCTGAGCAGGACTATGCTAAGTTCGTTCGTTTCAGCGACGAGACGGACATGCTGCTCGAAACGGGTGGGGGACTGAAGAAGGCGGCTCCGCTGTTCGATCCCAACGAGCCTATCCTCATTCATAATGTCGACATCCTCGACAATGTCGACTACAACTGGTTCGCCAACCAGCACCAGGCCGACGAGGATGCTGTCCTCTTAGTAAGCCGCCGCCAGACCAAGCGCAATCTGCTCTTCGACAACGCTATGCGCCTCATGGGCTGGATCAACAGGGAGACCGGCGAAATCAAATCACCCTTTCCCTGGCTCCGCGAGGCGGAACTGACCATCGATGACTCCCTGCAAGTCATTCCTCTTACCTCTCACCTCTTACCTCTCACCTCTAAATTATATGCTTTCGCCTTCAGCGGCATCCATTCCTTCTCCCCCCGTCTTTTTCCCTTGATGGATCGTTTCCCCGACAAATTCAGCATCATCGACTTCTACCTCTCCGTCTGCCACCGCTCCCACATCGTTGGCTTGGTGAAGGACGATTTGAAACTAATAGATGTCGGTAAACTCGATTCGCTCTCAGAAGCGAATGCTTTTTTAGAAACGAATGTGGATAATGTGAATAATTCTGTTCACGAATTAAAATAATAATTATTCTTATTCGTGGGTTAAATTATTCACATGATTCAAATTCGTTTCCAATAAATAAAATCAATCAAATTTCTATAATATGCAAAAGATCATTATTTTGGATTTCGGTTCACAGACCACGCAGTTGATTGGTCGTCGTGTGCGTGAGCTCGATACCTTCTGCGAGATCCTGCCTTACAACAAGTTCCCAAAGGACGACCCCTCGGTGATTGGCGTGATCCTCAGCGGTTCGCCCTTCAGCGTGCATGATCCTGAGGCCTTTAAGGTCGACCTTTCGCAGTTCGTGGGCCGCATCCCCGTGTTAGGCATCTGCTATGGTGCCCAGTTTATCTCCCACACCCTCGGTGGAAAGGTGGAGAAGGCCGACTCCCGCGAGTACGGCCGTGCCAACCTCGAGACGGTAGACACGACGAATCCTCTCTTCAAGGGCTTTGACCAGCATTCGCAGGTCTGGATGTCGCATGGTGATACCATCACCGCTATTCCCGAGGGTTTCGAGGTCATCGGTTCTACGAAGGATGTCAAAAATGCAGCGTTCACAAATTCGTGTAATTCGTGTAATTCGTTGTCGAAAATCTGGGCTGTTCAGTTCCACCCCGAGGTGTTCCACACCCTTCAGGGCACGCAGCTGCTCAAGAACTTCGTGGTGGACATCTGTGGCTCACGTCAGGAGTGGAGTGCTGCCTCGTTTGTGGATTCCACAGTGGCAGAGTTGAAGGCACAGTTAGGCTCTGACCGCGTGATTCTTGGTCTTTCGGGTGGTGTCGACTCGTCGGTGGCGGCTGTGCTGCTGAATCGCGCCATCGGCAAGAACCTGACCTGTATCTTTGTCGATCACGGCATGTTGCGTAAGAATGAGTTTACGCAGGTGATGAATGATTACAAGGTCCTGGGCCTCAATGTGATAGGTGTCGATGCTAGCGAGAAGTTCTTTGCTGACTTGGCGGGCGTAACTGATCCAGAGCAGAAGCGTAAGATCATAGGTCGTGACTTTGTGGAGGTCTTTAATGCCGAGGCGAAGAAGATTACCGATGCCAAGTGGCTTGCCCAGGGAACCATCTATCCCGACCGTATCGAGTCATTGAACATCACGGGTAAGGTCATCAAGAGCCATCACAACGTAGGCGGACTGCCCAAGGAGATGCATCTGCAGCTCTGTGAACCGTTGAAGTGGTTGTTCAAAGATGAGGTGCGTCGCGTGGGCCGTCAGTTGGGCATGCCAGAGCATCTGATTACCCGTCATCCTTTCCCCGGCCCAGGTCTCGCTGTTCGTATCCTTGGCGACATCACGCCTGAGAAGGTGCGCATCCTTCAGGATGCCGACGATATCTACGTTCGCGGCCTGCGTGACTATAAGGTGAAACTGTCTGGGGAAGAGGCTCGCAAGGTGCTTGCTGCGGGTATTCCGGCAGATATGAAGGATGGGGAGATTGAGGTTTCGCTATACGACCAGATCTGGCAGGCTGGTGCCATTCTTCTGAGCACTGTCCGTTCTGTGGGTGTGATGGGTGACGAGCGTACTTACGAGCATCCCGTGGCCCTGCGTGCGGTGACTTCTACCGACGCCATGACTGCCGACTGGGCGCATCTGCCTTACGACTTCATGGCCAAAGTCTCCAATGAAATAATAAATAAGGTACGCGGTGTAAATCGTGTCTGTTACGACATTTCCTCAAAACCACCAGCAACCATCGAATGGGAATGATTATTAAAGCCTCGCCAACCGGCGAGGCTTTAATTTTATTTACTTGTTTTTCAACAGATCGCGAATCTCAGCAAGCAGTTCCTCCTGAGTGGGGCCTGCGGGAGCCTCTGGAGCGGGTCCTTCCTTCTTCTTCAGCTTGTTCATACCCTTGATCATCAGGAAGATACAGAAGGCGATGATGATGAAGTCAATCACGTTCTGGATGAACTGTCCGTAGGCAAATACAGCGGCACCTGCCTCCTTCGCAGCTGCGAGGGTAGAGTAGTTGCCGTCGCCCAGATTAACGAAGAGATCCACAAAGCTCACGCCACCCGTCAACTTGCCGATCAACGGCATAATTACGTCGTTAACCAATGAGGTCACAATCTTACCGAAAGCACCGCCGATGATCACACCGACTGCCATGTCCATTACGTTGCCTTTAACGGCGAACTCTTTGAATTCCTTAATAAATCCCATAATCTTAATGTTTAATGTTTATTATTAATGAGTTGAATTGTAATCTTCGTTTTGCAATCATCGGCCTATGGCCTTGAGTTACATCAGTTTTCACTTTTCAGTTTTCACTTTTCACTTAAATTAATACTGAATCGTGCTGCAAATATAGGAATTTTTTTGTAACTTTGCATCCGAAATCGAAAAAAAGTGTAAAAAAGACGCAAAAAAGTTAGTAATAATAGGTATAAACCCAATTAAATTTAAGTAAAATGACAAAAGTAGCTATTAACGGCTTTGGCCGTATTGGTCGCCTCGCTTTCCGTCAGATGTTCGAGGCTGAAGGTTATGAAGTAGTAGCAATTAACGACTTGACAAGCCCCAAGATGCTTGCTCACCTGCTGAAGTATGACACTGCTCAGGGTGGTTTCTGTGGCAAGTTCGGTGAGGGTAAGCACACTGTAGATTGCACCGACAACTCTATCATCGTTGATGGTAAGGAGATCACTATCTATGCTATTCCCAATGCTGCTGAGCTCCCCTGGGGTCAGCTGGGCGTAGACGTTGTTCTCGAGTGCACAGGTTTCTATACATCTAAGGAGAAGGCTTCTGCACACATCCAGGCTGGTGCAAAGAAGGTTGTTATCTCTGCTCCTGCAGGTAACGATCTGCCCACCATCGTTTACAATGTAAACCACAAGACTCTGACTCCTGCTGATACCGTTATCTCAGCTGCTTCTTGCACCACCAACTGTCTGGCTCCTATGACCAAGGCTCTGAACGATTTCGCTCCCATTCAGAGCGGTATC
>JAEEGH010007712.1_pt1 | contig 25732 bp, 24 predicted proteins | sample 9134181 | NCBI WGS metagenome assembly JAEEGH01 (sample SAMN16246544, study PRJNA631951) | gut metagenome | biome: gut microbiome; feature: rumen; material: DP-attached | host: Bos | place: Iran: Karaj | collected 2018-10
AAAATATTTGTTATACTTTAATTATACTAAAGTAAGTTTAATACTATTTAAGTCTTTATTCAAGAGCAAGAAATACAAATACTTTATTCATGCATTACATATTCTTTATCTGCATCAATTAACTCTATCATTTTTTCTGCAACGTCTGGTGCAAATTGAGAACCGATTCCTTTTTTTATTTCGGTGCGGACAAAATCCTGCGGTAAATAACTTCGGTAACTTCGGTTAGAAGTCATAGCATCGTAAGCATCGGCAACACTGATAATACGGGCATATTCAGGAATCTGAGTATCGGTCAAGCCATCAGGATATCCTTTTCCATCCATACGCTCATGATGCCAGCGAACTCCATTTTCCAAATCAGGCATTGTTGTAATATTCTTCAATATTTCATAACCGATTTCCGGATGTTCCTTTACAACATTATATTCTTCTTCTGTAAGATTATCGCGCTTATTAATAATCCAGTCTGGAACACCAATCTTTCCAATATCGTGAAGTAAAGCAATAAGATAAATCTTATGCTGTTCTTTTTCATCTTTTCCAAGCGCTGCCGCAAGCATTTTTGAATAATCGGCTACGCGTTTTGAATGACCGCTTGTATATTTATCCTTGGCATCTATTGTAGTGGCAAGAGCCTGAGTTACTTCAATAAGGAGCTTTTCGGAATTATTCTTTTCTTCTTCAAGTTCTTTTGTTCTTTGTTCTACCTGATTTTGTAAGTCATCTTTAAGTTCAAACAGTTTTTTAAAAAGAAGATTTCTGTTGCGTTCAGCTTTTGTAAGCCTGATTTTAATTACACTTGCAAAAATAAACTCAATTATGTAAAGCATTGGAAAACGAACACGCATTGTATCTGAATACTGATAGCAGAACTTTGAAAGAGGTGTCCAGAAAGCAAGGACTACAAAAAGCAGATAAAATGAGTTTACAACAAAGAAAACTCTTCTTTTATTGGTGAAAAAAGTAAAGAAAGTAATTATACACATCCAGAAGATTCCGAATCCCTGCTGACCACCGGTTATAAGATAGACAAACTCCATCAAAAAGCTCAGCGTAAAACCCAGAATCAGAAAAAACTTCGTTCTTTTTGTTATTGTTGTAATGATAAAAGAAAGCAGAAACAATGGTCCATACACAAGGCTTACAATAACCATGGCCTTATTGCCTTCAATGGCATTAATTACAACCATAGCTGTACCAAGAATGAACATTGTAAGAGAAACAACTTTAGCTACAAGAAGCATATCTTTTTCATCAGTAAAGATTATTTCCCTAGCTTTCTGTCTGTCTAATTCATCAAGATCTGCATAATCTTTCTTGTCCAACATAGATTAATTGTAAACGCTTTTTTCTAAATGTCAAAACAAAAAAATTGTCGGGACAAGCCCGACAATTACAAGTAGTGTGCAGTTTTTGTTTTACTGTTATTTGACTTTTCGCAGGAAGGCATCCTTATAACCGTATGCCTTGAATCTTGCAAGAACAGTTGCATATTCGTCTACAGAAAGCGGTCCAATAAGAATCTGCTTAGCTGTTCCGGCTGCATTTGGAACTATTGCCAGTGGATAATTCTTTCCATATTTCTTAACAATTTCCATTATATTCTCGTCATCACGCAAAGAAGCAATCTGTACATAGTAAGATTTAGACTGCAGATCAGCAAGACTGTTGACCATATACTTTTCGTAGCCCTTCTCTGCAGGTACCGGTGCCGGCTCTGGAACAGGTTCTGGTTCAACAACTGGTTCAGGCTCAACTACAGGCTCTGGTTCAACAACCGGTGTAAGTTCTTCAGCTTTTTCTGTAACTACAGGAACTACCGGCTCAGGCTCTGGTTCAGGTTCTTCTGTATTCTCTGGAGGATTATCATCAGCAGGAACAAGTACTATAGCCTGATATTCATCATATTCATCTTCTGCAGTTGCTTCAATTTCTTCTACAGGTTCAGTTTCTTCTTCTACAGGCTCCGGTTCTTCTACTACCAATTCAACTTCATCTTCAAAGAACTCTTCATCCTCTATTTTTTCAAGAACTTCTTCCGGTTCTTCTTCGAACTCTTCTTCTTCAACAATTTCTTCTGTCTCAGGCTCTGGTTCTGCTTCTTCCTCTTCTACGATTTCTTCTTCTTCAACAATTTCTTCTGTCTCAGGCTCAGGTTCTGATTCTACTTCTTCCTCTTCAAAGTCTTCGTCTTCTACAAAGTCTTCATCCTCTGCAAAATCCTCGTCCTCATCAACATATTCGTAATCATCTGAATCATCAAAGAGCTCTTCATCATCCTCATATTCTTCATATTCGTCTTCATCTTCTTCAATTTCTTCTTCAGGCTCTTCTTCTGCTTCTTCTTCCTCTTCTTCAAAGCCGAAGTCTTCATCATCAGAATAAGATTCTTCGTAGTTTTCGTCTTCTTCTAATTCTTCTTCGTCTTCGTCATAGTAATCTTCATCATCTATATATTCTTCTTCGTAATCTTCATCTTCCTCATAGTCTTCTTCATAATCTTCATCGAAGTCTTCGTAGTCATCTTCGTAGTTTTCGTATTCTACATAGTCTTCTTCATAATCTTCTTCAGATTCATCTTCGCCTTCATCATAATTATCATCAGCAGTAAAGTCGTCCTCGTAGAACTCAAGGTCAGCCTCATCCATAGTTTCTTCTTCATCTTCCTCATCAAATGAATAATCATATTCATTATCCATATCTTCTTCTGTATCTTCTGTCTCAGTTTCTTCTGATTCTGTTTCTTCTGATTCTGTTTCTTCTGATTCTGTTTCTTCAGTTTTATCAGCTTCAACCTCTGATTCATCAAAGGTATAATCTGCTTCTTCAGATGAAGAATAGCTTGTATCTTCTGAATTATCTTCATCGTATGAGTATTCTTCTTCGTTTTCAGAATCTATATAATCTTTAGCATAATCTTCAGTGTTGTAAAGCTGGCTTGCGATTATGGCAGAACCATAATCTCTGCCGTCCTGATTAGAACGCTTTGTAATTTTTACAATATTATTGGCCTTACCGTCTATTCCAATTGCAGCAGCAGCTTCTGGAGAAAGCATTATTGCAACACCTTCGGATGGATCCAAAGCTCCTATAACAAGAATATCAACAGTTCTGTCGCCAGTAATGTTTGTTACGCTGATCATATCGCCAGGAAGATAACCTACAGTTTTTGCGAATAATCCCTGCGGGAAAACACCTGCTTCCACAACAACAGCCCTTCCATCAAGTGACGGACTGAAGGATGCAAGCATAAAACATCCTGCAACAACAGCGCAAACTCGTGATACAACCTTAAATAATTTATTCTTCATATTCCTACCCATCCTTAGGCATAAGCTAAGCTTTTACAGCTTTTATTGCTCGTTTTATTTCAAATATTAAATTGGCAGAAAGCAGGCCTAAATCATCTCCATTATTTTCGGCATCTGAAAATGACATGGTACTTTCCTTTATTTTTTTGCCTGTAACAGCCGAAGCGACTGTCCAGTCAACTCTTTCCAGACCAGTTTCCCTTATTGTTTCTTTTTTCTTTCCCGTTTTTTTCGGGGTTCCGGTTTTCTGGGCAGAACCATCATAGAAAAGCTTAATCTGCACAAAATAATCAGCTCCGCCTTCGTAAGCATCTCCCAATCCTGTGTTATAAAGCGATAAATCCTGCTTTTCAGACACAGAAACAGAAGCCGGTGTATTTGACACAATAAAACCGTTGTCAAAAAAACCGTCCAGAAGTCCGTCTTCAATAACGAGGGAAGATTCTGCAACTTTATCTGTTGCAATGTTGTGCTGAATAATCTGAATTGTTATCTGTTTTGCAAATACTGTTGATGAAAACAGCAGGCAGGCCAGAAACAAGATTGACTTTTTCAGTTTCCCCATTACACACCCCAAACAATAAGGTTAACCTTGTGTACAAGGTTATATACTTTTACATCGGAGTAATAAATTGCGATGTTTAGTATTTTTTTTACATATTTGCAGAATTAACCCTAGTGTGATAAAATATTTTGAACGGGACGGGAAATGGAAAAACGTATTTATATAATTGGTGCCGGGTTTGCCGGGCAGACAATTGCAGACGACATTAAAAGAAAAAAAATCTTCGGTAAAGTAAACGCCTTTCTTGATGACGACAAATCCATAATCGGTACAACAATTGACGGTATTCCGGTTCTTGGTCCAATCAGCAACGTAACTTCAATCCTCAGTAATTCAGATGATGATGAAGCGATTATAGCAATACCGTCCGCTCCCGTTGAAAGAATCCGCGAAATATATGATATCCTGCAGAAAAATAAGTTCAAACACATAAAAATCCTGCCTGGAATAAGCCAGGTTATAAACGGAACCGCCCATTTTGTTCAGACAAGGGAAATTGACCCGCTTGATATTCTTGGCCGAACCCCGATTGCAATTTCCTTAAAAGAAAGCCTTTCGTACCTGCGCGGCAAACGAGTTTTGATTACAGGTGCCGGCGGTTCAATCGGTTCGGAGCTTGCAAGACAGCTGCTTTCTGGTGGAGCAGAAAGACTTTACCTTTTTGGTCACGGCGAAAACTCAATCTGCCAGATTTTCCGCGAGCTTAAAGTGCTCCAGGCAGAAGGCGTTGGAGAAAAAGCAACGGTTGTTCCTATTATTGGCGATATGCGCGACAGGGAATACGTTGACTACATCATAAAACAGACTAAGTGTAATGTAATTTTCCATTGTGCGGCCTACAAGCATGTTCCAATGATGGAAGAAAACCAGGTTGCAGCAATTGAAAACAATGTATTCGGTACCAAGAACCTTCTTGATGCAGCCTTAACCCACAAGGTAGAACGATTTGTGCTTATTTCTACCGATAAGGCTGTTGAACCGGTTAGTGTATACGGTGTTTCTAAAATGCTCTGCGAAAAGATGGTGCTTGCGGCTGCAGATAAAGCAAGAGAAGCAGGAAACAATCAGGCAATTATGTTTGTACGCTTTGGTAATGTTCTTGGAAGCCGTGGTTCAATTCTTCCGTTATTCCAGACTCAGATTAAAACCGGAGGCCCGCTCACCGTTACCGATAAAAAAATGGAACGCTTTTTTATGACAATTCCGGAAGCCTGTTCCCTTGTTCTGCAGACTGGCGGTGTTGGAGAAAACGGAAAATCATACCTGCTTGATATGGGCGAACCTATAAAGATTCTTGACCTTGCCGAACAGATTATTAAGTTCAGCGGTCTTGAACCGTACAAGGATATTGACATAAAGGTGGTCGGTGCAAGAAAAGGTGAACGCCTTATTGAACCGCTATGGCTTAAAGAAGAAAATCCTACGCCTACAAAATACCAGAAGATTCTTCAGCTGGACAACAAGGAATACACAGCAGAAAGACTGGACACTCTTTTAAAAAAGCTCTACCCCATCTGCTTTTTTACAAACGGAAAAGAAGAAGATTTCCGCAACAGGGAGCTTTTAGTTTCGCTGCTCTGTGAAGACTGCAAAAGCTTAAGGGATTTTTACGAAGAAATAAAATCTGATGGTCAAAAACGCACGGATTTACTTTAACTGTCATTCCGAACTTGATTCGGAATCTCTGTTTTGAGGAGACAACATTTATGAACGAAATAAAAGTACCATTTCATCGTGCAGCAATTACAGACGCAGAAAAAAAGGCTGTTATGGATGTACTTGATTCAGGCTGGCTTACAACCGGAAAATATGCGCTTGAGTTTGAAAAAAAGTTCAGTCAGGCTCTTGGTGGAAACGAAACGGACAATAAGATTTATTCTCTTGCCGTAAACTCAAACACTTCCGGTATGATTCTGGCACTAGAAGCCTGCGGTGTAAAAAATGGTACTGCCGTAATCACTACTCCATATACATTTGTTTCTACTGCAACCTGCGCCCGTCACCTTAATGCCGATGTTTATTTTGCTGATATTGAAAAAGATACCTACAGTATAGACCCGAATAAAATAGAAGAAATATTAAAAAAAGATGCAGAAAACGGACACAAGGTAAAGGCTATCATTCCTGTTCACATAGCTGGAAACGTCTGCAATATGGAACGAATCCTAAACCTTGCAGAAAAATACAGTACACCTGAAAACAAAATCTATGTAATAGAAGATGCCGCACATTCCTTTCCTTCGCCTACAAAGCTGGGCTATGCCGGAGTAATTGGTGATGCAGGAGTTTTTTCTTTCTATGTAACAAAGACAATTACAACTGCAGAAGGCGGAATGGTCTGCACAAAAAATGCTGAGCTTGCAAAAAGAATGACAGTTATGCGCATGCACGGAATGGACCGCACAACCTGGGACCGCTACACTTCTCCACGTGCTTCCTGGGAGTACGATATTATTGCACCGGGCTACAAGTTTAATCTGCCTGATGTGCTTGCCGCAATAGGCTGCTGTCAGGTTGACCGTGCCCAGCTTTTTTATGAACAGCGGAAACGAATTGTAGAAAAATATAATAAAGCTTTTGCCGGTCTGGATTTTATTAAACTGCCACCAGACGGCGAAGGAAACTCCTGGCATTTGTACCTTATGCGGATTGTACCGGAAAAACTTAAGATTACACGCGAACAGTTTGCAAAAAAACTGCAGGAAGCAGGTCTGGGAATCTCGGTTCACTTTATCCCGCTTTTCCACTTTACGTACTGGAAGGAGCTTTATCCATCATTTACCGCAGAAACCTTTCCGAATGCAGAGCAGCAATATTCAAGAACAATTTCTATTCCGCTATTCCCTGACATGACAGAGGAAATGGCAGATTATGTTATAAACACAATCATACAGACAGGAAAAGAAAACCATGCCTAAGAAAAATGCTCCCGTAGTTACAAAACGTTCTCTTGATACAAAAGGCTTTTACAGCGATTATTCACATCATGAACCATACTACGCCGCTTTAGTACGAAGCCCTACAGCAACCGGAATTGTCCGCAACATTTTCTTAGAAGACATTCCGGAAGGTTATCATCTTTTTACAGCAAAAGACATTCCCGGTAAAAAAACTTTTAATGTAAATGATGTTGAAATTAATATCTTCAGTCATGATAACGTATCTTTTGCAGGTGAGCCGCTTGGAATACTTGTTGGACCTGATGAAGCAATAGTTCAAAAGCTTCTGGAAAAGGTCACAATCAATTTTGATATAGAAACCCTGGAATCTGCATTAAAGAATGCAATTAATCAGCATCACAGACCTTTTGTGGATGTTTCTGAAAAAACTGCCAAACATCTTCCTCATGCTAAAAACAGTGTAGAGACAATTGTTTCAGAAATAAACGAGCTTCCACCGCTGAACACAGTTCTGGATACAAATCATATTGAAAAACCGCAGAAGCATACTGTTGCTTCCCGTGAGATTAAGACAGGTATTTTTGCAGAAAACACAATTGAAGAAGCAGAAAAAATCCTCTTTACTGATAATGAAGACTGCTTTATTTCTGAAGAAACCTGGACAGAAAAGCTTACCGATTTATCCTGGCAGGAAACAGCCGGTGCTTTCTGTTATATGGAAAACGACTGCATGCATGTTTTTGCTCCTACAAAGTGGCCGTCGTTATTAATTAAAGTTATTTCAGATTGTCTTGATTTACCGGAAGAATCAATATTCATAAATAAAACAAACACCTCCGGAATCTATTCAAAGGGGCTCTGGCGTACTACACAAATTGCAGCTCAGGTTGCAGTTGCAGCCTTTCTTGTAAAAAAGCCGGTAAAGCTCATCCTTACTCAAAAAGAGCAGGATCATTATATGATTCCGGGCGTAAAAACAGATATAACATATAAAACCGCTGTCAGAAAGGATGGCAAGGTAAATGGAATGTCTGTTTTTATAGATGTTGATGTTGGAGCCTTAAATCCTTTTTCACAGGAAATCATAGACAGGATTGCAATTGCTTCCTGCAATTATTATAAGTTTGAAAATGTTCATATTCTGGCACAGGCTCATACTTCAAAAAATCCGCCTTCTTCTATCTGTATTAAGAGCATAGATTCCCAAGCCTTTTTTGCAATAGAAAACCAGATTCAAAAGCTGAGTAATCAGGTTCATCTTCTGCCGGAGGATATCAGAAAAATCAACACTAATACAAAAGCACGCTCTCTGATAGACATTCCTTCAAAAACTGCGCTTGAAACTCTTTTCAATACAATCCAGATGAGCGACTTCAACAGAAAATATACTTCCTTCCATATGGACGCAATTGACAGGCTTCAGAAAAACAGCAATCCATTTTTTGCTGTTCCACTGCGGGGAATTGGAATTGCTACAGGCTATAATGTTTCTGAGTTCTACGGTTCAACAACCTTTTCGTATGACACTAAAATAGAAGTCACCCTTCTTCCTAAGGAGCGGGTTGTTATTCATGCAATAAGACCATCAGAGGTAATCCAGAATATCTGGCGCGAAACTGTTTCCGAAATCCTTCAGATAAAAAAAGAAAACATCATAATAGATTCGGAGTTTTACATAAAGGATATTCCGCCTTCACCGGAGGATTCGTTCAGCACAATTGGCACAATGAACGAGCTGATAAAAAAATGCTGCAATGATATTCAGAAAAAACGTTTTCATCAGCCGCTGCCAATTACTTCAAAAAAAGGCTTAACAGGAACTGCAAAAAAGAACTGGAACAAAGAAGCTTTTTCCGGCATTCCGTTTGCAAACATGTCCTTTGCAACCTGTGTTGTAGAGGTTGAGCTTGACACCTATACTTACAGTGAAAAAATAAAGGGTATATGGCTCACAGTTGATTGCGGCGAGCTTTTTGATGAACAGGCGGCACTTCGTACAATAAGGCTTGAAATCCAGCAGGAGCTTTCAATGCTCGTTGAAGAAAAGTCTATTCATTGTGATAAGATTTCTGTAAAGTTCATTCAATCAAAAAACAAATCAGGACAGGTAGGAGCTTTAGTTCATAATACTTTGCCGGCAGCCTTCTCTTCTGCACTTTCACTTGCACTTGCAACTCAGCTTACAAAGCTGCCATGTACCGAAGCTCAAATATTCGATCTGATTAAAGAAAGAGAAACCTCAACTCAGCTGTCGCAGCTTCCTTCAATTCCACAAATACTACATCAGATGGATTCAATGGAGCTTCACGGAATAGACAATCTGCTTCTGGAACATATTCCAGATGATAAATCTGCAACAGAGAAATCGGCTGGCACAACAGGAGAGTAAAATGAACATATCTGTATTTTTGAATGGTAATAAAACAATAATAGAAGCCCGTCCCGAAGAAACTCTGATGAAGGTTTTAAGAAGGATGTCTTACACCTCTGTAAAATGCGGCTGCAGCGAAGGAGTCTGCGGTTCGTGTACAGTTCTTTTGAACGACAAGCCTGTTGCTTCCTGTAAAATACCAGTCGGCATTATAAACAACGAGGATATTGAAACCCTGGATCATTTTCTTGCAACCGAAGAATATACCATGATAAAGCAGGGCTTTGATTTAGCCGGAATAAAGCTTTGTGGATACTGCAATGCAGGAAAAATATTCTGCGCCTATCAGATTCTGAAAAAGAATAAGGTACCAGACCGTCAGGAAATAATTGAACAGGTAAAAACTCTTGCCCCATGCTGCACAGACTTATCTACACTTGTAAACGGAATTATTTATGCAACAGAAATAAGAGATAAAGGCTATGCGGCAGTAGCAAGAATAGCAGGAAGAAGAAAATGAAATCTGTATTATTCGCTAAAAATACTCAGGATTTACTCTCTCAGCTCAAAAACAATCAGGGGCTTGTAGTAGTTGGTGGCTGTACCGGAATAGAAGCTCTTCCCGAGAAAGCAATCTCTGTGCACGGTATAAAAGAATTGTCAAAAATTGAACGTCACGAGCGTTATATTGATGTTGGACCCGGGGCAACCCTTTCAGAATTAATTGATGTCGGTCAGCACCATATTCCACAGATACTGTATGAGGCACTTGGCAGCATTGCAAACCCGATGATAAGGAACATGGCCACAATCGGCGGTAACATCTGCTCTGAAGGTCACAAAAGAACTTTGTATGCACCGCTGCTTGCTCTAGACACCAGACTGGAATTGAGAAATCAGACAGAAACCTTTATTGAACCTCTTGCCACATTTAAGGAAATACCAAAAGGCTTTGTACTTACAAATATCCGAATCTCGCTGATTGATGAAGACATTGCAATTTTCCGCAGGATTGGTACAGAAAACAGAATTACCCAGGCTTCTGCTTCGTATGCGTTTATTGCAAACACAGAAAGAAATACTTTAGTAGAAGTTAAGCTTGCTTTTGCAGGTCCTTTTGTATTCCAGAGTAAGAGCTTTCAAAATCTTCTTATAGGTCACAGGCTGCCACTTTCAAAAAAAGATATTGACCAGATTCAGGAACGCATTGTTGAAGAGTTTGAAACTGTTGCGGAAAATCAGATGATAAGCGATGTAGTAAAGCAGCAGTTTATGAATCTTACGCGATACAGCTTTGAGCAGTTAACCTAAACTAACGTATGAACATACAGTCGCCGTAGCTGAAAAAGCGGTAACGGTTTGCAACGGCTGTCTGGTAAGCATTAAGAATATTTTCACGGCCGGCGAACGCACTTACAAGCATAATCAGTGTAGATTCGGGTGTATGGAAGTTTGTGAACATCTGGTCTACTACCTTAAACTTAAAGCCGGGGTACATAAAAATGCTTGTTGAGCTGGTACCTGCCCTAACCCATTCCTGGCGGTCATTTTGAGCAAGACCTTCATTCTCGGCGAACAACTTTTGAGCGGCACTTTCAAGAGTTCTTACACTCGTTGTTCCTACGGCAAGCACGGGGCGGCCTTCACATTTTGCACGGTTTATTGCTTCAGCAGTTTCTATCGGTATTGAATACCATTCTTCGTGCATTTTATGATTTTCAATATTTTCTTCGCGTACTGGAAGAAATGTTCCAAGACCAACATGAAGTGTTACAAAGCGTCGTTCAATTCCGGCTGCATCAAGGCGGGAAAGCATTTCTTCTGTAAAATGAAGGCCCGCTGTAGGACAAGCTGCAGAACCTGTATCTGTAGCATACACATTCTGGTAACGTTCTGAATCCTCTTCGGTATCTCCACGCTTAATGTATGGCGGCAGCGGAATGTGACCGTTACGTTCAAACCAGTCTTCGTCAATTGCAAAATCAAACTTCATTGCACGGAACTCGGTTCCCTTATTGCCTTCAACATCAACAATTGTACCGATTGTTCCATCCGGGAACTTGTAGCGCATGCCGGGCTTCTGCTTTTTTGCAGACTTAACCATTGTATTCCAGATTGTACATTCTTTATCAATTGTATTAAGGAACATAAACTCCTGCTCACGCCCAGTTGTTTCCTTTATTCCATAAACACGCGCGCGGCGGACACGGCTGTTATTAAACACCATAAGGGTGCCGGGTTGAATCAGCTTTGGTAAATCATCCATCATAAAATGCTCTACGATACCGCTGGTGCGATTTAAGAGCATAAGTTTATCCTGTCCGCGAACTCCGCTTGGATGCTGGGCGATAAGTTCCTGTGGTAAATCAAAATTAAAATCTGAAGTTAGCATGATGATAATGTATCACAAAATAATAATATTAGCCACCAGGGTAGCGAAGGCTTCTTCCTTTTGTTAACAGTCAACTCATTCTGCCTTCGCTTGCAGTTTTATAAATAAAACTGCACATTTTAAGTAATCTAAAACAGAGTTCCCTGCTGAGTGTTTACGGAAACTGATTTTAAACCGAGATGTTCGTAGGCACGCGCAGTAACGATTCTGCCTTTTGGTGTTCGCTGGAGAAGTCCGCTTTGAATCAGGTAAGGCTCGTAGTAATCTTCCAGAGTATCAATGCTTTCGCCAATACTTATTGCAAGAGTTTCGGCACCAACAGGACCGCCGCCAAAATTGTTAATTATGCTTAACAGAATATCGCGGTCGGCTTTTTCGAGGCCCATTTCGTCTATCTCAAGTTTTTTAAGTCCATAGTCTACTGTGTCGGTTGTAATGCACGCCTGTCCGGCAACCTGAGCAAAATCGCGCATACGGCGCAGAACACGGTTGGCAACACGGGGAGTTCCACGGCAGCACTGTGCAAGAAGAAGTGCAGCATCATTATCAATCTGGATTTCAAGAATACCTGCTGAACGAATTATGATTCTGGCAAGCTCTTCCCTGGAATAATATTCAAAGCGTGGAATAAAGCCGAACCTTGAACGAAGCGGCGAGCTTACACTACCGGCCTTTGTAGTTGCACCGACAAGTGTAAACGGAGGAATCGGGATTCTGACAGTTCGTGCACCGGCACCCTGCCCTATAATCCAGTCGAGCTCATAATCTTCCATTGCAATGTAAAGCATTTCTTCAATTGCAGGTTTAAGCCGGTGGATTTCATCTATAAAGAAAACGGTGCGTTCAGAAATTGTTGAAAGGATTCCAGCCAGATCTTTTGGTTTGTCGAGCGCAGGAGCAGAAGTTACCTTAAAGTCAACGCCAAGCTCGTTTGCCGTAATCTGGGCAAGTGTTGTTTTTCCAAGTCCTGGTGGTCCGATTAAAAGAAGATGATCAAGCGGCTCCTGACGTGCTTTTGCAGCTTCTATAAAGGTTGAAAGATTTGACTTTATGTTTTCCTGCCCGAGAAAATCCCTGAGCATTTTTGGACGGAGGTTATTATCCTGATCTTCAAAACCTTTTATATCAGCACGGACAATTGAACTGAAATCTATATCTTCGTTTTCCATCATCTTCTCTCTTTATGAAATATCTTTTTATGCCAGCTCTACGATTGCACGGCGGAAAATCAAATCCTCTTTTTCTTTCTGTGATTTTGATGCAAAGGCAGGGTCAGCATTTAAGATTTCTGCAAGAACTGCAACCTTCTGCTCTACAAGCCGTTTTTCGTAACCCATGCTTGCAAGTGAATCAATTACGTCTGCAAAGGCTGCCGGTTTTTCAACACGTACAACATTTGAAGTTTGTGACAGTGTAAGTTTTCCCTTAAGCTGCAGCATCATCTTTCCCGCAGTCTTTTTTCCTACGCCAGGAATCTTTTCGAGCATTTCTACATCACCACGCTCAAGAACTTCCAGCAGCCGTGATGAGGAAGCAGAACTCATTATCTTAACGGCACCTTTAGGGCCAACACCGTCTACCTTAAGCAAATCAAGGAAAAGCGTACGCTCATCTGCGGTGGCAAAACCAAAAAGTGTCATGAGCACATCGGTATGCTGAAGCCAGGTATAAACCTTTGCTTCACTGCCAACCGGTGGGAAAAGCTCAAGATTTGAATCGGGAACGCAGAGATCCCACTCTATGCCGTGAGTATCAAGCAAAAGCTGCTTGGGAAACTTTCCTGTGATTATACCAGTAAGAGAATTGAACATAGGATTAGTATAGAGGGAAAAGAAGAAATTGTCACGTAGGGAAAACTTAAAACACTTTATCAATCTTTTGAAAACTGATTCTTTATTTTTTCCTCCAGGTTTTCTTTTGCATGATTGATAGCGTAATCTAACGATTGACCTTCACTGATGGGGATTACTTTAACATTTTCTGAGAGTGGAAAATCTACTGATGATTTGCCGCAGAAAACATAGATTGAGAGTGGTGATTGAGTGGACTGAGATGTGCGATTTGTGTTGTTAGCTCTGTCTATCACGCCGCCGACGGCTTTTCCCATTAGTGACTGGTGGTCAAAGCTGCCTTCACCGGTAATGAGAAGATCGCAATCGGTAAGTTCTTTTTCAAAATCGTAGAGATTTAAGACAAGGTCTATTCCTTTTTTGAGCTCGCCGAAAAGACCAGCAAGAACTGCAAAGCCAAGACCACCGGCAGCACCGGCACCTTTTTCAAGGGAAAAATCTTTATCGCGCATAAGGTTGAATAGTTCTGCAATATGACGGCAGCCTTTTTCCAGACGTTCAACCATTTTGCTGTCTGCACCCTTTTGTGGAGCAAACACTCTGGAACAGCCATTTTCACCGCACAAGGGATTTTCAACATCACACATTGCTTCAAACCTTGCACCAACTAAACGCGGATACATCATTGAAAGGTCAATATCTGCAACCTCACACAAGGTAGCACCAGTCGGAACAAAAGAAACTCCATCCTTGTTGTAAAAGCAGGCCCCGAGAGCAGCAAGCATCCCAAGCCCGCAATCGTTTGTACAGCTGCCGCCAAGTGCAAGAATTATTTTTTTGGCACCTAAATCTACAGCGTGGCCAATCAATTGACCTATACCATAAGTTGAAGTTTCTTCAGGATTTTCTCGCCCCTTAACAAGCGGTAAACCATTCACCTTTGCTGTTTCAATCAGCACAGTTTTTCCATCATCAAAAAAAAGAATTGGAGCATCAATTTCTTCAAAAAGGGCATTCTGAACATAAAAATCGGCAGACTTACAATTCACTGAACGCTTAAAGCATTCTGCCGTTCCTTCTCCGCCATCAGCAAGCGGCATGGAAACAACTTCTGCATCCGGCAAAATCTCTTTAAACGTCTTTTCACAAATCCTGCAAAACTCTTCTGCCGTCAAACTCCCCTTAAAAGAATCCGGTGCTGCAATAATTTTCATTCTTACCTCGTTACATTAAAGTGCAATAAAAAACAAACTGCCGGCTATCAAAAGCTGACCGATATAATATAACGAAAGATTCGTAATGCGTAAACTGAACTTTGATTCTTTTCCAAACGTATTGAAAATTAACACAACATCAGAAACTGTAAAAAGCACCGCACCAATTGCATAAAGCAGCGCACTCGTTTCAAAGCCGGATGTAATGCAGTTACCGATTGCAATGCTCGTCATAAGAATAACAGCACCAAGATAAAGAATGCCAAAAATCTTAAACGCGAGCTTAACTTCAAAGGTTTTGAAAATTATTGCAAGAAGGATTGCCGCAACAACAACTCCGCAAATCACGCAAATAAGAAGGCTTTCTGAAAGCGGAATGAGTGCTGCAAGATAAAGAATGTGACCTGTTAAAAAAGCTGCAATTCCGGAAAGAAAAATCTTTTGATTAAGTTTTTCAAAAACCCAGCGCAGATTAAGAAGAATGTCCCCAAGCGCACCAAAGAAAAGTCCAATCAAAACAAGACGCGGAAAATCACCTTCATAACCAGCAGCCATAGCCGCAGAAAAGCCAAAAGCACCAATCACACAAAAAACAATAGAAGCCGCCCCCTTTAAGCACACTGCCCCAACAAACTTTTCCTTATGCTCCACCGCAATAAAAATCCCCTGAAGAATAATTCCCAGCACCATCAATCCGTAAACACAAGCGTTCATAGCATCCTCCTGTAAAAGTTTTCGTTATGAGAATATTGTAACATAGAAATAAAGAAAAGATTAGCAGGACCTGCGCAATAATCTAATTTTACAAAAAAGAAGGGCGTGTAGTGGAATACTGATTGTAAACTGCATCTGCAACATGCTAGAACAAAGTATTACATTAGTTCCAGTTCATTGCAGCCAGCAGTTTACAAGCAGGATGCAACGAAACGACATTCTTTTTAGATAAACAATTTCTTGCGCAAGTCCTAATAAAAGTTTTCTTTTTTTTCTTGACATACCTTATCTGTTGAGGTATATTTAATCATAAGTTATCTCAGATTGAGAAGGAAGGTTTCATGTTAAATTATTCAGATATTTTACGTGGATTAACTGACACAATCATTCTGGCGCAACTGGACAAAGGAGACAGCTACGGATATCAAATCAACAAGACGATAAGCGAGTTAAGCGAAAAATCCTTAGAGCTCAAGGAAGCAACACTTTACACGTCGTTTCGTCGGCTTGAAGAGAGCAAGCTGATTTCTTCTTACTGGGGCGATGAAAACTCCGGTGCCAGAAGACGCTACTACTCCATCACTGAACTGGGGAAGAAAGCGTTTGCCGAAAACCGGGATGATTGGGAAAAGATTCAAAAGATGGTTACCAGGCTGATTTCACGGCTTGAACTGCCAGAGTCACAGGTGTAAAGATTTTTGGAAATAATGTGATAAGAGTGACAAAAATCACAATCACAGCTGTTACATTATTATGGAGCAATTCTTTGAAACGGTGCGTCACTGCTCTCGTTTCCTTAAACACATGAGGTTAAAATGAACACAAAAATTAAAAATTATGTTGAGGTTTTATTCAGGGATATTCCTAATACACAAAAGGCACAGGAATTGAAAGAAGAATTACTTTCTACTTTAAACGATCATTTTGAAGCACACATTGCAGAAGGCAAATCTGAAAATCAGGCATACACAGAATCACTTGCAGATTTAGGTGATGTTGATGAGCTTTTAAAAGGACTTGAGCCGGACAGAGAGCTTAAGGAAAAAATTGATGTTTTCCGACAGAAGCGCGCAAAGAATACAGCTATTGCAGTTATGATGTACATTCTTGGTACTGTATGCGTAATCTTTTTTTCTACAATTCCAGATATGTTAGATGTAAAACGAACTGAAATATTTCCAATAATCGGAGTAATTTCAATGTTAGTTTTTGCAGCTTTTGCCACTGGTCTTATAATCTACACAAACATGAGCATGCCGCAGGATGTTTCTCATTATATTTCTCAGAAAAGCGGAAAGTATCATGAAATAAAATATACAGGAGATTCAAAGGCATTGAAAATAATTGCTTCGTTTATGAAGGTTTACTGGACTTTAGTTCTGGTAATTTATCTTGCAGTAAGCTTTACAACAGGAATGTGGGCCTGGACATGGCTTATCTGGGTTATTGCTTCGGCTGTAAAAGAAGCAATTTATATCTTCTTCAGCAATGAGGAAAAACAATGATTTATCGAAACGATTATATCAACAGAGATTATAGAAACCAAAAATATTACAGGCAGGAAACAATTATTATGAGAGGAAATAAAATTATGGGTTTTGTATGGATTATACTTGCGGTTTGTCTTTTAGGGATTTTGTTGTACAAGATTAATTTTTCATCACATGCTGGTCCAAGAGGCAGATTAGGCATGGGTGGAGAAAACAATCTGCTTTTGAGTACAAACGGTGGGGACGGTCCAGTTTTTCTTCCGGGCAGCTACAAGCTTGTTGAATCAAAACAGTTTGATGCTTCCGAAATCGACAGTTTTGATTTTAATATAACACGCGAAACTTTGTGGGTTCAGCAGGTTGATGATAAAAAATACACTGTTGAACTTTACTGTCCGGAAGAGTGGAAGGCTTCCATAAAGGTTACTAACAGAACTTTGCAAATTGAATCAAAAAGAGGAATCAATTTAGTAAATGCAAAAGAGTGGAAGATAATCGTAAAGGTTCCAAAAAATGAAGAGCTTGATGATATTGATATAACACACACAAGCGGCGGTAATCACCTTGAGGGAATTAAGTTTAATACAATTGATATGAACAGTATGAGCGGTTCAGTTCACTTAAATAACTGTTCGGGCAAAAAGGCAGAGGTTAATTCTAACAGCGGTTCAATTCATATTAGCCGCAACACTTACGATGAGTTTATTGTTAGTTCAACAAGTGGTTCAGTTCATATTGACGACAGTGTAGCAAAAAGGCTTAGCGTTGATTCAACCAGTGGCAGCTTGAAAATTAATGGTAAATACAATGCGTTTGCTCTGCATGCAATTTCAGGCAGCATAAGGATGGAAGATTCAATTTCTCCTGACAGCAATTGTGAAATCAGTGCAGTTTCAGGTTCAATTTATCTTAATCTGCCAAAGCAGTCTGGATTTAATGTAAAATATGATTTGAGCAGTGGAAGCTATCATAACCACCTTACAGGTTTGGACGGCAGGAAAGGTTCCGAAACTGTAAACGCTGGTGGCCCTACAATTTATGTAAAGGCAAACAGCGGCTCAGTTCATGTTAATAAAAACTAACTGAATACTTTTACAATGCACTATAATGCAGATGCGTTATTGCTCCGGCAAGCGCGTCTGCAGCATGGTCCGGTTTAGGAAGTGTTTCCAATCCAAGAATTATCTGCACATATCTTTCTACAAGTTCCTTATCTGCATTCTGACTTCCGGTAACAGCCTGTTTAATCTGTACAGGACGATACTCACCCAATTCAATACAATGCTGTGCAAGACAAAGCGTTACTACTCCCCTTGCCTCACTTACTCCCATAGCACTTTTTGCATTCTTGGCAAAATACAAAGTTTCCATTCCGGCTTCGGTCGGTTTAAACTCATCAATGATTGCACAAAGCCGGTTGTAAATTGTCATAAGTCTTTGCCCGTGAGGAAGATCGGAAGGTGTTGTGATGCAGCCGTAACTGACCATTCTGTAGCGGCCGTTATAAAAATCGACTACGCCGAAACCGGTGTTTGCAAGGCCAGGGTCTATGCCTATTACACGGCGGATTTTTGGGTTTACTGATTTTTCATTTTTTGAATCAGGAGATGCTGGTGATTCGGGATTAAAGGAACCGGGTAAAGTTGTAAAGGAAGTACTTTCGTTTATCATAGATAGGTTTAGTTTAGTGCATTTGCAAAAAAAAATCCGCTGTAAAAGCGGATTTTTTTTTACACTCAGTGTCTGTGGAAGACTACCCGTTACTCTTCAGGCTCAAAATCTTCAGGGAACTCAGCAGTATGATATACGTTCTGAACGTCGTCGTTGTCTTCGAGTTTGTCGATGAGTTTCTGAACTTTAACGGCTGTGTCTTTATCAACTGGAGTGTAAGCATCAGGAACCATTCCTACATCAGCAGAAAGTGATTCAAAGCCTTTTTCGTTCAAGGCATCTGCAACAGCTGCGAATGTATCAGGAGTTGTTGTAACAGTGATTACTCCGTCTTCGTTTACGATATCATCAGCACCTGCTTCCAAAGCTACTTCCATAACTTCATCTTCAGAAACTTTTTCTGCATCGAACTCAATAGTACCTTTTCTCTGGAACATACGAGATACAGAACCAGAAACACCAAGGTTTCCACCGTTCTTTGTAAAGATATTGCGGATATCGGCAGCAGCACGGTTTTTGTTATCTGTAAGAACTTCAACCAATACGGCAACACCACCAGCAGCATATCCTTCGTAAACTAATTCTTCATATGCTGTTGCTCCATCTTCACCAGTACCCTTTTTAATAGCACGTTCGATGTTGTCCTTAGGCATGTTAGCGGCACGAGCTTTGATGATTACTGTACGAAGACGTGGGTTAGCATTAGGGTCTCCACCACCCATACGTGCAGCAATAGAAATTTCCTTAATGAATTTTGTAAAAATCTTACCTCTTTTTGCATCGGCCAAACCCTTTGCATGTTTAATGGTTGCCCATTTACTGTGTCCTGACATAGGAACTCCTTATATTTTAATAGAATTACTGATTTAATTAGAATAATTTACCACAAATAAAAAACTTATTCAATAACTAGAAGACTGTTGAAAATCATTGAAAATCATACCGTAAAATGCGCTTTTTTCTTATTTTTTTGATGATACCAGCCTGAAACTTTCCTCCGTTATTTCACATAATTGGACAAAATCGGTTACTGCAGTCAAAAGAACTGTAATCCAATATTTTTTATTCATGTGATAAGCCGGAAAAATTGATTTCTTATTTATGATGTTTGGAATGATTCTCGGGTCAGCCTTCAGATTTACAACCCACACATTTTCTTCAGCTGCAGCCCCCGAACTGAATCCAAGCTGGCGGAACTTAATCTTCATAATAAGTGCAAACCATTTTTTATTCGGACAGCGGAAAACAGCATAATCTTCATCATCAGGGGCATTTCCATCTTCAGAAGCCCACGGATTATCGCTTTTTGCACCAAAATGTTCCGCCAGAAAATCAACATATTTCTGATGTACATCCTCGTACAAAAAACACTGCCCGCAGATTTCATCAATCACAGCCTGTACCTCACTGCGAATCTGCCCGACAAAACTCCCCTGCGCAGAAGCTACATCAAACAAAGCGTATTTTTCACCAGTAGCCTTTTCCCAAACCTCAGCAGTAAGCTTTTCTTTTACAGCAAGGCCTCTATTCCCGGGAGTCAGACGAATCAAAACATAAAATCTGCCGTTCTGAATATCCTTTTTATAAAAAAGCTCCCCTTCCAGCGCGTTCTCACCGTCTGATTTATCAGCGCTATAAAATCCATATTTCAAAAGCTTTTCTTTTTGAGGAACCGCATTGTTTAAGATATAGCTGTAGTCCATAGATTATTTATTCAACATCCAGCACCACTTCATTCCAATTCACAGCCTTCACCTTCATCTTCACCTCTTTTGAAAAATCAGGGAACCGGAAGAAAGACAGTTCATCACCAGGCTTTACATAATATTCAAACTGAACCGGATAAGACTGTTCGGAACCTTTTATCCATACTGCCAGACGGAGGCACCATAAACCATCTTCTGCCTTACACACACCTGTTACAGTGCAGCGGCTGCCTCTAGAAGAAATGCCAAGCGGATAAAAATATTCGGTAGTACTGAATCCAAACACGTCGCCAGTTTTAGCCTTTAATTCTTTGGCAGACAAACTCAGTGTACAAAAAAGCAGAACAATCAATAACAGAGTTTTTTTCATTCTTTCCTCCATCAATTAGATTATAAACACATTTTATTTCCATTTTCAATTCTTCCTTTTACAAATCCCAATTTTGCAATTATAATAGAATATACCTTTATAAATCTTTTACTTCAGGAGACACAGATGTCAAACACTGTTACAATCACATTTAAAATCAATGAAAAAGAAATAACAAAAAAAGATATAGAAATTGGGACACAGGTTTCAACAGTATTAGAGCATTTCAACATTGACAAAAGCACAATCTACGCAGTTCTCATTAACAACGAGCTTTGTCCTCTTGATTCAAAAATCAAATATACTTCAGTAATTGAACCAGTTCTGAACAACACAAAAGAAGGCTCTTCTGTTTACCGCCGCTCGCTCTGCCTTTTGCTTGCCGCCGCTGCCCACAACATTTTTCCAAAAACCCGTCTGCTTGTTGGTCACAGTCTGGGCCACGGCTACTACTACACTCTCGACACAGGCAAACCAATTGAATCAAAGCAGATTACAGCACTTGGCCGCGAAATGTCTGCCCTTGTAAAAAAAGACATTCCGATTATTACAAGCGAGATTTCCTGGCAGGAAGCAGCCGATTTGTTTGAAAAAACAGGACTCACAGAAACCAGAAAACAGCTTAACTATAACTGCTCGCCTTCAATAAAAATCAACACTCTAGATACTTTTTCTGATTTATACTTTGGACCGCTTGTTCTTTCAACCGGAGTTCTTAAGGTTTTTGAGCTGATGAAATATGGAGACGGTTTTCTTCTGCGCTTCCCAAAATCTTCAGAACCGGACAAGCTTGCTTCTTTCAAAGACCAGCCTAAGCTTTTTGAAATCTACAGCAAATACAAGGAATGGGGAAAACGTGTCGGCGTAACTTCTGCAGCTTCCCTTAATAAAATAATTGCCGACAACAAAATAAACGACTTTATCGAAATCACCGAAACCCTTCAGCAGAAAAACATTTCTAAAATTGCTTCACAGATTATTGATAAAGGAACTGTAAAAGTTGTTCTGATTGCGGGACCTTCTTCTTCGGGAAAAACTACCTCTGCCAAAAAGCTTGGACTTGAACTTCAGGCTATGGGCTATCAGCCAAAAATCATAAGCCTTGATAACTATTATATTGGACGTGAAAAAACTCCGCTCGATGAAAACGGAAAGCCTGACTATGAATGTCTTGAAGCGCTTGATGTTAAACTTTTGAACAAAAATCTTGTTGATCTGTTCGCCGGAAAAACTGTAAATATTCCAAGCTATGATTTCCACACCGGTACAAGTTATTTTGATGAAGATAATCTGCTTACACTCCAGGAAAATGAAATCCTCATTCTTGAAGGAATCCACGGATTGAACGACAAGCTCACTCCAAAGGTACCTGCCGAATACAAGTTTAAGATTTATCTTTCTGCTTTGACACAGCTTAATCTTGACGACCACAACAGAGTTTCTACAAGTGATAACCGACTTATCCGACGAATTGTACGCGATAACAACTTCCGTGGTAAACCGGCTGCCGGAACAATAGAAATGTGGCCTAGCGTAACAAAAGGTGAAGAGCTCCACATCTTCCCATTCCAGAACAATGCCGATGCTATTTTGAATACAGCGCTGGACTATGAGCTTTCAGTTTTACGAGTTTTCGCTGCCCCTCTTTTACGTCAGGTAACTCCTCTCCAGAAAGAGTACGCCGAAGCCCGCCGTCTGTTAAGCTTCCTTGAAAACTTCTCAACCGTTGCCCCTTCCGCAGTCCCAGACCGCTCAATTATCCGCGAGTTCATTGGTGGTTCAGCCTTTAAATATTAGTTAATGATTAAGTGCAACACCATTATAAATTCTTACCATAAAGGTTGGTGCGAGGAAGTTAGCCATTCTTTAGAATAAAGTGATTATAATGAGTTTGCATTGTTGATTATTAAGTATTACTGGCGTTGTAGTTACTCTTTACAGTCGCCAGTTCTTCCAGATTTTTATTCTCTTCGTAATCCATCTGCTGTTTGAACTCCTGCAACTGCTGTTCCTTCAGTTTTTCAAGTGAAGTCGTTTTCTTCATACACTCCTGCAGGATTTTTCTTTTTTCTTCGGTTACGAGCTTTGCTTCTGCCAGCTGTTTGAGTAATTCTTCTTTCTGATATTCCAGCAGCTTAATATGATTATTTTGAATAATAACCATATTAAAATCCCGCTCGCCTTTCATATCATGCTTTAACATTGCGTATTGCTGTGCAATCTGTGCCAGATTCTGATTAATTTCAGTTTCAACAGCAAGAGCTTTTCCCAGCTCAATCTGAGCCTGCTCCTGTTCAAAATTGCGAAAATCTAATATTTCCTGTAATTCAAAAAAAAACTTTGCCATAGCTTACTCTGCCGCTGGAGTAATTTCCGTTACAGATGGAGCAACAGCAGGACTTTCTACAAGCTCTTCTTCTGGAATCGGTACACCAGAAATCTCTGCAACTGCGGCAAGCGTATCTCCAATGCTGGAAACCTCATATTCATCCTGCATAAGGAAGTGTTCAATTGCATCGTGTTTATCTATTGCTTCATCAATTTCTGGAGAAGTTCCTTTCTGATAAATACCTGCAGTAATCATCGTTTCCTTATCTCTGTAAGTTGCCATTAACGTTCTGATTTTTCCACATGCCTTTTTAGTCTGCGGGCCGGAAACTCTATTTGAAAGTCGGCTTATAGAAGCAAGCACGTCAATTGCAGGATAATGATTAGCCTGCTGCAGCTTACGGCTGAGTACAATATGTCCGTCAAGAATACCTCGTACCGCATCGGTAATCGGCTCATTCATATCATCAGAATCAACAAGTACGTTATAAAAAGCTGTGATGGAACCTTTATCGTTAGTACCGGTTCTTTCCATCAGTTTAGGAAGCATATCGAAAACACTTGGCGGATAACCTTTTGCAATCGGAAGCTCACCGTTGGAAGTACCAATTTCCTGCTGAGCCTTTGCAAAACGTGTTACGTTATCAACCATTAAAACTACGTCTTTACCTTTATCGCGGAAATATTCAGCAATTGCTGTACAAACATAAGCCGCACGAACACGACAGATAGCAGGCTGGTCACCGGTGGCAACAACTACAACAGAACGCTTTAAGCCTTCTTCGCCCAAATCACGCTTTATAAAATCAAGAACCTCACGGCCTCGTTCACCAATCAAACCAATTACGTTTACATCTGCATTACTGCTTCGGGCAATCATTCCCATTAAGGTTGATTTTCCAATTCCTGAGCCCGCAAAAATACCGATTCGCTGACCTTTTCCAATTGTGAGCAGAGAATCAATTGCACGTATACCGGTAACAATCCGTTTATTTACAGGAAGCCTTTTCATCGGGTCCGGAGCATCAGCAACAGCAGGATAGTAAGTTTCCGGTTCAATTTCTCCAAGTCCGTCTGCGGCCTTACCGGTAGCATCAACAGTTCTTCCAAGAAGATTTCTTCCAACAGGAACACGCAATGTAGCACCGGAAGCAATTACTTCACAGCCAACTTCAATTCCTTTTGTATTTCCAAAGGCAGTAAGTTTTACGATTTTTTCATTAAGTCCGACAACTTCTGCAAGGATGGAAGTTCCGTCGCTCAGCTTTATGGTACAAATCTCACCAATTACAGAACGGGGACCTTCACTTTCAATATCAAGACCACGAACAGCTACAACCGAACCAATGTAGTGAATAGTCTCGGCATCTATAACCTGTTCCAGATATTTTGAAAAATTAAACTCTCTAGTGTAGGAAGATTTCATACATTACACCCCGGAAACATTCAAAGGCTTTCAGCTTACCGAAGTAAGTGAATCGTTCCGCTTGATGTTCTTAACAGGAGAAACTTCAAGAATCTTATTTTCGAGTTCCTGCAGCTGGCTGGAAATTCTTGCATCAATTGCACCAAAGTCAGTTTCAACAATACAGCCGCCTTTTTCAACAGCAGAATCTTCTATAACCGTAATACCCTTTACATTTTCAACATGCTGGATAAACTCATCGATATGTGAACTTGTAAGCTTTACGTCCTCAAGATTTACGCGCAGGACAACATTACCGCGGGTCTTAACCTTTTTAAGGGCGGCAAGCGTATTTGCCATAACAACATTCTTTTGATTTTCAGACAGAATCTTAATAACCTTGCGAGCCATAAGAATTACAAGCTCAACAATCTGGCTTTCTGTATCCTGCAGGATTTCTTCACGGCGCATCATAACAGCTTCCAGCATTTTATGCATACGCTCAATAAGTCTGTTTACTTCTTCAACACCTTTATCGTAACCTTCCGAATGTCCTTTATCAAAACCTTCGGAATAGGAATCACGACCAATGCGTTCCTTTTCGGCTTCAGCATCAGCAATAATCTGTGCAGCTTCCTGCTTTGCTTTTTCTATAATTGCAGCGGCTTCATTTTCTGCATCTGTCTTGATAATTGCTGCCTGATCTGTCTGTCTTTTTACTTCGGCAAACGCTGCGTCTTCTGCTTTTTTAAGGATACTGTCAGCTTCGGCTTGAGCGTTTTTGAGCATAACCTGTTTTTCCTGCTCGAACTGAAACTTAAAGGCATCTGCCTCTTTTTTCAATTCTTCAACAGTAGGTCCTGTATACTCTTCAACAACCTCTTCTTCAACCTCTTCTTCCGGAGCATAATTACGCACCAGCGGCAGCATTACTTTGTCGTTTTCTACTTTTGTTTCACTAGGACGAAAAACTGTTTTTGCCATATCTTTTTCCCTTTATTATGATAACAATTAGGTTACAAGTTCATCTTCACCAGAACGTGCAATAACAATATCACCACTGTCTTCAAGACGTCTGATGATAGATACAATCTTCTGCTGAGACTCTTCAACATCCTTCAAGCGGACAGGTCCCATGAACTCCATATCCTCTTTAAGCATACTTGCGGCACGCTTTGACATGTTGCTGAAGATTTTGTCCTGTACTTCGGTATCGACCGATTTGAGCGCCTTTGCAAGCTCCTGCTGGTCGACGTCGCGGAGTACCTTCTGAATAGCACGGTTGTCGAGCATAACGATATCTTCGAATACGAACATTCGTTTCTTGATTTCCTCTGCCAGATCCGGATCGTCCTCTTCCAGAGATTCGATGATAGATTTTTCGGAAGAACGGTCTACAAGGTTCAAGATTTCTACGATAGCTTCAACACCACCGGCAGCAGTATAGTCTTCGCTTGACAATGTAGAAAGCTTCTTTTCCAATACGTGTTCAACTTCACGCA
>JAEEGH010007719.1_pt1 | contig 25716 bp, 2 predicted proteins | sample 9134181 | NCBI WGS metagenome assembly JAEEGH01 (sample SAMN16246544, study PRJNA631951) | gut metagenome | biome: gut microbiome; feature: rumen; material: DP-attached | host: Bos | place: Iran: Karaj | collected 2018-10
CGAATCAAAGAACCACCGAATGTAAGACCTTTACCTGTCAAAACTCCAGTATATTCATCACGGATTCTCTTGTACTGTCCGAAAAGATATCCGATTTCGCGTCCACCAACGTTTTTGTCACCAGCTGGAACGTCTGTATCAGCACCAATATGGCGATAGAGTTCTGTCATGAATGACTGGCAGAAGCGCATAACTTCTTTGTCTGATTTTCCATGAGGATCGAAGTCAGAACCACCTTTACCACCACCCATTGGGAGAGTTGTAAGAGAGTTTTTAAGAACCTGTTCAAAACCAAGGAACTTAAGAACTGAAAGGTTAACTTCTTTAGAGAAACGAAGACCTCCTTTGTAAGGTCCAATTGCACTGTTGTACTGAACACGGAAACCACGGTTAACATGATAGTTACCAGCGTCATCCATCCAAGGTACTCTGAACTGAATTACTCGCTCAGGTTCTACCAATCTTTCCAAAATTGCATTTGGTTCAAGTTCTGGCATCTGGTCTACAACAGGATCAAGAGTTGTCAAAACTTCTTCAACAGCCTGCAAGAATTCAGGTTCATTAGCGTTCTTTGCTTTTACTTCTTCCCATACACGGTTTACGTAAGCATTTTTCATTTCGTTTTACTCCTCGGGTAACGGTAACTCTGCATTCAGAAACATCATTCTGCATAATTATACATTCCCGAGGTATAAATATACCATAAGCGCGTTTCTCTGAAAAGTAGTTTTTCAATATTTTTCTTAAACTTTAGTAAAGTTTTTTAGTGGCGTTTAAGTATTTCTGAGAGAAGAGGGGTCAAAACTTAAGAAATTACTTAATTATGCCGAAAACTAAAATGGAGAAGTATTTTTAGGATTGTGCTATGAAACGTATATTTGAAAAAAACGCAAAGTTCTTCTTGCTTATTTGTACAGTATGTTTTTTTACTCTTTTCTTTAGTACCTGTGAGATTGGTCTTGGTGCTGCCGTAGATACCGAAGCTCCAAAATTAACAATCACAATTCCAAATCCAGATACTGTAGATGTAATTCGTGGTGACTTCCCTGTTTCCGGCGTCTGGTCTGATGATGGTACCATCGCCTCTGTTGAAGTGTCCATCTTGAGCGGCGAAAAAACTCTTATAAAAGAATTAGCCGAAGTTGAAAAAGATGAAAGCGAAGTTGGTAGCGGAACCTGGAAATATATTGTTTCCCCATCTAGTCAAAGCCTTGCTGACGGCGCTTATGGTATTTCGGTGAAGATTAAGGATAAGGCGGGGCATGTTTCTTCTACAAGTTCGCAGATTATAATAGATAATACTGCTCCAATTGTTATTTTGGAACGCCCTTCTACTTATGCTGATGGTTCAGAGCCCGATGCCTTTGGAGAAACTCTTTCTTTGCTTGGTCAGGTTGCAGATGAAACAGGTGTAAGTAAAGTATGCATGAATGTATTTTCTGATAAAGAATGTCAGAACAGCTTATTGAGCGAACCGATTGCTTTTACAAATGTAACAAATCTTGATGAAACTGTTGCTCAGTTTGAATCTGGAAATAACGAAAACATCTATTATCAGTTATACGGACAATCTACAAAAGATGGGGCAGAAGCAAAAACTCTTTATTTCACAATCACTTCTTACGATGGTGCCCGCAGGTATCCGACCGATGGAATTGCTCTTGCAGATGATGACTTAGGAAATGTTTCTAATACATATTATCTGTCGAGCGTAGTTTCTTCTCTTGTTGGCCAATATACAATTAATGGACTTTATAAAATTTTAAATGGTACATATTCTACTTCTGACAGGGCTGCTGTAACTTCTGTTATTTCTCAATTGGAAGCAAGTAAAATTCCTGTTGGATCTTTCTCTTTAAATCCTAAAAATAATCCGACTTTTGTTGTTTCTGGTAAATCTCAATTACCAGCTTCATATACTTCTGAAAGCCTGGCTGAATTTTTTGCCTCTAGTGCAAATTACATAAAGAATAAAAGTTCTGTTCAGATTGAAGTTTCTCCAGGTTTGGATGGAATTGCACTGGATGCTTCTACATTAAAACCATATGTTCAGTTATTTGAAGACAAGCCTACAGGAGATAAAATATATCTTGATGTTTCAAATACTACGATGAGTGGTGCTGTTTATAAACTGGAAGTGCCACTTATTGCTTCAAAAGAAAAAGGATTTTCTGTTGGTAAAAACTATAAATTTGGTGTTGATGGTTCTGATAAATCTAAAAATGCAATAGTTGATTCTGGATCTGGATTTGCTTTCCATTTTGCTTCTAGTGGGGATGGACCAAAACTAAGTGTTACAGCGCCTTCTCTTGATAACTTTTATAAGGCAAAAAATGCAAGTGTAGTTATTTCTGGTACTGTTGAATATGAGGAAACTGGTTCTCTTTCTGTAAGCATGTCTCCTGTTAGTAGTGGAGAAGAAACTTTGATAACTGTTTCTTCTAATACAAGTACAAACGGAATGTCTTATGTTGCAGATTCAACTGGAAAAATTTTTACTTTTACATATGAAGTTCCACTTGCTAAGTTTAAGACAGATAAAAGTGATGAATATACAATTGTAGTAAGTGCTTTGGCAGATGGTGTTACCAGCAATGTTCAAAAAACTGTAAAGTATGATGTAAATGCTCCTGATATTACATTGGATGAACCAAGCCCAAAGGCTAAATTGTATACTTGGGAAAATGATGAAGTAAAGGTTTCTTCTGAAGAATATTTAAATGGAACAATCAGTTTTTCTGTAACTGTAGAAGATGACCTGGCTCGTGATGAAGCAACAAATCCTCCTGTAGTAACTTTAACTGGAGTTAATAAAACTCAAACTTTGTCGGTAAGTGAGTTCCCGACACAATCTTTCTCTGTAAATACAAAAGATTTTGGTGACGGTAATTTTACTATTGCAGTTACTGCTTATGACGTTGCTGGTAATAAAAGTACAAGCAGCAAATCTTATACAATAAAGCAGGAATCTAATAAGCCTTTTGTTCTGCCTGCTTATCCGATTGTAACTAAAAACTATTTCTTTAATGATGCTGATGACGCTCAAGCGGAAGATACAAAAATTTCCGGCGGAACAGATATTTATTTTAGAATCATAGATGATGATGACCCGGATAGCGATGGAAGCGGATTAAAATCTATAGCCATTTCTTTGCAGAGACGAGCAGACACCGCTAATGACGACGGCTCTTGGGGCTTCACCCCTGTTTTAACGTCTGATGGTAAGGCTATTTTTACAGATACCAATTTTTATACAAATAATGATGGAAGTGCATTTAAATACACCTTGCCGGAACGTTCTGGAACTTACCTGCTTACTGCAACTGTTACTGATAAGGATGGTGCTTCATCAGAAATTTCAACATATCTTGTAATTAAACCTGCAAATCCTAAATTGTCTTCATTCACTTTGGGAAAAGAATATGTAAGCGAAAGCGTTTCTCTGCCTGTGTCTTTTGAAATTACTTCAGACCAGAAGCCTTTCCGTATTACAAAGAAAATTGATAAAGAGGATGGTACTGGTGCAACTAATATATGTGACTTTGCTATTGATGTTGGAAGTTTGCCGGAAATAGATTTAGATGATTCTAGACTTACTCAAATATCTGATACCAGATTCAAATATCAGGAAAGTATTCCTATTATAAAAGGTGAACTTTCTGATGGTAAATATCAGTCTGGAACTTATAAGATTCAATATAGATTATTGGACAAAAATTCTTCTATGGTTAGTTCATCTGTACAATCATTTAAAGTAGATTTTGATGACCCAGTGATTTCTGCTATTAAAGTTCCTACTGTAGATGAAACAGAAGATGACACATTAAATTTTGAAATAAAAGCTAGTGATTCTGGAGCTGGTCTTTCAAAATATTATATTTATTTTGCTTCGGATGATACAAGTTCTATTTCTAATACAGCATGGATTTCTGCAGATACTTCTTATTCACAGGCTGTTTCGGATAGTCGTGTAAGTTCTGTTTTTGAAGATTCAGGAAGAAAATATGTGTATAGCTATGTAATGGATTCAGTTGGAAATAAGAGTTCTGTATTTTCTGAATCTTTTGATTATGATATTAGTAAGCCTGATGCTTCAATAACAGTTGCTGCAAATGATAGTGTTCTTGTATCATCAGGAAAAGACAGCCGCTATAATACAGGTTCAGCTTTTTCTCTTTCTTTAAATGCTGAAGATGATTGGGGCTTGCAGACACTTACACTTATTCAAACATTTAATGATGTGGCAAAAGAAATTCCAATTGACTTATCTGGAGCAACAGAACCTATTACAGCTTATAATCTGTCGGTTGGAAACCTTCCTAGAAACCCAGCTGATATTAATGATTCAACCCCATATGTGGAAACTGGAGTTTATACTTATACCTTAAAGGTAAAAGACAAAGCCGGAAAAACAAAAGATTCTAATGCAATAGTTGTAGAGATTGATAAGGAAGCGCCGGTAATTACTGTAAACCCTATTGCTGGTTCAGGTCTTTTAAGTGGTTCAGCGGCGGTCTTTACAGGAACGGTAACAGATGCAGGTCTTGGTGTTGAGAAGGTACGTTATATAATTAAGACTCAGCAAGAATCTCCTTCTGCTTCTGAGTGGACTTCTGCAAAAGAGGCTATTGTTAGCACTGGAGAATGGCGTATAGAACGAAGCCTTGGAACAGGAACTTCTGGTAATGTCATCTCTGAAGGTAATTTACAGGAAGGTGAATATTGGCTTTATGTAAGGGCCATTGATAAGGCTGGAAATGTTTCTGATGATTCAGCAACACCTTCTTCTCCTCTTCGCTTTATTGTAGACCAGGGTAAGCCGGAAGCACTTTCTGCAACTCTGACGGTAAAAAATGCCAGTGATGCTGTTATTTGTTCAACTCAGAATCTTTCTTCTGCATCTACAGCATATATAAATGCAGATTTTGCAACAGATAAGTTAATTATTGAAGGTGTGATAAAAGAAACAAATGGTCTGCCAGAAGATTGTTTTACTGTAAAAGTTAATGGCACTCAAGTTGAAAATCCTGAAATCACAAAGACTGCACTCACTGGCAATGACATAGGAAAGTATTCTTATACACTTACTCTTACAGGTATTACGGTTTCTGATAATGCAAAAGTGCCTGTAACAATCACCGTAAAAGATGTAACAAATAAGTCAGAAAGAACAAGCACTTTTGAATATTATATTTATAATGATAAAACCGCACCTTCTCTTTCAATTTCTAATCCGTCTGAAGATTTAGATGAAAGTAACTCTATTAGCGGTAATTCATTCATATTTACTGCAGATGTTTCTGATGCTGATGCACAGAATGCAAGCGGATTAAAAAACAACAAATTTAAGTACCTGTTTACTAAAACTTATTTAGCAGATGCAGCTGCTATAAAAGATTCTGCAAAAGCTGCAAGTAATAATAAATGGATAGATTCTGGTACAATTAATGCTGGAAGTTCGTGGTCTCTTACAAAAGAATTGATTTCTGGCCTCACTGATGTTACAGGTAAACTTAATGAAGGAAAATGGTATCTTTATATATATGCAGTAGATAATGTTGGTAATGAGGCAACTGCCAGCCGTTCTTTCTGGATAGATCAGGCAAATCCTGAGCTTTCTGTTTCTTCAGATGTGAGCGAAATTACAAAAACAAGTTTCACTTTGACCATGATCGCATCTGATGCTAATGGAATAAAATCTATTAAGATTACAGATAATTATACTTTGGCTGATGATACTACAGGCTCTAAAGAGTATACAGTTTTCTCTACAAGTTCCGACTATTCATCTTCATTAACAAAAACTCAGAACTTTACTCTGGGCTCTGGGGAAGGGGAACTGAAAGACGGTCTTCATGAATTTACTATTGTAACAAAAGACCGAATGGATAAGGAAACTTCTAAAAAATGGTCGGTATTGGTAGATACAGCGGAACCAACAGCTTCTCTTACATTGGCAGACCCTGCTCATACTGATTCAGATAGCTTAAACTGGTATAAGTCTGAGTATGTAGGACTTACAGTAAGCGCAAATGATGGAACAGGTAATGTTTCTGGCGTTGCAAAGGTTGAGGCCGCTGTAACGGCTAAAGGTAGCGAAAGTGTTGCAGAGCCATCTTGGATAGAACTTCCAAAGAGTGGCGATTCCTATAAAAACAGTATTCAGCTTCTATCACAGGGAGCTAATACCATTACCATCAGGGTAACAGATAAAGCCGGTAATGTAAAAGAAAGTGCTGATTCAAAAACTGCTTATTGGGATTCTCAGGCACCAGAACAGGTTGCAATCACTTCTATAAAAGTTGGAAACGTTGAAAAATATTCTTCAACCTTAAAAACCTTGCCTGTAAATGGTCGCGAAGCAATTACTATCACCTTTACTGCAAGTGACAATGCTCCATCTAGTGGAATAAAGTCTTGTACTCTCAAAAAACCGGTGGAAGCTGCTATTCCTGCAACCTCTGGCGAAGCTAATTCATGGGCTGTTACAATAGACACTGACAAAATTAAAACAGGAATTATTTCTATAAACGTAGAAGATTACGTAGGAAATATTTCTACAACAACCTCTGATATAAATATAGTTTTGGATAATACTCCTCCAGTTGTAAAGAAAATCAATTTGCCGGTTGATGCAGATTCAACGAATATGGCTGGTAAAACTGGTGCGCATGCGGCTGGTGTGGACGTAAACGGCACAGTTTCTTTAAGCGGAACTGTTTCAGATAACCGTAGCACTTTACAGTCTTTAGATGTTTATTATTATGTTGATAGCACTGTGACAGGACAGAAAACCTGGACTCCAATTTATCATGGAACTGAAGCAAACTGGTCTGTTGAAAATGCAATTGATACAAAGTCTCTTACTACAGCCGGTGTGGCAGACGGAACTGCAATTTACATTGTTCCTGTAGTTGTTGATGAAGTTGGTAACTGTAATTTGGATGTTAAGGATTCTAATGGTAACGTAATCTCCCATCACACTGATGGTGCAGCTGTTCCAAATCTTGATGGTGTAAAATACCAGATTCCTGATATTGCCCCAAGTGCTATTTCTAACTCAAACATAGAGGTTATTTATCTGAACCAGGATTCAGACAGACCTGTAATAACTATTGATAGCATAAAATTTGTTGATGGCACCTTCACTATGTCTGCGGCTACTCCGAAAAAATGGGATGTAGATTCCTTTACAGGAAGTGTAGCAGATGATGATGGCGTAGAATCATTAGAATACAAAATTGGAAGTGGAAACTGGACTGCAGTTACATTAACTAATTCTGCGTTTACAATAAACAATATTCCAGATGGAAAGCATACAATACTCTTTAGGGTAAAAGATAAATCGAATGTTGAATGGGATAATTCTGTAAATGATGGGCCTAAGCTTACAGATGGAGATAATCATTATGATACAGCTCTTTATCTACATGCCGATATAACACCTCCTGTTATAGAACAATTAAAATTCAAACGCTCAGAAAGTGATTCCTTTGAAAACTTTGTAGATGGCGCTACATTTGGAGGAACTACGGAAGCTACCCGCCAGATCTATGTTCAGATAAGCGCAAGTGACGAAAATGGTATCACCAGTATAACTGCGACCCTTGAAAAAGATTCAAATGATGCTGATACACTGCAAGACTCTGACTATAAACGTACACTTACACTTTCAAATCCAAGTGGCGATGAAAAGAATTATGTAGGCGTGTCAGCAGTTCCATTTGATGTAAATGGAATGGCTAGTGGTTTGCGAAAGCTTACAATTACAGTTTTTGATGGTATACAGACAAACCCTACTTCTTATCAGGTTAATATTGATAACGATGCTCCTAAGGTAAAAGTTACCAGCCATGAAGATGGCCAGTTAATTCTTACAAAATTTATGCTGAAAGGTGGCTTTACTGGAGGAGATACTAATCCAGTATTGCAATACATAGTATCAAAAGACTCAACTGTACCATCAGACTGGTCTGATGCTAAGACTGTTGAAAATACAACTTCTGTTTCTTGGCAGGTTACTTTTGATCGTTCTTCTGCAGCTCCAGAAAATGGTATTGGCGGAACTCTTGATGAAAATGGATATAGTCACGATTCTGAACCAAAATATCTTGTAACAAGATTAACTTCTTCTCCAGCCCTCGTAATAGATGATTCTGGCGCCGTTGTAATATCTGGAACCAGCAATAAATATACGGCAGAAGAATATTACTACTTCCACTTCCTTGCAACCGATGCCTATGGAAATTCAGAAACTTCTACCTTCAAACTTAGGATTGACCCTCAGGGAGAAACTCCTATTGTAAGTCTTACATACCCTGCAAAAGAAGTATATGCCTGGGCAAACGGTTCTACCTGGTATGAATCTGAAAGCGGATGGGGTTCAGCTTCCAAAACGTCCGCACCTTCTGATGGTTATGAATACAAAGGTCCAGCCGCTCTTCTTAGCGGAAAGATTCGTGCGTCAGGAACAGCAGAAACTATAAATGCTTTGAAAGCTGTTTATGTTCAGGTAGACCCAACTTATAATCCAGCTGACGGCTTCGCTGCAAACTGGGATGAAAAACCTCTTCCTAAAAAAGCAAACGGAGTTTCTATAGGTAGCATTACAGAAAATGCTACGGTACTTGGATATGAAATTGAACAAATAGGAAACACTACAAAGAAAGGTATTAAAATATCTCCTAAAGAAGCCTGGAATATTACCTTAAACAATAATTCTGAATTTGAACTTGAAAACAGCAATAATTTTATTGCAATTAAGTTATTCGCAGTAGACGTTAAGAATAATGTAAGTTCTTCAGACAACGATATCTTCATTATCCGTCTTGATGCAGGTGCTCCAGAAATTGGTTCCAGCGCACCATTACAGCTTAAACAGTATAACTCAGATGGAACAGAGTCTGTTATGAATTATACAGACAATATGTGGGTATCGGGAAAATGGTACCTTACAGGAAGTGTAGAAGACGAAAGTGGAATCAGCTCTATTACTATAAATAATGTAGCTCTTCCAAGTAGTGCCTTAGAGGCTCATACATGGGGTCGAAAGTCTGGTTATATCTTTAAGTATGAAATAGGAAATAATACTTCGGGTATGGCGGGTAGTCTTTCTTATGAAATTAAAGCAACTGATAATGATCCTAACAAAAAAGAAACACCACAGACTATTTCTATTCGTTATGATAACAAAAAGCCGGTAATAGAAGCTTCAACGGGTTCAAATTACAGCATTCCAAAGAATGTAGTAAATAATAATGGTTTCTACACTGTTCAGTCTGGTGCAACAGAGGGTGCTGACGAATCTGGATTTAAGATGGCAGTGTTCTACTTTAAGCGAACAATTACAGGTATTACAGGCTCTGCAGATATTAAAAATATTTATGATACCTACCTGAAAAGAGGTACTTCAGGAAATACACTAGCTTATGAATCTGATTCATTGAAATTCGAAGATGGCCTCTATTGGAAAAAAGGCATGGTATCTTCAGCTGATGATGCTATAAGCGGTTCGAATGTTATTATTGATTCATCAGATTATAACTTACACGCCGGTGGCCTTGCAAAACTTGGTGGAGTTATTTATAGAATAGAAAGAATTTCTGGTACAACAATTACCTTAGATTCAAATGTAGATGAAAGCTTGAAAGGTAAGCAAATTTTATTTGCAATAGGACATGTAGTAGATTATGTTGGAAGTGAAAGCGAGGGTTCTCATTCTAATATTATTGATGACGATACCTTCTATGGATATTACAAAAACAAGAGTGATGGATTAACTACTTCTGATGATGACGGCGACCATATGATTGAGACTGTTTCAACAGATGAAGGTTCTTCTTATTCTGTAACAAAGTGGGCTGGAACAATCAACAGTAGTAATATTCCTGATGGTCCAATAGAAATTCATTATGTAGTATTTGATAATGCCGGCAATTATAACGAAGGCGCTGTGGATGATGCCTATGTACAAAACAATGCGCCTCGTCTGGCCGGACTTACTGTAACATCAGGTAGTACAGAGAGAACATTCTATTACGGCGGACTTCCAAGAATGATAGATGGTCAATCTGTTAAAAAAGCTACAGATCTTACAGATAGACTTATTGTTTCTGATAACGGAAGAGATGCTGCTAATGGTGGAACCGCCTTTATGACTGTAAAAGCAGGTGTTAGATTTACTCCGGAACTTGTTGGTGGTAATGGCGATCTTTATTACAGTTTCTATGTAAAGGGTGGGCCTGGTCAAAGTGACATTGAAAGTAAAGACGCCCCTAGACAATCAAGCGAAAAATTTGGAACTGGTACCAATGATGGTCTGGATGATTTTGCAGATTCTACAGGATATTATAAGAAGGATAGTGAAGATTCTGAATATTATGAAGGTCATAATGTAGGTTCAATTTCATTCTCAAATGATGATTTAAGTTCTCTTTGTGCAGATAGTAGTGGTCAGAATCCAACTTGGTTCTATTACACAATTTGGGATAGCACAGAAGGTACTACTAGATTTGTAAATAGCCAGCATGCTTCATTCGAGTGCGCTTTAGCAGTTGACTATTTTGATACTGAGGCTCCAAGCGCAACTATTTCTCCTCTTTATTGGCGTAGTAGTTCAGATAACAGTCTTTACAATAATTCTCGAGATAATGGACATATTGAACTTAAAGCAGATTTAACAAATGAGTTACAAACTTCTCCTTATGGAAGCGGCGATAAAGTTTCTGGAAAAATTACAATGCGTGGTACTGCCAAAGATAATATTCAGGTAGATTCTATCTGGGTAAAAATTGAAGGCTTCACATTTACAAATCATACTGCTGATTCAGACGGATTTGTACAGGTTGCAGAATTCCTTGATGGTACAACCTGGGACAATCAGGACAAGATGGAAAGTGAAGGCTGGGCTTGTAGTGTAACAAATGTTACAGATTCTAGTGATGCAGATGTACAAGCTGGCTATCATAAGATTAACTGGGCATTCAGTTTTAATTCAGAAAAAATTGCCGTTGGTAAAGATGTTCATTTCTATGTAAAAGTTCTGGATGATGCTATAAATCACGGCTATAAGAATGCCACCTCGAATGAGCCTGAAAGCCTTGCATCTATAGTTGATGAAAATACAACTTACACAATGGACGTTGTTCCATATATTACAAGAGTAATTACAAGCCTCAGTTCCATTCAGTCAGATGGCGATTCTGCTGTTTACGGTAAAAAAGCATCTGTATATGACAGAACTGCGTTAGGACATTATCCGGTTTATTATGTGACAAAAGTAAAGGATAAGGCAACTAACCCTGGTGGCGAAAAAGTAACATTAAAAGGCTTTAATTTGGGCAATAACACAAGTTATACCGTTGATGAAAATTCTTCTTCGGGAGAATATAAACTTACTATAAATGATATTGATTCAATTAATAACTTGAACAACGACGAAAAGGCTTATAACCAGTGGCCAAATGGAGATAACAATAACAACCTTAAAGATAATATTTACTTTGATGTATGGCAGTTTAATTCTGCAGCAGCTTTGCCTGGCAGTGGAAAAATAGAGCAGCCTTCGATGAAGATTAATCCTGTAAATGACCAGATTGGTTTTGCCTTTGTAAATGGTTCCTTTAAGACCAGTATGGCTATGGGTGAAAACAGCAGAAGTGAAAGCAAGACATCTTATCAGGATTGGATGATTGCAAAGGACTTCTGTACATCAACTTATTTGACTTATGATAAAAATGGTTATTCATATGGTTTAATGGCCGGTGGTGATACTGGTGGAATGGCAGATAAGTATAACTTCATGACAAGCCGCTGGGGTATTGATACAGGAACAGGTGATGGTATGAGATCCAGAAATGGTGTGAAGTCTTTGCGTCTGGAAGAACTGTGTGATAATACCGTTCCATTTGAAAAGCAGCGTTTTGTTTCAACATCAATGGCTACTGCGGTACATGATGATGCAGTAAATATTTATCTTGCTTATTATGATGCTTCTTATTCTCAGATTCGTTTCCGTTCTGGCGAGATAAATGAAGAGATTATTCTTCCAATTACTTATTATGACATAGATTGGAATAGCTATACCTATGGACATGTAACATTTACAGGAACTTTGACAACTGGAATGAAAATTACATTCTGTGATGCAAATGGTAATCCTGTAGGTGAAGATGTTTATTCAAAGATTGGTTGGGGCGATAGAGCAAGTTATTATACGGCTGGAAATGTTGGACAATACAATAATGATTGGTATTTTACTCTGTCTAAAACAAAAGATGGAAAACATTTGGATCCAACGAGAGATAATAATGATAATGCAGATAGGAGCCTTCATTTCTGGAATGGCGACTACACTTCAAACTCTGGTGACACAATTAGATATCCAACCCAGCAGCTTTATATCAAATTTAATTATCCTTCTACGGCTAAGCGTGAATTTGGTATGTTCAAGGATTCTTGTAATACAGATGGCTGGAGAGATTATTCTGTAACACGAAATGAAGTACAGTTACTTGCAGAAGGCAGCGGAGATTATCAATCTGGCCCACATGTATCTATTGGTGTTGTATCGGAAGAAGGTTCTGCAATAGACGATGTTGTTGTTGCAACCTGGTATGATTCTACTCATTCAACTCTGTGGTATTCATATAATACTACCCCAACAACAAATAGAGCCGGTGGCACTCGCAATGACAATAACCTTGATGATGGTTGGTCTACTCCTGTACGTGTATTCAAAGCAGGTTCTGATGAGGCTCATGCCGGCGAATACTGTAAAGTTGCTGTAGATGCAAAAGGTGGCGTACATATTGCGGCCTTTGACAGTGCAAACAATACTGTAGTATATGCATATCTTGATTCTGCAAAGAAGGGTGCTGCAACTGCTCAGACAGATTTCTCTACTTGCCTTGTAGACGGAAATGCTCCTAGCGGTGAATATCTTACACTTGATGTTGCGCTTGATAGTGCTTCTAGCGAAGTTGGAACTCCGTACATTGGTTATTACTCACAGGGATGTATTCGTCCTAAGATGGCGTATGCAATTAATCCTGCAAAAACTGTGGCAGCGGGAACAACAAATAATTATCTTATGACAGGTTCTTGGGAAATTACTGTTGTTCCTACACCAAAAACCGTAGAAACACAGAGTAATCTGCATAACCCTATAAATATTGGTGTATGGAAAAATAAAGATACCGGAGTTTTGAAAGCTTCTTCGACAGGTACTTTGTCAGCAACAACAACTTCTGGAACATGTTACGGCAACGGAACATCAAATCCTGTTTTAGGTTATGTAATAACTGACGATACTATAGAGACGGCGCAGAAAAAATAGGGGAGAGGGGGACAGATATGAAAAAACATTTTAAGTTTGCATTAATATTATTTGTTTCTCTGGGAATATTTATTTCCTGCAATATAGGACTTGGGGAAACTGTAGATACGGAAGCCCCTAAGGGCAGTATTCTGGTTCCAGATCCGCTTTCTGTAACAATTATACGCGATTCTTTCCCAATTTCAGGAACCTGGTCTGATGATGGTGTTATTTCTTCTGTAAATATTACACTTCGCAGCATGGATAGTAATGAAGTTGTATTTAATGAAAATGCCACAGTAGAAAAAGGTTCAGAAGGTAAAAGCGGCACATGGAATATAGTTGTTAATCCATTTGAAAATTCTATAAAAGATAATTCTTACAATGTAATGGTTACTATAGAAGATAAATCTAAGCATACCACAAGTCTTGTAAGTTCAATTATTATAGATAATACAGCTCCTGTTATTGTACTTTCCAGACCTTCTACAGCAAGTGATTCAGCTACTCCTGACTCTTATGGACAGAGTTTTACTTTGTCTGGTTTTGCTGCAGATGATAATAATGTCGCAAGTATAGATGTAAATGTTTTTTCAGATATTGAGCAAACTAATTTGGTTCATACAGTTAGTCTTCCAAATGTGGCAAATAGTATAGACCGAGAAGTTGCCCATTATAACGAAGCTGATGCAGAAGATGATTACCACAAGATTTATTTTGGAGCTTCAACAGAAAGTGATGTAACAAAAACTTTTTATTGTTCAATTCTTTCTTATGATAACGCTCAGCGTATTCCAGTTGATGGTACTGATCAAACTGATGAAGATAAAAAAGGAAACTGTACGAATATTTATTATTTAAATGATTCGGTTTCTGACTTAATCAATTCGTATAAAATGACCGGTTTGTATAAAATTAAAAATGGTACTTATACAAAAACCGAAAGAAGTGTCCTTGTTGAAGTATTAAACTCTCTTGATTCCCTTGCTGTTACAGAAGGAATGTTTTCTCTTAATCCGGCAAACAATCCTAAATATACAATGGCAGATAAATATAAAGTTACTCTTGGAGAAGAAAACTTTAAAGATTCATCAGCTAATATTTTAAATGGAGGAAGTGCAGTAATAACAGTTTCTCCTGGCCTTGATGGTATTGCTATTGATCCTGATTCATTAAAAGTTTATGCACAACTTTGCGATGCTTATGGCACCATATTGAATGATACAAAGATTTATCCTTCAAATGTTTCAAAAGAAGGTGTGTCTGAATATACTTTAGTAGCAACTTTTTCAAAAGCAGATGGATTTAAGACAGGTAAGAATTATCTGATTGGTCTTGAAGGCCAAGATTTGAATGGCAGTAAAGTAAAAGCCAACTTTTCAGGATATGCATTCCATTTTGCTTCAAGTGATGTGGCTCCTATTATAAAAATCTCTTCACCAGAGGACGCAACTTCATATAAAAAGAAGGGAGACTCTGTTGAAATTACTGGAACTGTAGAATTTAAGGATGAAGGAACCTTCCAAATTCTTTTAAATGATCAGGTAATAGTTTCTGCAACTGGAGATAATGGAGTTTCACAAGCTAATCTTGCAGAAGGAAAACTTTCTTATCTTTCTTCTGAAGACGATGACGACTTAATATATGAATATAAGTATATTATTCCTGCCAGTCAGTTTAGTCAGACAGATAGTGCATTATATTCTGTTTCTGTTACTGCGTTTACAGATGCAAAAAGGTCTTCTGTTTCAAAAGATATTAAATATGATGTTGCTGGTCCGAATATTGCATTTTCTGTAAATCCAATTGCAAAAAAATATGCTGTTGATTCTGAGGGCTATGCAGTAAATGAATCTAGCCCAGATACAGCAGAAAATGGTTACTTGAATGGTACATTCACAATGAATTTAACTATCTTTGATGATGATGACAAGCTTTCATCAGAAGAGGATAAAAAGCCTAAGGTGACAATAAAGCAGAATGGAAGAACTTTTGCTGCTTTTAGTAATATTTCAATTCCTTCAAATACTGCAAGGTATGCTGCCACAGCAGAAACCTTTGATACAATTGCTAATCAGCTTGATGATGCATCTGTAACATTCATTATAGAAGCATATGACCGGGCAGGAAATAAGACAGAGCAGTCTTATGAATATACAGTTAATCAAGATACAGATTATCCTGTCGTTTTCCCAACACATACAGATGAATTATCTTTAATTAGCAAAAAAACCAAAAATGCTTTACTGGGACAATCAGAATCTAATCTTTTGAATATATTTTCTGTAGATAAGGCTCCTTCTTTAGACTTTACTTTTAGAGATGATGATTCTGGAACTGCTAATGCGGAAATTACTCTAACTCAAGATGATAACAGCCAGAATACTTATACAGAAAATGTAGAATTTATTGTTCAGAACGGAAAAGGCTCATTCTCATTCCCTCTTGAACCAATAAGCGCTACTACAGGAATTTATAAAGCTTCTCTTGTCGTTACAGACTCTGTTAATAAAGCAAGAGCAAATCCAATAGAATTTTATATTAATCTGGTTCCTGGTGCACCAGAAGTTTCGGTTTCTGAATTTGATGCAAATCCTTATATTTCATTATCTTCAACTGCTTCTTCACTTGTTCCAGAGCAAAAAACGGAACTGGAATCTAAGATAAAGATAAATTCTCCGTCTTTACCGTTTAGAATTACAAAAAGAATTGAATTGGGGTCACAGGTTGTTTTAGATTATAAATCTTTTGCAGATTTAAGTAATTCAAAAATAGATTCAACCAACAGCAATATTACAAACCATGACGGTATATATTATTATTCCGATAAAATCACGGATGCAGAATTAAGGGCTTTGTCACTTGCAAATGGCGAGTATAAAGTTTCATACCGTATTTATGATGTTAACGGTCTTTATAATGATACTGGTGCTAAAAGCTTTATTGTAGATAGCTCTGCGCCATCAGTTACAGGTATTACATACCCTACTGTAGATAAATATAAGTACACTCCATCTTCATTTACATTTGAAGTTTCTGCAGATAATCAAGGAGATGCTCCTGTTACTTATTATTTTGCAATTACCGAGACTGGGGCAACAGAGCCAGAAAGGGATGATGAAAATACTATATTTAGGAAGGCAACTTCTTCGAATAAATATAATTTGAAGTATTCATCAGAGGATGAATATTTCAAAGATGTATTTACTAATCAGGGAGAAAAGAAAGTCTGGTATTATGCAGAAGATGCTGCCGGTAACAGAAGCCCTGTAAAGGCTCAGGCTTTCTTCTTTGATGAAACTCCGCCGTCTGGTACTATATCTCTTTCTTCTGGTTCAAAAGCAACCTCAAATACAAAGGTAGGTTTTGATATTTCTGCTTCAGATACATTGGGAATTCAGAAAGTTGAGTTGTATGAAAATAATGTTTTGAAAGAAACTTATAGTGAGACTTCTATTAGCGGAAGTCAATCTTGGTCGTATTCAACAGGTGCAATTTTTCCAGATGACTATGTTGAAAATATATTTAAAACATATAAGTATAAAGTAGTTATTACAGATTTGTCTGGAAAGCAATATGAAACTCCAGAAATTGAAGTTAAGATTGATACACAGAAACCTGGAATGGACTTTATAACATTAGAAGAGTCTGTTTTAAGCGGAGATGCAGGTTCTATTACGGGAACTGCATCTGATACAGGTTCAGAATTACAATTATTACATTATGCAATTACGACGACGGAATCGGAACCAACTGATTCTAATGAATGGAAAACAGTTCCTCAGACTACAAGTAAATGGTCGGTCACTCAGAATCTAAAAAAAGGTAGTGGAACAAGCGTAACAGACACTGAACTTTTCGAAGGCGCTCACTGGCTTTGGGTATATGTAGAAGATGCTGCAGGAAATCCAAGTGATATTAAGAAAAGAAAATTCTTTGTAGACCAGGCAAAACCTGTTGTCAGCACTTCAGCAAATCTTGTAGAAGGTGAAAATACTTCTGCTATTACATCATCTGGTGTGAAGTATTTAAATGTTGATAAGACTACAAAATCTTTCACAATAAATGGTACGGTTACAGAAAGTAACGGATTAAAATCTGTTTCAGCTTTCATTGACAACAGTACATCAGGAATTACAGGAACATTTGCACTTGCAGAGGGGGAAAATAGCCTCTATAACTATACAATCAGCGGAATAACACTTCCTGAAGATGATTCTGATATCAGAATAACTATTAAGACAAAAGATTTGGCAAATCAGGATTCTGATGACCTTGTATTCACTCTTCATAATGATAAGACTGCTCCTGTCATCAGCTTTATTGACCCAAGCAGTGCTATTGAATATAAGGCAGATCAGTCTATCAGCAAAAATCCATATACTTTCCGTCTTGGGCTTTCAGATTCTGGTGCGGGACTTGTCAGTTGGAAATATGCAATAACAAATAATTCTACAGTCGCAGAGTCAGATTGGTTATCTGATAATGATATTTCTGGAAAATCTGCCTCACCTTCAATACCAAATTATAGTTTGCCAGAAAGTGAAACAGAATACTATTTGCATGTAAAAGCAAAAGATGTTCAGAATAATGAAACTTCTGATTCAATCGGTTTCTGGGTAGACTATTCTGCACCATCTTTAACTTTAAGCGAAATTTCTTCTACTGGTCAGCTTGTTGAAGGTAAGCCAACCTGTAATACGGGCTTTGACCTTACTGTAACTGCAAGCGACTCAAATAAGCTAAAGGATGTAGTAATTAGTTCGCCTTCCTTTACATCATTAACTGATAATAAGAAAACTCTTTTTGCAAATGTAAAAGATTCTTCTGCAACACAGTCCTTTAACGGAAGTGGGGAGGGAAATATTACTCTTGCAGATGGCCCTCATTCAATTACCGTTACTGCAACTGACATTGCTGGACGTAAGACAACGCAGACTGTAAATGTATATGTAGATAGACAGGCTCCAGACATAAGCAGTGCAAAAGTTGAATTTACAAAGGTTTTGGAGCAGGGCTCTAATGTTGTCGCAATTGATGGAATTAACTGGTATAACAAGCCGTCGGTAAATGTTTCTGTTTCCGATATAAGTGATGCATCTAGTGGTATTTACCAGGTTGCGGCTGCAGTTGGTACCATCAACGAAAATACTACCTGGACAACACTTTCTCCAGATTCTACTTCTTGGAAGGGAAGTATTTATTGTCCTGAACAAGGTGCAAATTCTGTAACCTTCCGTGTAACAGATAATGCCGGAAATGAACAGACTATATCTCGTACAGTATATATTGATACAGAAGCCCCAGATTCGGCTTCTGTAACTGCCGTTTCAATAGCAGATGTTATAGTTTCAAACCTTGATGAAACCATTCTCATAAACGGAACTAAAAAAGTTGTAGTTAAGCTTTCTGCAACCGATGCAAATTATGATGAAACTAATCCAAAGTGTACGGGAATAGCAACAACAATTGTTTTAAACAAAATTGGTAATAAGACTGGAACAATCACCGGAGTTTATAACGCTTCTGAAGAAAAATGGATTTTTACTTTACCAGCAAACAGTACCATTTTCGATACAGGAAACATGCAGTTTACTATAACCGATAAAGTGGGTAATTCATGGAATTACACTTCTGATGTTTCTTTTGATTTTGATAATAAATATCCAAGCGTTTCAATTGATGCAATTACAGATGCTGATAAGCAGACTTCGGATAAAATAGATGTAAATAATATAATAAAAATTACAGGAAAAGCGAGTGATAATAATCATCTTTCTAATGTAAGATTGCAATATAAATTATCAGGCGGAGACTGGCAGAATTATGGAAGTCCTATAACCGAAGATTTGGATTCCTGGTCAATTGAAGTTGATACAAGCACATTTGAAGACAATTCTTCTGTAGAATTAAGAGCTGTTGGTACAGACTCTGCACAAAATGAAGGAAATAGTGGGGCTTTGACTTCTACTGGTAATCAGTATTCAAATTCATTAAATAAAACTGTCTATGTAAATCAGGCAAGTGATATTCCTGAAATAACATTTACAAGTTTTGAATTGGAAGGAATGAAGTCTGAAAGTGGACTTGCAAAAAGTCAGAGCCAGACACTTCGTGGAACTGTAAGCGATGATGATGGCCTAATCCAGAAACTTGAATACACTACTGATGGAACAAATTGGGAAGAAGCATCTTTAAGTGGTGTAACATTTGCACTGGAACTTGAAGATAACACATACCGTGGTGATTCACGTGTAAGATTCCGTGTAACAGATAAAGCTGGTACTGAGTTTACTTCTGCTGTAATAAAAGACAAAAATGGCCTTGATTACACAAGTGTTGCAGATAGTGCAATCAATATTATTGTAGATAGTATTGAGCCAGAAGTAATAGATGTCGGAATAAAACCGATGTATGGAACTTCTTATAGTCCAGAATCCTTTAGTACAACTTTTGGTGGAGATTCTGTACACAATCAGTTTATGTTGCAGCTTTATGCTTATGATGTGAACAACATTGCCAGTGTAAAATATAAGCTTGATGATGGAGCAGAAAAAGGCTTTACAGAGGATATAACTGCAATTAATGGAAAATATACCGCATGGAATACCTCTGAAACTGTGTCTGTAACAGGTCTTGCAAGCGGACAGCATACAATTTCTATTGTTGTTACCGATTTTGGCGGCAGTATAAAACAGATTTTACGAACAATTTATGTTGATAATGATGCTCCAGAGCTTGTGGTTACAAGCCCTTCTGAAAGTGAATTGAATCAGATTGGTTCTGCTTTTTCTCTGCAGGGAACAATAGAAGATGGAGACATTGGTTCTACTGTTTATTATCAGGTAACAAAGAAAGGTGAGGATGCCGATTCCTGGGCCCAGGTAAAAGGTGCATCTGCCATTTCTTGGAAGCTTTATTTTGATAAAGAAGAACCGTGTGAAGATAGTGCTGGATATACACATTATCTTCTTCCTAAGTATATTGTTGCGGCACTCAATGATGATGTTGAGATTGTAGATGGTAGTGCTGTTTATAAATCTAATAATTCAGAGAAATACTACGGAATTATTGATGGCCAACTGGAACAATATGATTTCCACTTATGTGTAAAAGATTCATTAGGAAATACTTCTTATCTTACTTTACCTGTAAAAATTGACCCACAGGGAGATATTCCAACAATCAAACTGGAATATCCAGAAGTAGAAAGTTATGCATATTATAATGCCTCGGCAACACCAAAATGGGCATTTTCTCAGACTAATGCTGGGCAGACAATTGTTGGTGATTCTAATAATGGTGGTGCTACAGGTGTAACATATTCTTATGTAGGTCCAAGTGCTCTCTGGAGTGGTACAATCCCTGTTTCTGGTTCTGCTTCTGCTGTAAATACTCTAACTGGTCTTTATATGCAGATAGATCCTTCATTTATTCCAGACTTAACAAAGTCAGATAAGGGATTTGCAGCTGACTGGAAGGACAAAACTCTTCCGGGTAGTTCTACTAATCAAAAAGTATCTGACCTTTATGGTTCAGAATTTGAAACTTTTGGTACAAGAAACGGTATAAAACTTGGAACAAATCTTTCTTGGGCAAAAAGTATTAATACTCAAAATGAATTTGAGCTCAAAAACTCAAGTGATACAAACTATATTGCAATTCGTCTTTTTGCTTATGATAATAAAGATAATACAAGTGTCACTGACAATGAAATCTTTATTGTTCGTGTAAATACAGGTGCTCCAAAAGTTGGTCTTAGTGAACCACTGCAGTTAGTTCAGTATGAAAATAATGCTGCAGGTTCTGGAAATGTAACGAAGAGAATTAATTATACAAACGGCATGTACCTTAATGGGGAATGGTGGCTTACAGGAAGTGTTGAAGATGAAGATGGCGTTTATTCAATTACTATTGATGGAGTAGATTGTAAATCAACTTCAGAAGCTGTAGCTGCGGGAACATGGACTGGAACTTCCGGATATCGTTTAAATTATAAAGTAGGAAATAGTACTCCGGATGCATATGGAACTCTTACATATACTCTTGTTGCAAAAGATGGCGGTACTAATACAAATGACAGTCAGCGACATACAACAACCAAGACTCTTACCATAAAGTATGATAATAAAGCTCCATCGCTTGCAGAAACAAATGATGATTATTACAGCATTTCTACAAGTGTTCTTAACAGTAATGGATTCTATTCTGTACAGTCGGCAGCTACAGAAGCTAATGGTGAGAGTGGCTTCCTTAGAACTGTTGTATATTTTAAGCGCAATGTATCTGGTTATAAAAATGTTTACGACTCATTTATAAAAAAAGGTGAGTCTGGAAATGAACTCTTGTGGGATGGCGCTTCAAAAGTTGTTGATGGTGGCGATGCCTCTAATGAATACCTTTACTGGAAGAACGTTGGTACTGTTAGCGCAATAGATACACTTGCTAAAACAGTTACACTTTCTTCATCAGATGTAAATATTCATAAGGGTGGTCTTATCAAATTATCTGGCGTGATTTATAAAATAACAGCTAAAGAAGATAAAGTTCTTACTTTGGATGATATTCCTGCCACTACTGTAGGAGCAGCTGCTTCTGTTGCAATTGGACACGTTATTGACCATGTCGGTAGTGAAACCGCCGGAACTCTTATTGGTTCCGAAGCAGAAGGTTATGGTTATTATACAAACAGCAGCGATGATGACGGCGACGGCATGATAGAATCTGTTTCTACAGTTGGAACTAAAACTCGCTGGTCTGGAAAGATTAATTCTTTGAATATTCCGGATGGTTTAATCGAAATACATTATGTTGTATTTGATAAAGCTGGAAATGTTTCTCATAATTCTGTTACAAACGCTGTTGTAAAAAATAATGTTCCTCGTCTTGCAAGTCTTAAAGTGTGGTCCGACTATAACGAAAATGAGCAGGAAGATGATATCGAGTCTAAGACTTACTACTATTCAGGAAAGACAAGACGCATAGGCGGAGTAGATGTAAAGAAGTCAACAGACGCTACAGAAACTCTTATTGTGGCAGGTACAAATAATAAAGCCTTTATGAGTGTAAAGGGAGATGTCGTATTCACTCCAGAAATAATAGGTGGTAATGGAGCTCTGTATTATACTCACAAAATGGCTTCTACTAGAGATGGTTTGTCTTCTGCAACAGCATCAGCTGGAGTTCGACTTACAGATGGTACAAATAACCTGGACGGAACAGATGCTACTATAGACGATAACTATAAAGCCAAAGATCAAAATGGTCAGCTTTATATAAATAACAGTAAGTTTGCAAAAATCACACGGGCATTTGCAGATCTTGGAGATGATAGTACAGAAAGCAGTCCTACCTGGTTTGAATATACTATCTGGGATAGCACGCCGGGAACTACTTTATATTCAAATAGTTTAAGTGCAAAATTCCAGGTTGCTTTGCGGGTTATAAAAACAGATGAAGAGGCTCCAAAATCTGTTGTAAACAAATTCTACTGGAAATCTGCGGATGATAACAGCTTGTATTTGAATGATAAATCAAAAGGTCATATCGATTTGGAGGCAGATTGGGAAAATGGTTCTGGTTATAGAGAGGATTCTTCATTAGCTTCTAATTTACGCGACCGTGATCCTAAAGTTTCTGGAAAAATTACCGTGCGTGGAAGCATTTATGATAATGTTCTTTTGGATTCTGTTTATCTGAAGATACCAGACTTTTCTCCAATCGGTTCTGATTATGTAAAACTTGCTTCTTATGATAAAGGAGAATGGAAGCTGGAAAACAACGTTTCTTCAGTTACTATGGATGCTAACCATTGGACATTCTCAATTACAGATGAATACAATAATAGTGATGGCCATAAAGCAAACTGGGAATTCAGCTGGGACACAGCATATATAACCGGAGTTGCAAAAGCAGATGTAAAAGTCTATGTTCAGGCAGAAGCTGCCCGAGGTGGAAGTGAATATCAGTATTCAAGCGAAACTGCCACAACTGACAATATTCCGTATTACCAGATGGATGTTGTTCCTTATATTACAAGTCTTACAACAGGACTCAGTAGCCATAAACGAACAAATCCGTCTATATATGACAGAACCGCTAAGGGCCATTATCCTGTTCGTATTGTTTGTAATTCTACAGATACCGGTGTAGTTACTTATAACTATGAACAGTTCACGATTGCGGGCTTTAATCTTTCAGATGATGGAACAAATCTTTCTGAAACTGTAAGCCACACCTTAACTGCGGCATCTACCAGCGGAAACTTTGAAGTTACAGTAAGTGGTGTGCCTTCATTAAATAACTACAATTATAATGATTCTCAAGGAACCTATGGTTATTTAGTTTCTTCTATTCCTGCTCAGGGTGATGCAGATGTCTATGCAAACTTCTATAACCGCCAGCCAAATGGTGATAATAATAATAACCTTACAGACGATGTTGTGCTTGATATCTGGGAATTTAACCCTAAAGCTGTTCAACCAAAAACCGGAAAACTTGACCAGCCGATTATGAAGATTAATCCGACTAACGACAAGCTTGGTTTTGCCTTTGCGGATGGACCGTTGAACTTTAATATGGGTGGAAAAACAAATGGAAATAGCGGCGGTTCGAATAATAATACAACAGATTCTTCAAAAGAATATGCTTATCACACCTGGCTTTCCGGTTATGATGTTTATACATCTATAGCTTATGCTTATGATGTCCGCGGTTATTCTTATGGTATTTCTGCCGGTGGTGATATAAATGCGAGTGATAGTTCTGACAGACTTTCTTTCTTTACAGGTCGTTGGGGAAACTCGAATTATAATGGACAGGGTGGTTCAAAAGATGCAAACACCAAGTTACGTATGGAAACTATAGGTGAAAAAGATGATAGTAATGTTATAGTTCAGAATAAACAAAGATTCTATTCTCCAAGTATTGTTACATCAACAAAGGGAACTACAGGAACTGCTACAAATATTTATTTTGCTTATTACGACGCAATCAATAATGAAATAAGATTTAAAGCAGGTACGCTGGATACTACAGCTAAAGATGCCTTTGGTAATTTCACAGATTTGAAGACAAGTGATACTCCAACAAAATATGATGCTTCTAAAGTAGATGTAGTTGTAGGTGGAACAAAAACTACTACAAATAAAAACTATGGCTCTGGTAAATACTTATGTGTTGGTGTTGATTCCTCTGGAACTTCTGATGTGGCTGTTCTTGTCTGGTATGATGAAACAAATTCAAAACTGTGGTATGCATATAATTCAACACCACTGAAGGATTTAAGTGGAAAAAATACAAAAGCAAAAAATGGTTCTGAATGGACAATCAGCGAGGTATTTACAGGAACAAATTACGACAAAGCCGGACAATACTGTCAGGTAGCCGTAGATAAAAATGGCGGTGTTCATATTGCAGCTTATGACCCGATTGGTTCAGATTTAGTTTATGCATATAGCGCCTCATCTACTTCTCCAAACTTTACAACTTGTATTGTAGATGGCTATGCCATAACTGGTGCAAATATCAGTCTTGATGTTGGTGTAACATCTGATAATAAGGCTATTCCATATATTGGTTATTATTCATCATCTTGTATAAGTCCAAAATATGCTTATCTGCCGGCTGGAATTTCTTCTTCTGATGATGTAGTTGATGGGGCTGTCAGCAATGCCTTTACCGGCGCATGGGAATGTACAGTCTTGCCTACTTCAAGTACTTTGGAAATGAACAGTAAGCAGTATAATCATATTAATGTTTGTTCATGGAAGACTACTGCAGGGGTATTAAAGGCTAAAGCTGAAATAAATACAACTAATAATCCTGGAATGAAATCAACATATTCAAAGGCGGGAACAGCATTTAATAGTAAAGCTACCGGTCAGGTTTACGCCAACGGCACTGCAAACCCAATCTTAGGTTACAACATTAAAGATGGCGCCAGCAGCAACGCCGTAGAAACCGCCCAAATGCGCTAGCCTCGACTAAAACAAAACACGGCACCCTCTAAAACAGAGGAATGCCGTGTTTTAAGTTTGAAAGATTATTGGTTTTTATTTTTCATTTGTAATTTCGGCAGCCAGTTCGCGTACTTTTTCAATTGGCAAGCCAATGCAACGAGAAACTTTTTCTGGAGAATCTCCTTCTTTTAAAAAATTTATTGCATCTTCAATGGATTTTTGTTGTATGCCCTGCTCAAGGCCTTCTTTGCGGTAGTATTGCATTTCAGAATTGTAGTCGCGTCTTGCTGTGTCGTATGAATTCTGACGGAACCAGTTTTCGTCCTCTTCACTCATTTTTTCAACAATAAGATTTGCTGCCATAATTCCTTCCTCGCTTGCTACAATCTTTTTAATGTAGTCAGCCTTGCTTTCATCATCAGCATATGAAAAATACAGACC
>JAEEGH010007720.1_pt1 | contig 25715 bp, 15 predicted proteins | sample 9134181 | NCBI WGS metagenome assembly JAEEGH01 (sample SAMN16246544, study PRJNA631951) | gut metagenome | biome: gut microbiome; feature: rumen; material: DP-attached | host: Bos | place: Iran: Karaj | collected 2018-10
TAAAACATTCACTATACCTTTGCAGCCGATTTTGAAAAAAAGTGTTTAAATTATGAAAAAGATGAATGTCTTGCTGGCCAGTCTGATGCTGACAGCAGCTACAACAACAGCCACAGCAGGTGGCATCTTAACCAACACCAATCAGAGTATCGACTTTTTGCGCAACCCTGCGCGAGATGCAGCCATCGGTCTTGATGGAGTATACAGTAACCCCGCCGGTGTAGCCTTCATGCCCGAAGGTTTCTACTTAGGTATCAACTGGCAGTATGCCCACCAGACCCGTACTATCGAGTGCAACAATCCGTTGTTTGCCTTAGGTAAGAAGAACAACGGTCAGAGCACCAAGACTTTCGAGGGTATTGCCGATGCACCATTTATCCCCTCAATCCAGGCCGCTTACAACAAGGGCAACTGGAGTTTGCAGTTCAACTTCTCAGTTCCTGGTGGTGGTGGAGCCTGTGAGTTCCAGGACGGACTGGGTTCGTTCGAGAGCGTAGTTGGCGGTATTGCCAACCAGCTGAAGCCTCTGGGCGCTACTGGATACGATATGGATGGCTACATGCAGGGCCGTCAGTATTACTTTGGCTTCCAGCTTGGTGCAGCTTACAAGATTACAAAAGACCTGTCGGTTTATGGTGGTCTGCGTGTGCTTTACGGTACTGCTACCTACAAGGCAAAGATCAGCAACATCATGGTAAACACCGCTAATGGTTATCTGGACTTCGGTAGCTTCCTGCAGGGTGCAACAACCACCGTTGATGCTGGTATCAGCAAGGTTAACGCAGGTATTGCCCAGTATCAGGCAGCAGGTGTTGACGTTCCTGCCGAGCTTACAACCCAGCTGGCACAGTTAGAGGGAACCAAGCAGAGCCTGAACTCACTGCAGAAGTACTCACAGGGTGTAAACCTGTTGTGTAACCAGTCGAGCGTAGGTGTAGCTCCTGTTATTGGTATCGACTGGCGCGTAGGTAAGTTCAACTTCGCTGCTAAGTACGAGGCTAAGACCGAGATTCACATGAAGAACGAGTCGACCGTTAACGAGGCCAGCGAGATTCCCGCTGTTAATAAGTTCCGCGATTCTGAGAAGATTGACGAGGATTCACCTGCACAGTTGGCAGTTGGTGCTATGTGGAACATCAGCGACGATTTCCGTTTGAACGTAGGTTATCATCACTTCTTTGATAAGGACGTAAAGTGGTATAACAATACTCAGGATCTGCTGGGTGGCGGTACCAACGAGTACCTGGCTGGTGTAGAGTGGGATTTGACCGACAAGCTCACCATCAGTGGTGGTGGTCAGATTACCCGTTATCAGCTTACCGACGAGTATATGAACGATATGTCGTTCGTAGTAAACAGCTACAGCTTAGGTTTCGGCTTTAACTACAAGGCTGCCGACAACATCACCCTGAAGGCTGCTTACTTCCAGACCAACTACGGTCACTACGATCGCGTTACTTCAACCGAGCCACTGATCAGCGACTCATTTACACGTACCAACCGTGTACTGGGCATTGGTTGTGAACTGAATTTTTAAGTATTTGATTATAATGGATCTACATCAAAGTAGATCTGAAGCGACGAATAGCGCTTGTCTTGTAGCATCTGCTGCTGGGCAAGCGCTAAATATTTACGCACGTCGGCCATACCGATGCCTGGTTCAAGCTTAAGCACCAACTTACGAATAGAGAGCGACTTAACTTTAGCGATGGCAGGCTTGTCGGGACCTAACACACGGGCCGAGAACCACTGGCGCAATCTGCTACCCATCTCAATACCTGCCGACTCAACCACTGCATCCGAACGGTGTTTCAGGTAAACATAGATTAAGCGATAATAAGGCGGATAATGGAAATGCTGGCGCTCGGCAATCAGCGAACGGTATAATCCGGCATAATCGTTCTGCACTACCTGTTGGATAACTGGCAGCGTAGGCGATTTGGTTTGTAGGATTACCAAACCCTGCTTGCCCTTGCGACCGGCACGACCTGCCACCTGAGCCATCATCATATAAGCCTGCTCGTAAGCACGGAAATCGGGATAGTTCAGCATGTTGTCGGCATTCAGAATGCCTACTACCGACACCTTATCAAAATCCAAGCCCTTGGATATCATCTGGGTACCTATCAACAGATTGGTACGACCGGCTGAAAAATCGCTGATGATACGTTCGTAGGCATTACGGGTACGGGTGGTATCAAGGTCCATACGGGCAATACGGGCCTCAGGGAAGATATCACGCAACTGGTCTTCAATCTTCTCGGTGCCATATCCCTTGGTTATCAGATCATGCCCGCCACAGGCCGGGCACTCAGTGGGTACCTGGTAGGTGTAGCCGCAGTAGTGACAGGTAAGCTGATTCATGTTGCGATGCAACGTCAGCGACACATCACAATGCTGACAATGGGGCACCCAGCCGCATTGCTTACACTCTATCATGGGTGCATAGCCACGACGGTTCTGGAAGTAAATCACCTGCTCGCCTCGCTCCAATGCCTCGCGGGTCTTCGCCAACAACAAAGGTGAGAACGCACCGTTCATCATCTTACGATGCTGCAGGTCCTTGATATCCACCACCTGGATATCAGGCAGCTGAATACCTTTATAACGTTGGAAAAGCTCTACCAAACCATACTTACCTGTTTTGGCATTATGGTAGGTCTCGAGCGATGGTGTGGCAGTACCCAATAACGTTTTGGCGCCATACATCTGTGCCAGCATGATAGCTGCCGAACGGGCATGATAACGCGGTGCAGGGTCCTGCTGTTTATACGAGGTTACATGCTCCTCATCCACAATAATCAGTCCTAAGTTCTGGAAAGGCAGCAGCACGGCACTACGCGCACCCAGAATCACATCATAGGGATGCTTCGAGAGCTGTTTCTGCCATATTTCCACACGCTCGGCATCCGAGTATTTACTGTGATAAATGCCCAGGCGATTGCCAAACACTCGCTGCAGGCGTTGCATCATCTGCACGGTAAGCGCTATTTCGGGCAACAGATAGAGCACCTGCTGATGCTTATCCAATGCCTGCTGTATCAGGTGGATATAAATCTCGGTTTTACCGCTCGAGGTAACACCATGCAGCAGCGTCACGTTTTTCTGCAGAAACGAGAACTGTATCTGGTTAAACGCTTCCTGCTGTACATCGCTCAGCGGTTTGATATGTTCAGGATGCGGATCGCCACCAAAATTCAATCGCCCCACCTCTTTATCATAGGTTTCCAACACACCTCGCTGCACCAAGGCGTTTACCGACTGCAAGGTGTGTCCCTGGTTAATCAACTCGTCGCGGGTTATCTCGAACTGTTCTTCGGTCTGTCCTAACTGGTCCCAACCCGAGAGTTCCAGATAATCCAGGAAAGCCTTGAGCTGCTTGGGAGCACGCTGCAGCATATCAATAGCCACGTGCAGGGCCTGCTCGCTGCGGAACTTAGGCGACAGCTGGATGTAGAGTTCGGTACGTGGACGATAACCATCCTCGGCTTTCAGTCCTGATGGGAGTGCTGCCTTATACACCTCGCCAATGGGCGACATGTAGTAATCGGCAATCCACTGCCACAGCTTCAGCTGGTTATCGGTAATGATAGGTGTGGCATCCATCACCTGGCTGATGGGCTTTACCTGATAGTCCTTAGGTTTCTCATTGTGCAATCGGGCCACAATACCCAAGTAGGTTTTGCTACGCCCGAAAGTTACCAGTACGCGCATACCAATACCTACGCTCATGCCATCAGGCACGGCGTAGGTAAAAAGTCCTGTTAACGGAACAGGTAATATGATATCCGCGTAACTCACCCCTTAGAAGAAGTAAGCAACCGAAAGCTGCCAAGCATTAGCCTTGGTCTTGCCAGTAAGAATGTTACCAGCAGTAGACAGAGTTGAATTGACAACGTTGGTCTCACCAGTAGTTCCAAGAGCAACATTATAGTTGGCCGATACCTGCAGATGGTTCAGCAGCATCAAACCAACACCTAAATTAGCACTCAGGTTTGAGTCCTTCAAGCGCCACTCAAGGGCGTTGTTAAGGAGATTAGTGGTTTTATCTCCAATATTAAAGCCGAACTGAGGACCAGCGAAGATATAGAAGCTGGCGGTGTTACCCAAACCGAAACCATAACGCAGGTTGATGGGAATCTGGATTGACTGCTGCTTCAGTTTATCATCAGAACCTTCGATCTTAGCCGAACGCTGATCGTACAAGGCCGATGCATCAATGCCAAGACCTACCACTGGGAGCGTAAAATTAATAGTCGGACCGATAAAGAAACCAGTCTGATTCGACTTGTCAACGATCGAATTATCGAACTTCATATTAGTCAGGTTAAGGCCACCCTTAACACCAAACTTCACCTGTGCCTGAGCAGCAACAGTCATTGTTGCCAGCAGCACTACTAAAGTAAAAAATTTCTTCATAACTTATACCAATTATTAATGTTAATGAATCATTCCACGGCGCAAAGTTACGAAAAAAGTTGGAATCGAAAAGGGAATAACCGTTTTTTTTCGATTATTCCCTTGTATTTTGACTAGTTAGTGACGCTGTCGACGTACCGACACGCGGGCACCACTGTTGCTACTGCCACTCGATTTCTCGGTCTTGGCACTCTTCTGCTTAGCCACCTTTACGCCCTTGGTTGCGGCGGGTTTGTTCTTGGCAGCCTTCACCTTCTTATCGACCTTGGTATCCTTCAAAGCAGCTATGCTATCCAATGAGTCGCGCTTGGCAGGATCGCCAAAAATCGTTTTCTTAAAACCTTCCAGTTCAGCTTCGATACGCTTCTGCTCGGCAGTCATCTTAGCCTCATCGCCACCACACAACTGCAGCAACGTTTTACCCTGTGCATTGTTGGTTTTATAGATTTTTCCACGATACATATTGAGCGTAAAGAAGTCGTCCATCGATACGGTGGCAGCATTGTTCATACTGCTGGCCATCACTGTCTGACGATTCAGGTAGGGTTCCAGGTCGCTGTATTTCACCCAGAACAGGGGATATTGCGTTGCCTCGCCACCAAACTCGTCCATCATAATAGGACACAAAGCCTGCACCTTGATGTGGAATGAAGAGTTGGCCTGATCGTAATAGGCACTCTCCTTCAGATAGTACTTCTTCACCATCGCCGAAGGGATATCGCTGTTATCCACACGTATCTTACCATCCTTTTCCTCGTAATAAATGTGGTAGTTATCCAGTAGGGCCTTCATATCGGCCTTGGTGGCATCGGTAAACACATCACTGCCATCGGTAGGATACTCGTACACGGGGATATAGCCGTTAAGCGCCAGCTTAAAAATATAGGTAAACAGGTTCAGCTGTTTGCCCTGTGGCTCTACGGGATAATAGAGTCCGCCATTGGCATCATCCTCCAACGATATCTCACGATAGATATCGCGACGCCACACCACCTCTTCGGGCATCTCTACAGCTGTGGGGAATGATATCTGTGCGCGCATCGACATAGCCGAAGATGCTGCATTCTGCTTGGCTTGCTGCTGAGCCTGCTGCTCGGCACGGCGCTGTGGTGGCTGAGCCACTGCTGCACTCACCATCAGCACGAGGGTTGATATGAACAATAATCTCTTCATACTATCTTATACCTTATTTATTTTACAATCACTTCCATGGGGTTAGTCAGGGTGCGGGTTAATCCATCGGGACCGGTTACCGTTACCCTCGAAATATAGAATCGGCGATTACGAGCCAGCTTGCGGAAGGTATCCTTCTGACGAGCCGAAAACTGTGCACCATCCGATGCCATCGGCACGGCGTTACCCATATTGTCGAAGAACACCGTTTCGAAGCTCTGCACACGGAATGCAATATCCAGTATGCCATCGTCGATAGCAGCACCCAGATGTTCTACAGCCACCAGCTGTCCCTTGCTCAAGGCTCCACCCTTGTATCGGGCGGGATTGCCATGCTCATCCTTCATCGATATATAAGGTGTAGGATCGGGCAATTTCCTGACACGGAAGGTGTACTGCCCCATCTGCTGGGCATGACCGGTATTGGTGCTGGTAACGGTAATCACAGCGTTCTGTCCTATCTTTGCTGGACGTGCGATGTACTTGCCAGGCCCCACGCTCTGCAACGTACCATTGGTCATCGAGGCCTGAATCTTATTCAGCGGCACACCTGGCACACTGATGCTGATGGGGTTGGCATAACCTGCATAAAGCATGTTCATCAGGTCGGCCGATACAGTAGCGCTGGGCTCAACTACGGTGTAGTCCTGTGTAAACTCACGGCGTATGCGGTCGCCATTGCCATTCACCATCTCCATATAGCCCTTCAGCGTAAAGTCGCCAGTCTTGCCACACACGGTTTCGTACAGTCCGTTCTGAAGGTTTACCTTCTGTCCGCCGATAAAGATATCGGGTACCTGGGTGGTATCAACAGCAGCCATCACGATACGGGCCGAGAAACGGTCGCCACGAACAATCGTTTTTGAGTTGGGAATCACAAAGGCATCCAACAGGTTTACACGAACATCCTTCACGTCGATGTTCTGTACCAGAGTATGCAGAACCTCGCCCTCGGCATAGCGCACATCACTCTGCAGTTTCGACAGCAGCGTAACGGCAGCCGCAGCGGGCATCGACTCAAACATATATTCGGCCCAGTTCTTACCCATAGCACGCTTGGGCACCTGGGTAGTAAGATTGCTGGCTATAATCTGTCGCTGTTTCTCATCAGTTACCATCGTCAGCATACGCTCACGGAAACTGTTGATAGCCTTGTACAGTTTCTGTCCCTGTCCGTTGGTAGGCGAGAGCATCACGTAGTTAGCAGGCTCCTGATCCTCCTTATTGCGGATATTAGTGACATCGCCATCCTTGCCATCGGCCTCAACCACGATGGCCTGCTTCAGACTGGCAGCAAAGTTATACAGCGAGTCGCTCATCTGGCGCACCTGCTGGGCTTTGTCGTACCACTCGCGGGTTTTCTGCGGGTTAGCCTTCAGCTGCTGCTCAAAGGTTTTGTAGATGGCCAGGTTCTCCTTGGCGGAGTTACCTGTAGTGCGGTTCAGACTTTCCTCCACAATCGAAAAACCGTTGAGCACCTCGTTCGAAACGTTAAGTGCCAACATCGCCATCAGGACAACGTACATCAGGTTAATCATCCTCTGACGTGGAGAAACGGGTCTTTTCTTGATTGCCATAGTCGTTATGCGTTCATCTTAGCCGTCATTGCCTCAATCATACGGCTATAAATCTTATTCAGTTCTGCTATCTGGGCGGCCATCTTCTTGGTTTGTTCGTTAATATCATCGATCGTACCAATCTGGGCGCTGGCACTCTTCAACTGCATCTCGTAAACCTTGCAGATGCCAGTTAGCGTGCGGTTCAGGTTCTCCATCTCCTCAGAGTCGTGAGCCAGCTTCTCGTTCTGGGCCGATACCTTCGAGAGGGTCTCAGTCAGATGCTTCAGTTCCTCTACGTAGGTAGATGTAGCAGCATCCAGCTCGGGATGAGCCGAAACAGATGTCGGCTGGACTGCAACTGCCGACTGAACAGCTGCAGGCTGGGCGCTGGGTGTCGACGGTGAATTGGTCGATGAGCCAGTATAGGTACCACCGTTGCCATTAATGATGATGGTTCCACCATTGCCACCTACTACAGTTGCGCTGCCGCCTTTACTTGCAACGGGCGCTTCACCATTCACGTTCACGTGGGTATCCAGCACCATACCATCGGTAGTCTTGTCGAACGGACGATCGAAGGCCGAAAGGAAAAAAACCAGCACCTCGGTACCCATACCAAGGAACAAGAAGAAATCGGCGCCCTTCAGGTGGGTAAGCTTAAACAGCGTACCTAAGATAACGATTGCTGCGCCCCACGAGTAGGCGTAGTTCAGGAACGTCTGTCCTGGCACACTGTCCATCCACTTCTGCAAGCGGTAAATTACATTATATTTGCTGTATATCGTCATAACTATTGCGTATTTAGTGTTTACTTTCTCTTACCTTTTGTGCTTTTGGCGCGCTCGCTGGTTGAATTGGCCAGACTGCGCACACAGCGGAATCCAATATACGAACGGGGCTGGTTCTGATACTCAGCTGTACGCCAGGCCGAACGGATATACGACTCGGGATCCTTCCACGAACCACCACGCACACTCTTACGCTTCAGGCGATAGGGATCCTCCTGAGCAGCGTTGTACTTCAGTGTGGGGTTGATATCGTTCATTGCCTCAACACCTGCCTCGGTATAGATGGTGCCGGTCCACTCGGCCACATTACCTGCCATATCGTAAAGTCCATTCGAGTTGGCCGAATAGATGCCCACCCTACTGGTAATCAGATTGCCATCCTTGGTATAGTTGCCATTATCGGGCTTAAAGTTGGCATAAAAACAACCCTTGCCACTGGCCACATCCTCGTTATCCCATGGGAACTCGTTCTGATCCTTGCCACGGGCGGCATACTCCCACTCTGCCTCGGTTGGCAGGCGGTAACGCTGCACATAACGGGCTGCGGGACCTAAGCCTTTCAGCAGATACTCAGTACGCCAGGCACAGTAAGCATTGGCCTGCTCCCAGGTAACACCTACCACGGGATAATCGTTGTAAGCGGGATTCGAGAAATAGTAACGCAGATACATCTCGTTATCAGCATTGGGGAAATCGTTTACCCAGCACGTGGTGTCGGGGAATACGTTTACGATATAGGTATTCAGGAAATCCCACGGTCCCGAAAGCGGACGATTGATACTCTCGCGAACAATACGCCCCTCGTCATCCACATAGGCCGTATCTTTCGATATCCACACCTGCTCGTCGGGATCAACTGTCAGGTCGGTATTCAGGTTGCGCTCCTGTGGGTTCAGTCGGTTACGACGCAGGGCTGCGGCGGTATAGTCGTACACCTCGTAGCGGTAGTTAAGCTGTCGGAAATCCAGCATTTTATCGCCTGTTACGGGATTGGTTACGTACATCGCATCAATAATCTCCTGCTCATCTTCGCTTGGGCGGCGGGGTAGCGGTTTCTTCCAGTTCAGCACGGTCGATATCTCGTTACCCTCGCGGTCGGTCTTTACCGTCTTGTAGGTTTCGTCAATCTCTGAAAGACGCTCGCGCAGGATAGAGTCGCGTACATAATTCACAAACTGGCGATACTTCGAGTTGGTAACCTCGGTCTCGTCCATCCAGAATCCATCTACCGAGATATCGCGTACGGGTGTTTTCTTACCCCACAGCGAATCCTGGTTCTCAATACCCATTTTCACATGGCCACGCTTAACCAGCACCATACCGTAGGGCGTAGGTTCGGTAAAAGCCCTGCCACTGGTACCTGTCACCTCACCGCCATTGGCTGTCATCAGCTTACCGCCAAAACAGCTAGTAAGCATCAGTGCCGCAACGGTGCATAGTCCTATCAGTTTCTTCATATATATATCTTATTTACTATAGTAATCTTACGCTCTTATGCAGATTTCTGCCCTTTTTATACAGATTCAACTCTGTCTCGTAGCCCACAAACAATTCATGACTGCCGTTACCCACGTTAATGGCGCTGGTATAGCACTCGTAGCTGTAGCCCAGATGTATGCCGTGCCATCGGCCACCTACCAGCACCGTTACTGAGTTGGTAGGACTATACGAAAGGCCTGCGTACAACATCTTTTTATCGTGTTCGTACCTTACGCGCCCTGTTACATCGGCCCGCCATGCCACCCCATCGGTGCGCCCTAACACAGAGGTCTGTATTTTAAAAAACGGATGATTTAGCTGAATATTGTATCCTGCGGTAAAATAATATGTTGCATCAATACTCAGTTCGCTGGTTTCGCCCAATGCTACCACCGGGTTGTTCAGGTGCAGAACCGATGCTCCCATGTACCAGTTACGCGCCTGATAATAGATGCCTGCCGACACATCAAGTCCCGAACCGTTTATCGACGAGCTCGATAGTATGGGGTCACTGCCATCCTCGGGCATTTCAGCCTTGCTGCCATCAAACGTCTCGCCCAGCATACCCAACTGCACACCTACGCTCAACTTGCCTTTCACCACCCGTCGCTGGTAGGCATACTGCACAGCCAGACGTTTGTGCGAGAACAATCCGATATCATCGTTCAGCAGCTGAACACCAACGCCATGATAGGTACCCAAGCCATACAGTTGCATATCGGCCGCCGCATACATGGTTTTAGGGTTGTGTTCAAACCCAGCCATCTGCAGCGCATAGGCTCCAGTCACATTCAACTTAGCCTCCTTACCCACAGCTGCAGGGTTAAACGACGGCTCCATTGCCCAGTAATGAGCAAAGGATACATCGTATTGCGCCCGCACCGTTGCAGCCACAATCCACAGCCCTACTATTGCGATAATGAAACGTTTCACATATTATAAAACGTATTTCCGCGCTTTTTATTGTGTTTGGAGGCGTTTAACATTTTTAAGTGATAAATAACCGATAATTAACCTCGCAATTGGGCGAAAAGCAGTATTTTTGCAACCGACTTATTTTATTTAACACAAAAATTAAAAACTTAGTATGCAAAAGAAACTTACTACCTTATTAGGTATGGCATTAGCCGTTACCTGTGCCTTTGCACAAACAGAACTGTTTAAACCCTACAAACAAACAGCGCTCCGACTCCCTGCAGTACCCATTGTGGTTAACGATCCCTATTTTTCAATCTGGTCGCCCTACGACAAGTTAACCGAAGGCAACACACGTCTTTGGACAGGCGACGAGAAACCTTTGGAAGGATTGCTTCGTGTAGATGGCACCACCTATCGCTTTATGGGCGACAAGGAGCATAAGGTGCTGAAGGCGCTCGCCCCCATGAGCGACGAAGCAGCCTGGGAGGGTCAGTACACCGAGAACAAGCAGACTGATGGCTGGCAGAAGCCCGACTTCAAGGCCAATGGCTGGCAGACTGGCCGCGCAGCATTTGGTAATGCCGGCGACAACATCCACACTGGTTGGAGCAAGGAACATAGTGATATCTATATCCGTCGTGAGATTAACCTGACAGCCGAGGATTTGAAAGGCGACCTCTATGCCTTGTACTCACACGATGATGCCTGCGAGCTGTATATCAACGGCACACAGGTGGCAACAGGTCGTATGGATGCCGTATTCAATGAGTCGGTACACCTGAATGCCCAGCAGAAGCAGCTGCTGCACGAGGGACGCAACGTGATGGCTCTGCACGTATACAATAATGCGGGCGGTGCCTATGCCGACTTTGGATTGTATGCCAACATCGGTATCGAGGCAACCTCGGTTAAGACGGCTGTACAGAAGAGCGTCGACGTGATGGCCACTTCAACCTACTACACATTTACCTGCGGTCCGGTAGCATTGGATGTGGTGTTCACATCGCCTATGCTGATTGATGATCTCGACCTGCTCTCTACCCCCGTTTCGTATGTTTCGTATCAGGTAAAGAGCTTAGACCGCAAGAAGCACGACGTGCAGTTTGCATTGTTGGCAAGTCCACAGATTGCAACCAACAAGCCTCATCAGCCCACAGAGTCGACAGTGGTTTCAGTGAATGGTGTGAAGTATCTTAAGACAGGTACTATCGATCAGCCCATCCTGGCCAAGAAAGGCGATGGCATCGGCATAGATTGGGGTTATCTGTATGTAGCCGACTTCAACGGCAAGGTATCACTCGACAGCTACAACAACATTATCAACGGCTTTATGGCCAAGGGCGACCTGAACTGCGGTCAGCAGCTGGTACGCGCCTACAAACAGACCGACACCCCTGTCCTGGCCTACGTACACAACTTTGGTAAGGTTGACCAACAGCCACAGTCTTCGTTCGCCCTCATTGGCTACGACGAGGTACAGGACATCGAATATATGTACCAACGCTACAAGGCCTACTGGGCCCACGGCGGCAAGGTGAGCATCTTTGATGCCTTCGACAAGCTGAGCCGTAACTACCTGGATATCATGCAGCGCTGCCGCCAGCAGGACAAGCAGATTTACGATGACGCTCTGAGCGTGGGAAATGTGCAGTATGCCGAAATCCTCTCGGGTGTTTACCGCCACGTACTGGCTGCCCATAAACTCTTTGAGGACAGCGAGGGACATCTGCTGTATTTCTCGAAGGAGAACAACTCGAATGGCTGCGTCAACACCGTCGATTTGACTTATCCTGAGGCTCCACTATTCCTCAAGTATAATACCTACCTGCAGAAGGCCATGATGACCAGTATTTTTGAGTACAGTCGCTCTGGGCGCTGGACCAAGCCTTTTGCTGCTCACGACCTTGGTACCTACCCCATCGCCAACGGTCAGGTATATGGTGGCGACATGCCACTCGAAGAGGCTGGCAACATGCTCACACTCGCAGCCCAGCTGTGCCTGCAGGATGGTAACATCGAATACGTGAAACCCTACTGGGACATCATGACTCAATGGACCGACTATCTGGTAGAGAACGGACAGGACCCTTCGAACCAGTTGTGTACCGACGACTTTGCTGGTCACTGGCCCCACAACTGCAACCTCTCGGTTAAAGCCATCATGGGTATAGCCGGCTATGCTATCATGGCCCGTATGAAAGGCGATGCCGCTACTGCCGACCACTACATGAACCGTGCACGCCAGATGGCCAAGAAATGGGAGGCCGACGCACGCGAGGGTGACCACTACAAACTGGCTTTCGACCGTCAGAACACATGGAGCCAGAAGTACAATATGATTTGGGACAAGTTGTGGAACACCAACTTGTTTGGCCCCGAGGTGATGCAGCGCGAGGTGAGCTACTATCTGAAGCAACAGAACCAGTACGGTCTGCCTCTCGACATCCGTAAGGACTACACCAAGACCGACTGGATTATGTGGAGTGCCGCCATGGCCAATGATAAGGACACCTTCCTGCAGTTTGTTTCACCTATTTATAAATATATGAACGAAACAGGCTCGCGCGTTCCTACCAGCGACTGGCACGACACTAAGACCGGACTGATGATTGGCTTTAAGGCCCGCTCGGTATTGGGTGGCTACTGGATGCGCCTGCTCACCAAATAAAGGGGCTAAAGTTAACAGCCTAATTGTTAAATAGATATAATTCCTTGCAAAAACTTGGTACTTTGTTATACAAGGTACTAAGTTTTTGCTTATCTTTGCCGCAGAAATCTTTTAAAACGGTAAAGATATGAACATTGAAAATGCAAAGTCGCAAATGCGTAAAGGCATGCTCGAGTATTGTGTACTGCTACTCTTGAAGCATCGCCCATCGTATGCCAGCGACATTATCCAACAACTAAAAAACGCCGAGCTACTGGTGGTTGAGGGCACACTCTACCCACTATTAACCCGACTTAAGAACGATGGTTTGCTGCAGTACGAATGGCAGGAGTCAACCCAAGGACCGCCTCGTAAGTATTACGCCCTGAGCAAAGAGGGTGAAAAGTTTCTCGAAGGGTTGGATGCAGCCTGGCAGGAACTCTCTAACACCATTAATTATCTAAAGAATGTAACCCCCAAGTTATTGGAAGTAAAGGATTGAAGAATTGAAAGATTAAAGTTATGAAAAAGAATATTACCATCAACCTGTGTGGGCGTCTGTTTCAGATAGACGAGGATGCCTACGAGCTGCTGCAGCAGTACATTAACTCGCTCCGTTCATCGTTTGGAAAACAGGAGGGCGGCGACGAGATTGTGGACGACATCGAGACCCGCATCGCCGAACTCTTCGACGAACTGCGCCTGCAAGGCATCGAGGCCATCACCATCGAGCATGTTAAGGAAATCATCACCCGTATCGGCAAGCCCGAAGAGCTTACTGGCGAGGATGGCGAGAAGCAACAAGAAGGCAACGGCACCAACTGGGAAGAGCAGGCCCGTTCGGCTGGTCAGAAGATTTATGAGAATGTACGTGCACGTACAGCTGGCAAAAAACTGTATCGCAACCCCAAGGATAAGATGCTGGCAGGCGTACTGTCTGGTATTGCTGTATATACCAATACCGACCCTGTTATCTGGCGATTCCTGATGATATTGTTTACCTTCTGCTATGGTGTGGGTATCTTTATCTATCTTGTGTTGGCACTCGTTATTCCCGAAGCCAGAACACCCGAGCAGTTGTTGCAGATGGAAGGCAAGGATATAACGCCGCAGAACCTGGCCGATGTAGTGGTTGAGGGCGAAAAGCAGCACGTACAGCGCCCCGGTTTTATGCGTCTGTTGTTCATCATCCTCATGAAGATGGTTATAGCCTTTGTCGTTATCATTTCAATCGTCGTGTGCATTGCCCTGTCGCTCGGATTCTTCGGCGTGCTCATTGCCACGGTTAGTGCAATGGTGCTGCCACTAAACAGCACCCTACCATTCAGCCTTGGAGCTATGGGACTGGAAGGCGCATGGGTTAGCAATCCCAAACTGCTCATCATCTTTGTAATCGCCCTGTTCCTGGTATTGCTTCTGCCCATCTATGCCATTATCCACTTGGTGCTCTCACTCACAGGCAAGATCCGCCCTATGGGTGTTATTCAGCGCATCGTAAACATCGTGCTTTGGGTTATCGCCGTATGCATCGCAGTGCCCTTAGGTATCACCATAGCCAATTATCATTACGACTATTACCAGGAGCGTTACCAAATCGATTCTACTACCACCTATCAGGGTGTAAAAATGGATGAGAATGATGCCGATTTCCTGCGACGTGGCAGCTGGAATCTGGTAAAGGCCAAGAACTGCGATCATTATACGTATTATGCTATGGATAGCCAGGGGTATAATAACGCGCGTTTTTTGGATGTGTTTAACGATCGTTGCGAGGAGATATTCCAAGCCGAGCGTAAGGAAAAGGTTGAACCAGGCATTTACCAGCTTACATGCTACGCCCGCGCCGAGGGGCCTGGCACCTTTATCTATGCCATGGGTAAAGAGAAACATCTACAAACCATCCCTGTAAACAATAACCCAGAAGACGAAATGGGTTGGAAGCCCATCACCATCGATAGCATAGTAGTAGCTGGCGATTCGATAGCCTACGGCATGTCGTCTGATGCGGTATTCACAGGCGAAACCTGCCGCGCCAAATGGTTCTCGGCCATGGACTTTGTACTTACCCACATAGCCGACCTTCCAAAAACAAAGAAATAATCGTGGTCACAAACAAAAAAAGAGAGCTGATGTTTGTCAGCTCTCTTTTTAGTATTTAATAAACCTCTAACTCGTAGATACGAGCGGCAGAATCCTGCCCCTGTGTGGGAGCTATCACAAAAAGTCGCAGGTAACGCACGCTGGTTGCAGTGAAGCTACGATCGGTGTAGTTGTTGCGATTTCCTTCGAACATATCCAGCGTTTGCCACTCTTCGGTATCGCTATTACGGCCCTGTAGCAGACAGGTACGGGTGATATAAGCCGACTGCTCACAAGCAGCACTCAGCACACGCCAACGGGTGATAGTGGTAGGCTTGCCAAAATCGAATACAACATAGTTTGGAGCAGCCTGCGGATCACACCACTTGGTATTAGGATCACCATCAGTCAGCAGGGCGGCGCGCTCACCGTCGTTAGCCTCGCCCGAAACAGCGATAACCTTAGCCTCGCGCAGCAGGTTTACCTGAGCCAGGGCAGATGCAGCTGTCTGTAGTGTGGTGGGCAGGATAGAGGTTTTAAACAATGGTGCTGCAACGGCGACATCGGCGGCATCGTTGGCGGCTGTAGCTGCGAAGATAACCACATGCTCATCCTCGGGCAACTTAATCTGGTGTACTCCCTTAGGTACATCCAAACGTACACGGAACATATAGGTAAACTCGTAAGGCTCGTCGGCTGTACCTGAGTGACGATGACTGCCTACCCAAGCCACCTGGGCATCCTTGAGGTAACCCACGGTATGGCCGTCGTGGCCCCACTGACCAATAAACCCAGTATAGTAAGGTACGCTAACCAATTGCTGTTTACCACCAACTGTGAATGCAGCCTGACGGTCGTCCTTATCCGAAGCCACCAACAGGTAAACATGGCGGTAATCCTTATCGGCAGGCAACTGAATGGTCTGTCCCTTACAGGTCACGCCGTTAGCAGCATCCTTCTCACCAAAGGTGAAGGGGATATCGCCTACGGTAATACCTTCGTCGGGCAGCAACTCGGCAGCATAGCTGTAGCCACCCTCGAAATTACCTGAGGTGCGGAACGCGTTAAAGCTGAAGCAATGGCGATCGAAATCGAGTGCCAGTTGCTGCACATCGGGAGTAGCAGGCTGCTTTGTGTTAGCCAACTGCACCTTGTAGGTTTTCACGCTGTAAGGTTTGATATCTACAACCAGCGAGCCGCCAGCGGTAGCAGCCTCGCCAATAGTACGCTCGGTGCCATCGGCCTCAACAGCCTTTACCACAGGGGCAGCAAAGGTGATACGGGCCTGCTGGGCGCCCTTGCCACTCATCTCGTACACACGAACAACATACTCGTTGCTCACCTCGGCACGCTTCAGGGCACGAACCACAACATTCTTATTATCAGAGCTGACAAACGAGAACTGTTTACCAAGGGCACCGGCATGGCGATCGGCATGGAACGAACGCAGCGGACTGTTCAAACGATCGGCCTCACGTACAGCCTCAACAGCATTAAGTGCACCCTCGTGACCCACCAAACTGTAGGTAAACACATGGTGACCAAAATCCTGACGGGCCTGATAGGTATAGCTACGACCAGGCTGTGGCGAATAGAGCAACGACAAACGCAGGGTATTGTCGGCGGGTTTATCCCAACCGTAGCGCGAATCGTTGAGCAATGTCACACCATAGTCGCCCTTGCGGTCGGTCAGGTCGGTCCACTCGTGGGCATACACCTCGAAGCTGTTATCGCGGTTGTTTCCACGGCGCACACTACCCAGACCGATATCGTAGGTAGCCTCGGCATTAGCCACGCTGAGCGGAAACTCGGCCTTGAGCAAGGCATTAAGCGAACGCCAATCCACCTCGTTCTCGAAATCGATACGATCAGCCTGTGCACCCTCGTAGAGATGGATGCGCTGGATGATGTCGCTCTCGCCATATTTCTTCTTAATCACCAGTGTCTGGCGCAGAGTGCCTGGCTCAACAGAGATCTGTACACCATCGTGAACAGGCAGTGAAGCCTTGTCGAGTGTACGCTTTAGGATTTCCCAAGCAGGCCATCTCTCTGAACGGCAGTCGTCGAACACCACCAGGCGCATACTCTTACCGTTGGCCACCAACTGGCGGTTATGCTTTTTATCGATGAGGGATACAACATCACCGAAATCATCTACGGTGAGCTGATAACGCGACGACTGGATGGTTCGACCTGTGGTGGCGGCAGCCATCTTCTTATTGCCAGCAGCCTTGATGCCATAAACAGCCATACCAGTGGCAGGCACTTCGGCATCAAACAGCAGTACACGCTTACCACCACGCTCAATAACCTGCGAAGCTACACGACGACCATTGGCATCGGTGACACGGTAGTCGCGGTTATCATTCAGTTCCACCTGTGCGATGGCACGGACGGGTGTCGTCTCATTGTTATAAACCACAACAGGCTGACCAGAAACACGTGTATCCATCTGACGGGCGATGCCAGAAACGCTGTGTGTCAGCACATCAGAGAACTTCTTGAGTGCCAGCAGCTCGTCGTTCCACGAGAACTCGTAGGCACGGGGAATGCTGGTACCAGTCAGGTCATCGTGGAACTGATGCCAGATGACGCGCTTCCACGTATCGGTCATCACATCAGCTGGATAGCTGGCAGCGCCCAGCCAGTCGGCCATCACTGCTGTACGTTCAGCCGCATCACCCAGGTGTTCGTTCTGACGGTTATACAGTTTCATGGCAGCCTGCGAAGTATAGCAGCCGTTGCCATGAACGTCCATAGGCAACTCACCGTTGAATACTGGCAGTTCAGGGTGCTTGTCGTAAGGCAGATAATCTTTGTAGATCTGATCGCTGGTAGCACTCACAATCTTAATCGGACCGCTACCTTTGATACCTTTCTCGATAGCACGCACTGAGGCGATGGTGGGCGAACCACCGATATCGCCAGTACCATAGTAATGATAGGCCTGACCAAGCGGACTCTCACCTATCTCGCGCAGCAACTGTTGGTTCTGCGACAGGTCTTCGTCGTTGTAACGCTGACTGTAGTTGAAACCGTGGGTCATCATAATGCGACTGCCATCGATACCCTGCCACAGGCCAATGGTGTAAGGATAACGCTTGCCACCCTCGTAGAAGGGGTTGGTACGCCACACCAGTTTCTGCGACGAGAAACCAATCAAGCCGCAGTGAGCTGCCAGTGTGGGCAACGTGTAACCAAAGCCAAAGCAGTCGGGCAAGAACACATCGGTGCTCTCTGTATTGAACTCCTGACGGTAGAACGTCTGACCCAGCAAGATGTTACGCAACCACGATTCGGGCGAGCAGATAATCACCTCGTTGGCATCCCAGCCGCTACCGGTCAGGTGCCAGCGGCCATTGGCCACATAGTGTTTCAACTCGGCAAACTGCATCGGATAGTACTCCTTCATCCAGCTGTACTTCACAGCACCCTCAAAATTAAAGATGTAACTTGGATACTTTTTCAAAAGCATCAAGTTCTGGTCGATGGTACTCTTCACGTAATCGCGAATAGTGGTTTGCACGTCCCAGTTCCACTGGGTGTCAAGATGGGCATCGGCTACCATGTAGGCTTTCTTCTCGGTCTGCGCCATAGCTCCCGACGAGAGCAGCGCAGCCACAGCCACCGATAAAATTTTTTTAGAATTTTTCTTAATCATAGAATGTTTATTAATGGGTTGGTGCCGCAAAAGTAGCCAATTATACCTAAACCGGAGTTCTCATTTCTGCCTTTTTTGTAGTTATTTGATGGAAACGGTAATTTCTGAGCCTGTTTTCCAGGCACTGTACTTTACTCTGCCACCATTTACGTAGCCGATACGCACCTGACGCTGAACGGGAGCCAGTTGTCCATCCTTCTGAGTGAGGGTTACCTTGAGCTGGTTCTTCAGCTTAACGGCCTTCATTTCAGTTAGGCGATACTGTCCCTTCTGATAGTCGAAGCCATCACCCGCATCCTCATACAGCTGTCCTTCGGCCTGTCCGTTGGCATCCACGCATACCAGCAAAGTGAGCGAGTCGGTACGCATCTCGGCTGTGCTCTGAGCCAGATTAGCCAGGGGAATAATCGAACCAGGGCGCTGGCGCAGTTCGGCCTGATAGCTATCGGTATTGGCCTCGAGTGTCAGCTTCTGCCAGCTGCCACCATCAGGCTGAGCCACATCGGTTGCCCATTGTGGACGGACCATCAGATCGGCACCCAACAGGAAGGCACAATCCTCGTTACGCAAACTCAAGTCCTTAGGATTACTCATAAACAGCGGACGCATCACGGGCATACCATCCACACTGGCCTCGCGGAAACAGGTGTAGATATAAGGCATGAGCATATAACGGCGGTTGATGGCTGTACGACACACATCGAGCACCTTTTCGTCGAAAGCCCATGGTTCCTGATCGATAGTACCCTTAGTATTGTGGTTGCGCACAAAGGGGAAGTAAACACCCAGTGCCGTCCACTGAGCCACCAACTCGGCATTGGAGTTCTCACAGAATCCACCGATATCAGGCCCATTGAATGGCTGACCACTCAAGCCCAAGGTAAGCGTCATGGGCACGCTGAGTTTCATCTGCTCGGGCGATGAGAGGTTATCGCCTGTCCAGGTAGCCGCATAGCGATGACCACCTAAGAAGTTTGAACGTGAAAGGATGAACGGACGCTTCTGCGGGTTAGCCAACAGCAGACCCTGACGACTGGCACGCACCATGTTCAGGCCGAACACATTATGGAAACGCAGATGTGGACCTGCAGCGCCACCATCGCCATTCAGGTGCTGGTTATCGCGCGGCATGGTGCTCTCTTTCTGTCCAAACACGGCGGGTTCGTTCATATCATTCCAAACACCATCCACACCCTTGGCCATAAAGTCCTTATATAATGTGGCCCACCAGGTACGCACCTCGGGACGGGTAAAATCGGGGAAGTGACAAGCGCCTGGCCACACATCGCCCTCGAAAGGCTTTCCATCACGTGTTTTCACCCAGTAGTCGCCAGCGGTACCCTGATCGTCAACAAAGTAACCTTTCTCTACCTTCACACCTGGATCGATCATATACACCGACTTAAAGTTATTCTGATGCAGATAATCGTTCAGACGATTAGGATTGCTGAAGCCCTTTGGATCGAAAGTAAAAATACGATAGCCGTCCATATAGTCGATATCCATCCAGATTACATCTGATGGGATACGATGCTTGCGCAGCTTGTCGGCCACCTCCATCACCTTACTATCTGGATAGTAGGTAAACTTACATTGGTGGTAACCTAACGACCACAAGGGTGGCAGCGACATAGTACCGGTGAGACCAACCAATGCCTGCATAAGAGCTTGAGGACTCTGGCGCTCGATAATGAACACACGGAAGGCAGGCCCCTCGCTATCAAAGGTTACCTCGTGGTCGGCGGTGGTAATCTTTTGTCGCCAGGTGTTATCGGCAATGATACCAAAGGCTGTACCATCCTTGCGTAATCCCATCACCCATGGGTGACTCTGGTAAAGGTGAGTACCGCCATCAACACCATAGGCAGGAGTATCAACATTCCACAACTCGATGGTTCGACCATTACGTCGCAGCGGACCTGTTACCTCGCCTGTGCCATAGAAATCCACATCGTCTGCCACGCGGATGGTAGCAATACTATGACCATTCTGCTGACTGAAAGCCACACGCAGAGGCCACTGGGCTGTGAGTGGGTTAACAGCTGCAGGCTCCTGTTCAAAAATGGGCGAAGGCTGATGCTGCTTAGCATCGTAATGGGCAGGATAAAACACAGCCACACTATCGTTGGTGATAAATGCAGACTGAGCCATCGCAACAGATGCGATGGCCAGACTACTAAGGATAAAACTGATTCTTACAGTCATGATTACTAACTATTAATTTACCCAATTGTTTTTTCATTTCACTAACTCTGCCTGGATGGTTTCGTTAAACAAATCTACTTTGATGCGATAACGCCCATCCACCGACAACGTCCATTTAGTATCATCGCCACCAGTGTGAAAACGCTGATCCTTAAGAATATCCGTATCGGCAGCATAAGGATGGATGGATTTGGGATGCCAACGATCCTGGCCCTGGAACTTAAAGCTGCCAGGTTCCTCAACCTCGGGATGACGTTTCAGCTCGCCCTCCCAAGTCCAGATACAAGGATTATTCAGGTCCTGTTTCATCAGAAGCATATGGCCCTCTGACTTCCAGCCTACCTCGGTGGCACCGCCAGCCAAGAACAGCTCGCCCCAAGGCTGGAACAATTCGCCTCGCAGTTGTTTCTTCTCGGTATCGATATGAAAACGGTAGCGATCTTCGGTCACCACCACCTGCCAGGCTGCCTGCTTGGCATCGGTAGTGATGGTATAGTCGACACCTTTGTTTACGATATTGGCATCGGGGGTATTAGCCACCAGATAAGCGGTGCCCTTGCCTGCTTTCTTGGCGGTACTGATACGCAACTCACCTGCCTGCAGGCGACCTGCATACTTAAAATCGTTATCGCTTACCTTGGTGAGCTTCTGGGCACCACCAGGCACAGCGGAGCCCGTAATCCACAACTCCTGATACTGCTGGGCACACATGGCGATACACACCACCAGTGCAGCCATCATCATATATACTCTTTTCATCACACTTACATTATTTAATAGTTACCACAGTTTTCTTATCACACGATGTACGAGCCACATTTACGGTGAGCAAACGGCGCTGCGCATCATACTTCCATTCGCTTTCTGCCACCAGACTACCGTTGATAACCACAGCGTTAGGACGATTAACAGCCAGGAACTCTACGGTGTACGAACGGCTCTCAGGCATGCCCGCAAATTTTCCCTCACGGGGAAGAATGGTGAGCGTGTTACCATCGTGACTGATAGTAGTGGTGGTATAAGCACCCTGCTTGTAGCCCTCGGTATCGCCCTCGTCCTCATAAAGCAAGGTACGTCCGTTGCCACCAGGCACCACCTTCAGTATCAAGCGGTCGGGACGTGTACTGAGGTTCATCATTGGTGGATTATTTACAATCACACTACCGGCACGGAAGAAGTAAGGAATCTCCTCCATCGCATAGCGATCGGTAAAGGTGCGGTTACCCTCAACCACCTTGTTGCGGCACACATCAAACCAGCGGCCCTCGGGCAGCCATGTGCGGCGGGCTGTGGTGCCATGCTTCTCAGGCTTGGTAACCACTGGGGCCACTAAGATATCGTCGCCAAACATATATTCATCCTCAAACAGATAGGCATTGTTGGCCTCGGGCCACTCGTAATAAAGCGGACGGCACAGACTAACACCCGTATCGTAAGCCTGACGGGCTGCGGTATAGATATAAGGCATCAGCGCATAGCGCAACTTAACCGTCTCAAGCAGCGAGGGGAAGTTAGAATACTTCCAGATGCGACGCTCGATACCCTCCCAGTTAGTGGCATGGGTACGGAAGATGGGGGTAAACACACCGAACTGCATCCAGCGCAGATAAATCTCAGGATCGTTGCCGCCTGTCTGCTGGTGTCCGCCTAAATCGTGGCCCCAATAGCCAAAGCCTACATTCGAGGCAGTAGCAGTAAAGTAAGGCTGCCAGGCCAAGGTGCCATAAGTGGTAAACGAGTCGCCCGAGAAACCAATAGGATAACGATGACTGCCAAGGCCGCCCCAACGATGGAAAATCAATGGGCGACGGTCAGGACGATTCAATCGCATATCGTTATAGAACACATGGTTGCACCAGAATGTCTCGCCCAGTCCAGCAACATACTTGCTGGTGAGGTTCTGCTGCCAGTCGAGCCACCAGAAATCAACACCCTGACGCTCGCGAGCACGGATAATGTGCTTAAACATATTATGGTAGAAACGACCATCGCTCAAGTTCCAAGGCACGCGTTTGGTCTGTTTATCCAATCCCATATCCTCACGCAGGTCGTCGAAGAAATCCTCATCATCGTCAACGCCATCGGCTGGGTGCAGATTCAGCGACACCTTCAAACCATGCTGGTGCATCCAGTCGATAAGTCCCTCGGGATCAGGAATAGCCGTGCGGTCCCAAGTCCAACCAGTCCAGCCTTGGGTGTGCCAGTCCATATCAAATATCATCACATCCATCGGAATGTTGAAGTGCTTTACATCGTTCACAATCTCCATAAACTCATCCGAGGTATAACGCTGGTATTTGCTGTACCAATAGCCCAGCACATAGAGTGGTGGCATAGGCTGACGACCGGCCACCTTGATGTAATCGCCCAAAGCCTTCTTGTACTGATGACCATAACCCATGAAGTACCAGTCGATGGCCTGCTTGTCAATGGGCTCAGCCACCCAGTCGATACCATCCACCTGCTTGTCGAACACAAACGTGTTCGAGCCATCGCCACGACGGGCCAATGGCGACTCATCGATAATACTCCAACCGGCACGCGACAGCAAACCATTCTCCAGTTCCTGGCGCTTGTTATCGCCAATCTGTCCGTCGAGAGTACGGGTGGTTCCCTTCAGGTTCAACGCATCGTCCTTACCTGGATACCACAACACACGACGACCGTTAAGCATCATCGAAATGCTGAGCACCTCGGCTGACGGATGGCGACCATCTATCACACCACCTATCTTATATTTAAGCGTAAGGGCAGAGGTCTTGATTTCAAGATAACCATCCTTCTCAACTGCCGTAAAAGCAGGAACGGGTAAGCGACGATTCACGATAGCAAACGTGGCGCGATCCTCGAACAGCGAACGGTCGCTGTACTGAATGCGAATCATTTCGGGCGTTAATACGGTAAAACGCGCCTTTCCTGAGCGTACAACAGCATCGGGATGAGCCACGGGATTCAACTCCTGTGCCCACGCTGTATTGATACTCAGACAAATGAATAATAAAGTTAGAATTCGTTTCATTTTTATATATTACGTTTTTGTTATTTCATGCACAAAAGTACTGCAAATAGATCACATACAAAAGAAAGCAAGTAAATGTATAACGAATAATCAGTCGTATAACAAAGATGGCGCTGATAATCAGCAAGTTCACTTAAGTCGAGTTAGTTGTTTGTATAACAGAAATATTGAGCAGCGAGCCGCCTAGATTTCCATAATCAGGTGCTCAAACTGCTCGTTGTCAACCGTCGATCGGTTCTTTATTCGAGTTTTATACGTATTCACCGTATGTACCGAGTAGTCCAGGAACTTAGCGATGCGCTCGCTATCGTTGATACCTAATCGAATCAGGGCAAAGATACGCATCTCGGATGTCAGCGACTGATCGTTATCTGGCAGCTTACGATCTTTCTCCTCGAACAGCGCATTATAACGCTCCACAAAGTCGGGGAACAGTTTCAAGAATGTCTGGTCGAAAGCTTCGTACATACTCGCGCGCTCCGTATTCAGCGTCGAGAGTTTCATCATCGAGCGCAAGTCCTCATACTGGCGCGCGGCTATCTTACGATCAATAGCCAGGTAGAGTTTCTCTAACTTGGCAATAAATTCGGCATTGGTATAAAACGACCTACCAATATAGGCATTCTTAATCTTATCATCCTCCTGCAACTGGAGATTGGTGTGCTTGAGTTGTTCCAACTGTTCGGCTATCGTCTCGCGGGCCTCCAACAGCTTACGATTCTTACGACGGATGGTACGGAAGCCCAACAGGCAGCCCACTAACAGAATGATGAATAATCCTGTGGCCACAAAAAGCCAATTGCGCTGACCACGCATGCTGTTATAGCGATCTTGCTCGATGATGGGCAAGATATCGTTGATTTCCACCTTGCGCAGACGGGTGCCATAAAAATTCACATCTTCTAACGCCTGATGCACATACACACTGGCGCGGTCATGCTCACCCTCCTTAAAAATCAGACGGGCCAAATGATAGAGGGCGGTAATCTCACGGGTAGCTGTCTCGTTATCGGCCATAGCCGACTGAGCAAAATAAGCGATGGCTTTATCCTCGTGCTCCAACAACAGATGAGCCCATGCCATCTCGGCCATTGCCTTGGCACGTATGTGCAAGTCGTCACCACAGCCATCAAGTACGTGCTGCAACGACTCAAGCGCTTTCTGGTGCTCGTGCTCACGCAACTGACGCGTACCCGTCACCGACCACCAGATACAGGAGTTAGGTGGCACAATCTGCTTGAGAGAGTCGAGGTAACCATTACTTCGGTTAATATACTTGGTATAAAAGGGCTCTTCCTTGATATAATCGGCCATGCTGCGCCACAGCAAACTGTTAATTTCAAAATAATCCTCGAGCAATTTTCCGTTCAGGGCACTACGATCCATCGACTGAAGGATATCATGCGCCTCACTCAGGATACCTGCCGAGATCAGCGAAAAGGCAATGGCCTCTTGCGATTGGGCAATATACTGCGGATGATGCAGGCGATTGGCTAATTCCAAACAAGCATAAGAGTAATGACGGGCTGAGTCGTAACAGTAGCTTTTGTATTCATTATACAAGGCGTACATCTGGGCAAATTCCCGACCTTCGGCTTTGGCTTTAGCCATGCCTTCCTTCAGACTTTCAATACGGTCGGTACGCTGTTTTTCATAATAGGCATGCTTAGCCAGACTGGCATCCAGTTTGTTTAACCAGTCGGCAGTATTCTTATCAATTGCAGCCTTAACAGGCACCATTAAAAATACCAATAAACATGTTAGTATA
>JAEEGH010007721.1_pt1 | contig 25715 bp, 22 predicted proteins | sample 9134181 | NCBI WGS metagenome assembly JAEEGH01 (sample SAMN16246544, study PRJNA631951) | gut metagenome | biome: gut microbiome; feature: rumen; material: DP-attached | host: Bos | place: Iran: Karaj | collected 2018-10
TAATAATAATTTGCAGCTATTTTTCTTGCAACGCTCCTAAAACTTATTTTTCTCCCTATTCTTTCTTTTATTCACTAATAATTCTTAATTTTGCAGCATGTTCATGCAAGATTTATGGATCTATGCAGTTATATCAATATAAACCAATAAAATACAATCATAATGAAACGAGCATTTAAGACTATCGGAATCTTTCTCTCTGCCATCCTTTTACTGGCAGGATGTAATAAAGATGATGAAGAACCGGAGATGAAGAATAGTGCAAATGAAGGTGTAGTTTATAATAATCGTGGTGAAGCTGTGCAATCATCACCATTATCTGTGTTCTTTAGTGAAGAACTACGTCCGCCCTATTGGGATGTTAAAGGCCCTGGACATTACACATTCTTTAGCTACAAAGTATTAGACGGTTGTATTGTAGATAATTTGCAGGACTCATGTATTATTGTAAATAGTATGGAGGAGTTCCGCTTAGCCTATCATGGAACAAAGACTCTTCCAGAAGTCAATTTTGCCAACAACACGCTCCTTATCTGCAGAACTCATGGGAGTGATGTTTCCAGACTGGGTATAGTGGATTTAATAGACCAAGGTTCCAACTACGAACTCCAATACAAGATACTTCATTATCTTGATCGTACGTCATTGTGTGTTGAGTGGCCTATTTATTACTGGCGTTTAAGCACTAAGTTGCAGAAAAAGCCAATTGTAATGATACGAAAAGATATACATATAGGCGAAGGATAGTTATTGTTTGTTAGTAGTAATTCCATATAAAGAAAGCTTTTGCCGTGATTGACACATGAGTACTAATTGCAAGAGGTGTTACCCCGATTTAGAAATTCTGCGGCAAATTTAGCAAATTATATTGAATTGACGAAATTCTTTTGTTTAAATTTATCGTCATATTGCCGTTAACTAGTCCTGATACTTTAATGTGAATCCGCCTCTATATAACACGTTTATCCGTCTCCATTAACATGCATTTCATACAATTTTTTATTTGATATATTAATTTTTATAGACCAAAAATTATATCCTCCATCGAATACGGAAATCAAATCTTCTGAGGGGTCTTGATCTCCAATTCTATTATGCTTATATAGATTAATCCAAACAATCACCTCTTTTTTATCATTCGTATATCCAACATACTGGCGTAAGTACTTAGATAAAGTTTTTGGATTGATGGATGGTCTCTTATAGTGAGATTGTTTGGACAGAATAGAATCTATACTGTCATTTAATATTTTTTCTGCCATGGCAATCTCATAAATATTCAAGGTGTATCGATCATTTGAAGGAGGTAACCCCCAAAGCGACACTTCTTTAGGGAAATTATACCCTTTATAATTCTTACTTTCTAAATATGTAGAGCTCTGTGATAAAGAGTATTCTGGAATGAACATAACGAATAAATAAAAAAGAAGAATCCTCATATTAATAGTTTATAGGGTTATTATTTGCATCTAATAGTCTTGGTAATAATCCTGTAGCAATACCATTTAATAGACTATAACTATAATACTCTCTTAAAGGTATTTCTGCTTCTTTTCTTATAAGATTTTCTCTATAGGTCGCTCTCCATTTTGACTTCAAAAGTCCCTTAAAAGAGGACGAATAAGAAGTACCCGTGATATGATTATAATAGTCATGTGGTAAATATAGTAGTCCTTGATTGGAATCACTATGCAATTTCCCTGTATCTATTGTTATTGTATCTCCATTTAAATCCACCGCATTCACGGGATTATTGCCGCAATAGGCATATGGGCTGAGATGGTAGTACTTCTCGCACATGGGATCCATGGTGGTGAAGCGCATGATGCAGGGGTCGTAATGGCGGGCACCGTAGTAATTGCCGTTCTCGTAGATCATATTCGTTGGCAAATTTAGCAAATTATATTGAATTGACGAAATTCTTTTGTTTAAATCTTGTTTAACCCGCGGAGTCTTTTAGCGGTTTGGTTCTGTTGCGGATGGAGCGGAGGCCGGCGTCAGAGAGGCCCATGATGTCGCAGACTTCTTTGTCCGTTTTGCCCATTTCTTTGAGGAGCAGATAAATCAACTTATGGTCCGTGAGGTTCTCGCGGCGAGGCTCCTTCCTCAGACGACTGATCAGTCGGTAGTTTGTGGCGGTGAAGTATTCTATGAACTTCTTCTCGTCATCAGCACTCCACTTCACGATGGGCCTGCCCTCTATGATGCTGTCGTAGAGCATACGGCCCTCACTGAGCCTGGGCGACTTCTCATCCATGATCTTCTTGATCTCGTCGCTCAGCATTTCTATCTGTTGGCTGGCCCCCTCGCCCGACTCCTTCAGCAGACTAATCTGGTTCGTGTACTCCTGAATCTGCATCTGATGGTTCTTCAGCAGCAGCTTCTCCTTATACCTCTTGATGATGATATAGAGCGCCAGACCCACTACGACTACAAAGAGTCCGATGAGCGCCCACTGCCAACGGATCACGGTCTGATCTTTCTCATGCATCGCCACCTCATAGTCGAACCGCGTCTGCAAATCTTTAATCGTATCGTTCTTCAACTTGTCATCGATGCTGTCGCGAATGGCAATAATCTCATTCACCCTTTCGCAGATACTATCCGTCTTGCCACGCTCGATGTCGTATTCGATGATGTTGTGGAGAATATTGTCCTTCCGGGTATCATCCTGAACTGTCAAGGCCTTCTTCCAATATTGATAGGCTTTTTCTGGATGACCTTCATCATACGCTATTTCAGCCAAATATTCATAAGTAACAGTTTGTTCTTTATATGCTAAAGACTTTAGTAAGAAATCCTTTGCCTTTTGAGGGGCGCTTGTTCTCAAAATATAACCTATACTTGATAAGAAATATGGTTTCTCGTTTTCATTCAAATCTTTAATATATGGCTCAACCTTATTAAGATAATATGCGGCACTATCTATATGATTCTTATTCGAAAAAGCGAATCCCAACCAATAGTAGGAATAAGCTATCCATCTTTTATTACCAATCATCTGAGATAAGGTCAATGTCTTCTTTGCATAGAATAATTGAAGTTCTACATTTGCACAAGCCCCATTCACATACGTAATACCTTCTGCTATCTTGTATTGTTGACGAAGATTGCCAGAGAGTTCTGCTAATTGTTCTGCCTTCTTGTAATACATAATAGACTTCTGATAATCCTGTCTGGCATTTGCACTTACAGCTTTATAATAGTAAGCATCCGCCAGTTTCTCATGGTCTATATGCTCTTCGTAATATGTAATGACGCCATTAAGCAGACTATCAGCGGAAACAGGTTGGCTGGTAAGAAGACTCGTTTGAACTTTCAGCAGATTATAATGCGCTCTGTCAGCATCGGTTCTGATGTCGCGCTCATCAATGGCCATCAGAGTCTGATAGGCTGAGTCGAATGCCTCAGCAGTGACCAGTGAATCCACTTTGTCCAACTGCTCATTCCCCTTACCACCACCGCAAGCCGAGAGTAACAGTAATGGCACTAACAACACGAAAAAGATTCTTTTCATCTTCATAATCGCTTGCAAAGATAACGAAAATCTTACTAAACTCACCATAAAAAGCGTTGCAAATAACGCCCTTTTTGCAAACAAATCAAAAAGAAGTCGCTGAATATGAGTATTTTAACCCCATTTTCGTCTGAAACGCTTGTTTTTTCGTATTTCATCTTATACTCTTGCATATATTTTCGATAATTATTACCTTTGCAGCCGCTTTCGAAAATAGCTTGAATATGCAAATGAAAGAAATATTGCGAATATGTTTAGTTTTGGGGATTCTGACAGGACTATATGCCTGTGATATGCCTGATAAGGATCTCGACAGGCGAGAGAATGGTCTCTATAGTCTCACATTCTCTCTTAAGGATAGTCTTGGTAATGATATCGTTAAGGATTTCAAGATGTCAGAATGGTATCCAAGGAAAAAGGCTACCGATAAACCATCTCATGGCATAGTTGATAACGTCTTGTATCAGATGTCTGTCTCTGACACACCGCTCTCACCAACCACATTCCCTTGCCGCTTCATTATCTGGAAGTCGGACAATGACGAGTGGATGATGACTGTGGATTACCAGATAACAGGCATGAGAAAAGGATGGCAGAACACGCTTACCTATGACCTGCTGTTCCCAGAATGGTTTGGCGATACAAAGGTTCATAAACTGACGGCCCGCTGGACTGTTCCAGAGGCAAAGAAGAATACGTATCACTATGCCGTATGCGACTACCTTGAGATTGACGGACAGAAGATAGATAATATAGTATATACAGCTCATCCTGATGGAGAAAAGGACGAGAAAACTAATCTTATTACATTAATAGTACCATGATATACATTTTTAATCAACGTGTAAGATGTGTTATTCTTGCCGTTGTGGGGATGGCTTATGCTATTCCTGCAATGTCTCAGGATTATGACAAAGCGCAAAATGTGCAGGAGATTGTCGTTGTGGGTAATAATCCCCAGAACGACAATCTGCTGTTGCCACAGGTGGGTGTAAAAAGTTTCAGTGCGGAAGATTTCATCAAGATGCCCTCTATGTTTGGAGAGCCCGACGTGCTAAGGACCATCCAGTCGCAACCAGGTGTTAGTGGAGGTACAGAAGGTTTTTCGGGCATCTTTGTCAGAGGCGGTGAGAACGACCAGAACCTCTTCCTGCTCCATCACTTACCTCTTTATAATGTGAGCCATCTGGGTGGTCTCTTCTCAACATTCAACGTGGCTGCCACCGACCATACCAAATTCTATAAGGGAGGCTTTCCTGCTCAGTATGGCGGTCGGCTGTCGAGCGTAACGGATGTCAAACTCCGTGAGAGCGACTTCGAGGAGTATCACGGTGAGGCGTCTCTTGGCCTGTTGGCTGGTAATGTTTTCGTGACAGGCCCCATCATAGAGGACTATCTGGCCTTCTCTGTTGGTGTGCGCCGTTCGTGGTCGGAAGTGATTACCATCCCTGCCCTTGCCATCATCAACAATTCGAAGAAGAAAGAGGGACGCAAAGAGATATTCGGCTATTCGTTTATGGACGTTAACCTGAAACTCGACTACCGCTTTACCGATGAGTTTACGGGCTACACCCATTTCTACTATGGTGACGATGCCGTGAAAAAGGGCGAAAAGAAGTTCTCCTTTCCAGGTGAAGATGCCTATGAAGAAGAAAAAGTACTGCGACTGAAATGGGGCAATATGGGGGCAGCCACAGGACTGGCTTTCCATCCTAATGACATCCTGTTTATGTCGCTCGACGGCTATTACTCCCATTATGGTTCCAGACTCAAGTTGAGAAATGACGAGCAGACGGCTGATGGTTCCATGTATAGTCAAAAGACTAATAAGAACGCTATCGACGATATGGGAGCCTCTTTGGAGAGTGACTTCTCCATTGGTGATGCATTGGTCATGAAATTCGGTGGCGATTATGTACACCATAAGTACCGTCCGGAAGAAGTAGTCATTGAGAATAGCATACAGAATGGTGGCTATCAGTCACCCGCGGCAACGCCTGATGTCATCGCCAATGAGATGGCTGTCTGGACCGACAACACCCTCTCGCTTAGCGACTGGTTTGGGGCAAGTCTTGGCGTGAGATGGAATAGCTGGTCATCAGGCGATGTAAGACATACCCACCTTGAACCCCGTGCCAGTATGCGACTGACGATACCCGATGCCTTCAGTCTGAAAGGCAGCTATACCAGAACCCATCAGTATGTGCAGCAGGTATCCAACAGTTATATCAATATGCCGACGGATCCATGGTTGCCTATCGGTACCAAGTTCGATCCCTTGGAGAGCGATCAGGTATCGGCCGGAATCTATGGTAATCTGGCAGAAGGCTGTTACTTCTCCGTTGAAGGTTATTATAAGTGGATGCGTAATTTGTTGGATTATAAGGAGGATGCCGCTGCCATGTCATCGCATACACCATGGGATGAGAAGCTGACCGCTGGCAAAGGATGGGCATACGGTATGGATGTAAGCCTGAATAAGGAGACTGGACGATTGACGGGTAGCATCAGTTATGGTCTAATGTGGAACTACCGCCAGTTTGACGAACTGAATGGAGGCGAGAGTTTTCCTGCTAAATATGATAACCGCCACAAACTGAACATCACAGGGCGATATCAGATTACCGACGAGGTGGCCTTTGATTTTTCATGGACCTATATGACGGGCAATCGCGTGACGGTAGCTCTGCAGAACTTCCAGGGCATGGGCATTGGCACTACCAGCGATCATGACGATCTGCACACTGGTTTCACTCAGGATGTTGCCCCCATGATGAACAGCGGTGCACCTTGGGGAGCAGACTATTTCCATGCTCGTAATAACGTGAGGTTGCCGGCCTATCACCGTCTGGACTTAGGCATCAGCATCACAACCGAGTATTGGAACGACACCGTGGGTATCTGGAGCTTCGGTCTCTATAATGCCTATTGCCACATGAATCCCGTAGGCATCAAGAAAGAGGGCATCGAGGATCTATCGGGCGTGTGGGACACGAAGTTCCAGACGCTTGGACTGCTGCCCATCGTTCCCTCCATATCCTATACATATAAATTCTAAGAAGATGAAGAAGATAATATTGTTATTCTTTTGCACTATCCTGCTAAGTGCCTGTTACAAGAACATCGACCTCAGTGAGTATCAGGAAGCGCCAGTAGTAGTTCTTAACTGCTTAGCCAATAGCGACACGACTCTGCTTGCCGATATATCCACCACTTGGTCCTATACCGACAGCAAGCGCACCGATGATATCATGGGACTGGCTGTGGAGATGACGGTTAATGGCGAGTCAAAAGGACTGATGACCTACAGCGATGGTATGTACAGATCAGATATCCGTCCTCAGGCAGGCGACCAGATTGAGTTTAAGACTGTGGTGGATGGTGTGGAACTGTCGGCACACGACAAGATGCCTGATGCTCCAGAGATTGTGAAAGTAGAGCTGACACACCGCAGGGTGGCAACCGACGGTAGCATCATGACAGGCCCCGGCGGTTTTATCTCAGAGAGTAATTACAACGAAGAGTTTACCTATCATATCACTATCAAGAATGATCCAACTGCCCGTCGTTACTATTTCCTCCGCTTTAAGGAGGCTAACCACAAGCAGATTATGGGCGACATCGACTACTCCTACGATCCCGTATTTCAAGCCACGATGGATCAGGTAAACCAGAGTCTCGGCAACCTGAAGGTAGTCAAGCACTACGGTTTGCCATTCACGAATGAGGGTATGACAGGTAATGAATATACGCTGACAGTGAAGGAAACAGGTGCACCGTTTGATTACAACGAGCTATCGCTTGGCGGCAGCGACCGCATCATTATACTCTATGCCATATCAGAGGCATATTATAAGTATATGACCACAATGATGGCCAACGATCCAGATGCCACATGGCAGGGCAAAATGACGGAACTCGGGCTGGCCGAGCCAACAAAAGTATATTCTAACATCAAGGGGGGTACGGGCATTTTCGGATGTCTCGTCCCTGTATCAACTCAAGTAACATTGAGTTCAGAGAATTAACTGATAAGAAATAGCTTAATTTGCAAAACTATCTTAAATTTGCACCTTGTTCATGCAAGGTTTTGCCTTGTGAATAGTTATATCAATAAAACTAAATATATAATGAAAAAGAAAGCAATTATTACAATGATGTTCGCCCTTGTCGCAATGACAGGGCAGGCACAGGAAGAACGCATCGACACGGTCATCCCGAAGTTTCTCTCCAACGGATATTTTTTCCGTGAAATGTCCAAGATGCCACCTGGAAATAATAAAACTATGATGTGGTTGAACGATGAAGAGGGTAACAAGGTAACCGTCATCAACTCCAACGCCACGTTACCCGACTCCCTCATTCGCGAGGCCATCCCCCTCGAACAGGTTCACAACGCCGACCAGTTCTTGGACCAGCTCAATATGATGACAACGATGTCCTCACTGACACAGGCTGGAATGAAGGACGACGGCACGTGGTATTCGCCCAAGGAAGGTGAGCCGTTCCCGCCGTTCTCGGAAAAAGATATGGATGGGCGCACGTGGACGAACGACAGTGTGAAGGGGCGCGTCATGGTAATGAACCTCTGGTACTCTGGCTGTGGTCCCTGTCGTGCAGAGATGCCTATCCTCTCGGAATGGAAGGAACAAGTGCCCAATGTGGTATTCTTCTCGGCCACCTACCACGATGCCGAGACAGTCCGCAAGATCACCGACAAGCACCACTTCACATGGACACACCTTGTTGAAGCGAAGGATATGATGGCGTGGATTGGCTATGGAGGTTTCCCGTTGACCATCGTCGTCGATAAGAAGGGCATTGTCCGTCATGCCGTTCACGGTACGAACAAAGCGAAACGCGAGATATTGTTAGCAAAGATCAAAGAAGCTGAGGCGGAATAGTTCCCTACAAAACGCAGGATATATTATCGTTATATATAAAGAAGTGCCATCCTCTCCCGCAGGGTGGCACTTTTTTAAATCTACAGATGCCTGCTATTTGCTGGCTCAGAATGGTGGAAATAATCACTTTTGCAATTAAAACTTAATTTTTAAGTTAATTATTTGGAAGTTTCAGGAATAGTTCTTATCTTTGCAGCAATATGAAGAGAAGTAGTATTATTGAAGCAAGGCGTGAACATGTTAATCCATCAGTCCGCCAGAGAGTGGATCTTTCGTTTCAGATAGTGGATCGCATTCATGATATCCTTGTGGCAAAAGGGCTCAAGCAGAAAGATCTGGCTTTGCTACTTGGTAAGAAGGAGGCAGAAATCAGTAAGTGGATGCGTGGTACTCACAATTTCACGATAGATACGATAGTGTCTATTGAGCAGGCACTTGGCGCCCCAATCCTTCAAGTGGTAGCTCAGGAAGAAAAGGCTCCTGCCTATGAGTTTGAGTCCATGATGGCCAGCGAACCGTTATTACCCCCAGAGCCATAACTCACATCTATTCCCAGACTACCAAGTCGCGAGGCAGCGTAATCTTCTTTGCCTCACCACGCTCACCTGTTACGAAATAATTCTTGGCTAGCCCCTCGTCGAACTCTTTCACAAATGCAGAACGGATTCGAGCACATTTCTCATTGATGGAGTTAAGCAACGGATTAGTTACATCCTCAATGCTTTGAATCGTACGTTGGTTTAACCCTAAGGGCTTCAGTTGCTTGTATATCCCAAGAAGTTCTTCCCTATAATCAGAGAGTTCCTTAAAAACGATACCTTCAGGATGATTCAAGAACAAGATATATACAGCTTTCACCAATGGCTCCATTTTCACCTCTATATCATTATACTCAGGCAATATAATCCTAAAATTTTTGGTAACAATGAGCCGGCTCAACTGAGCTTTTGTCTTAAACAATCCCCTAAATGTCCATTCGTTCAAGCCTTTAGCTCTTAACTTTTGAACTCTTACATCCATATCTTCCAACAAAGTCAGACTAACAAACTGCTGGTCTTCATTCAGAGCCAAGATACATGGAATGTGGTCATTCTCCTTGCAACCTGCTATAAGACCATTGTACTCCGAATACATCACAAAGCGACATTTGTTGTCATCAAAGCTATGAATCTCCACTAATACGTCATATGACAAACCGTCACAAGTGAAAGACAATTGACAATGCGAGTTCTTCAATTCGTATGGAGTGGCCCAAACAATATCCTTGTTACCCAGTTCTGTCTTCACATATTGCTCAATGGCAGCTACTGCAGCAGCCTGTTCATGCAGGGAGGTTTGGTGAACGACTCCAAAAGGAGATTTCCCGCCAAACTGCTTCAACCACCAATACCCCGATGGTGTTACTTCGATTTCTTTGATAAGGCCATCCTCTATTTTCAGACGATGCATCATATCTTGATACTCACCATCAACGGTAACGATAGCAACAGCATGGTCCCCAGAACCATCAACGTCCGCCTTATAACTCCGTTTGGAGAATTGAAGAGAATTAAAGACCTGACTCATCAGTTTCAAGAACCCCGCCTTTCCGTTGATGACTCTATGTGGAGTGCCACCTTCCCAAACCATATTCTCGTCAAGATATGGCTCTATGAAACGCATGTCCAACCCATTCCAGCACATACAAATCAATTCCGCAGCCTGCCTGTATGAGGACAATTTACCAGGATCCTTTTCCTGGGCATCATTTCTGTTGATGATATAATCAAAATAATCCATAAATATACCTCATTATTATAGTCCTAAGAATACATGTTCTTTATTGCCATATTCCACATAACGATCATAGTATTCTCGCTTTTTTCGAAATTTATGTACCAAATATTCTTATTTTATACTGCATACCATTCGTTATATTAGAAATTGAAATATATAATTATCATTTCCATAATCATCTCTCCAAAGGTTATAGTTTAATATTTTGTATAATGGCTAAACTCCTAAATAAACCATTTCTTTCAAATAGTTGCTTAGGCTTTCCTTCTTCAACAATCATACCGTCATCTATCACATAAACATAATCTGCATCAAGAGTTGTGCAAACACGATGCGTTATTATTATGACACTATTCCTTGTTGCACTACCCTTCAATTCTTTAAGGACAAGAGTCTCCAACTCTGGATCCAAAGCGGAAGTCGCTTCGTCAATAATATAGATAGGTGCATTTCTAATGAATGCCCGGGCAAGTGCAATACATTGTTTTTGCCCACTTGACAATAATGTCCCCCTGTCACCTATAATTGTTTCGTATTTAAATGGAAGACTCATGATGAAGTCGTGAATATGAGCTTTCTGTGCTGCTTTGACAACATCCTCTTTCGCATATTGTCTATTTCCTAACGTAATATTGTAGTAAATTGTATCTTGCATGAGAAGAGGATCTTGAATTACATATGAAATGTTCTTTCTAACAGAACTCACACTGTACGTACAGATTTCCTTTCCATTTATCAGAGCTTCTCCTTCATTTTGACTATACAACTGGGATATAATACCAGCCAGGGTGGACTTTCCTGACCCTGTAGAACCTAGAATAGCGATTTTCTCTCCGTCCTTGACTTTAATAGAAACATTTTTAAGGACATCATCATTCTTATAACGGAACGATACACCACGTAGTTCAATGATTGGTTCATCTGTATGGCGTACAATCAATTGCTCTTTGACAGAATCTGATTCCTGTTCAATACGCAGCACTCTATTCAAGCGTTCTAAAGATGCCATTGCCTTGCGAATACCAAAGGTACATTTCATAAGGTCGCGCATAGGAGCAATCAGAGAATAGAAGACCCCAAGGAAAGCGATAAGAGTTGCGGGGCCAATACTTGATTGCCCATTAAGAACCAATTTGCCACTGACGCACAGTATCAATACGATGATAGCAACCAATGAGAAGTCCGTGCATGTCCAAGCAAGAGTATAGAATCTGTTTTGCTTATTGAATATACGCTGAGTATCATAATTTAGCACGCTGAACTTTTCTGAAAAGTCATGTTCTGTGCAATAAGATTTCACAACAGGAAGAACACCTATAGTTTGTTCATACATAGAAAGGATCTTACCCCTATTTGTCTGCGCCTGAAAGGTAATCCGCTGCATGATTCTTCCCAAATATAGTATTATCGAGCAGATGACCAATAACAGGGCAATACCATACATGGTCAGATTCGCGGATATACTAACCATAGTGATAATGTACACAACAATCTGTATAGGATCCTTGATAAACATGTCAAGCGTCGTGCCGATACCGAAGTCTATCTCATCTACATCACTTGTCATTCTGGATACAAAATCACCTCTATTCTCCTTGGAGAAAGCCAATACTGGCATATTCACAATCTTGTTATATGCATCTTGTCTTAAAGTACGCGAGATTCCCGTTCTTATGGGAATACGCACCCAATAAGCAAAATATGACACGATATTGAACAAGAATGACATAAATACAACAAATCCACCAATAGCGAACAACACCCATGTTTTGCCATGTACGGCAATCTGCTCTTGCAGATAATACATGATATTGTTCTTGGCTGCATCAAGAATTCCATTGTAAGAAGACAGACATTGTGTCTCTACATATTCAAATGTTTCGTCTGACAATCCAAATAAAAGCTGGATAAGAGGGATGAGCGCAATAAAGCTGAACACACTGAAGACCGAAGCAATAAAGTTCATAAGGACGTATGCAATTATACGTCCTTTGTATTCAGGAATAAAGCGTAAGACTAATCTAAAAAAATCCATATCAACCGATTAAAAATCAATCTTTAACTTCACAGTCCATATTCTGCCAATGGCATAGAAAAGATATACGTCATCAGGATTAACTGATATGACATCTTTACTAACAACCGTTGGATTCCATGCTTTTTCAATATAATGGTTGTCAAACAGATTGCAGACTTGCGAAGATACAGTCGCATGCAGGGAACCTAACATAAACTTATATGAACTCCATAGGTCAAAACATCCATAAGATGGAATCTTCCATGGTTCAACAACGTTCATTTCTTTTCCGAGTTTCAAACTGCTACCAGAAAGCGAGTAGTAAGCATAATTACGGGAATAATGAGTAAAACCACCACCTATCCGAAATCCTGTAAATGGTTTGAAAGTTACATCAACAGCAGCTGTTGTCTGTGCAGAACCACCGACATGGATGCCTTTCATATTTATTGTGGCATATGCATGATCTGCTGCACCTGGTGTTGTGATTCCTCCATCAGGAGTTACAGCTTGACCACTCAAAGTATAAGCATATCCCTTCACATTGTCACTATCCCATTTCCAACTGCCGAGAGAAAACATCGCTCCTGCCTCAACCCATTGAACCGGTGTTGTCCTCAATTCAAATTCCAATCCTATATGTTTGGAATTAACGCCAGTCATATTAATATAATATTGCTCGGTGATTTTTCCTTTCTTTGTCATACTCTTATCCAACCATTTTGTATAATAAGCGTCGGCCTTGAATACAAGCCATTTATTATGGAAAGAATAGCCAAGTTCTGTAGAGAATGATTTTTCATTCTTTACATTATCATTAGTAACATTTGAAGAAGTCGGAGACATAAATACTCCAGACTTAAACTGAGGTGCCTTAGAATTGTAACCTATGTTGAAAAAGGCATTGTTATGCTCATCAATATTATAATTGATGCCAGCCTTGATGTTTCCGCACCAGAAACCTTTGGTATCTGATTTTGCTTTAGAGCCCGTATTGTAAAATCTGTCATACTTCCAAAAATCAGTCAGGTTTATAGAACCAGAAATAAAGGTATTGATGTTGTTCTTGTTATACTCGACTTGAGCAAATATACCATTTTGAAGAATAAAACTATCATAGTCACGATATACAATATCACCAACACCAAGATGTTGATTTTTCCATTCTTCAGTGGCCTTGGGATTATTGGATATACTGACTTCGCTACGACAAGGATCAATATAATACTCACCTCCGAAGAGATCAACAATTTCATTAGTATGTTGATTCTTGTAATATCGAGAATCAATACCCGCAAACCAGTCAACACAGCCAAAAACCTGGCTTGAAAAGGTCGACAGTAAACCGTACCAATTCTGTTTCCCCCGGATTCTGGTCATAATCATTTCAGAACCATTATCGGATGCCATATTGATTTCTTCAATCTTTGAATAATCAAATGTGCCGTCAGCTGCTCTGAATTTCATATTTAACTTTCCGTAGTCGGAGCCATACCAGTCATATTCAGAAAAAGTTGTTTCGTTGGCTTTTCCGTTGTAGCCACCACCACTACCAAAAGCAGCATAGACTGTAGTGGACAAGTTTGATTTCTCATTCACTTGCCAAAGATGCTTTAATGTAATAAATGGCATGTGATACTTATTATAATCTGCTGTCTTACGTTGTCCAGTACCATTGAAACCATAGTCTGGATTATACCTCCTCCAATCTTTATCTTGACTATACTTGGTACGTACCATCTCCCAATCCGTCTTGGTCAAAGCGTTTGAACGCGAGTAATGAACTTGTGGAGCACCAAAGATTGTAAGACTCAACTGATGATTGGCATTAATTAGTTTTGAAATATTTGCAAAATAGTTATATACTTTAAAGTTTGTTCCTTGAGCATACCCATCTCCATGAGAATAACTGCCTAAAACGTTGATAGCCCATCCATTATCCATTAAGCCCGTACTAATGCTAAAGGAAGTCCTTTGGTAACCATCGTTTCCTATAGAATAGGACACACTACCACCTTTTTTAGCATCAATTCCTTTGGTAATTATGTTAATTGTACCGCCTACAGATGGGGCACTGAGTTTTGTTGCACCAATACCTCTTTGAACTTGAACAACCGAAGCGACTTCACTCAAACTGGCCCAATTAGACCAATATACTGTTCCGTTCTCCATATCATTTACAGGAATTCCGTTAATTAATGTCGCGACATTAGTATTATCAAAGCCTCGAACATATATCTCTGAATCTGCCCAACTTCCTCCTTGTCTGTTAGGATGAACTCCTGGAGCATATTTCAGGGTTTCAACGAATTCGTCATTACCCAAACGCTCTTCGATTTGTGATGCTAAGACATTGGTAACAGCTATTGGCGTTTTTCTAGGGACAGCCAATTGGGAGGAAATTACAACATCCGTCAACAATTGAGTTTCAATTTTCATCTCAACTAGCCCAAGGTTTTGTCTTTCTGAGACATCAATTATTAAGGGCTTATAGCCTATATATGTACAACTAATCGTTCCGTGGCTGTTATCCGATGGAATAGAAAATCTACCATCAATATCGGTTACAACTTTAATATTGCTCATAGAAATGACCGCTCCACAGATAGCATCTTTAGTCTCAGAATCAACAATTGTGCCTGTAATGGCTTTGTTTTGTGCCATCATGAATTGAACAGATGTAAGTAGCACAGCTATCAAAACGTTCTTCTTTATCATAAAAATAAATACTAAACTATTCAACATTTAATTCTTGTTTCAAAAAATAAGCTTTAGGTTTATTTTCCACATCAAAAACCCTAACGATATAGTGCAGAGCGTTATCTATGCTATTAACATCGATCCACTCCCATTCTTTGGTTTCAAAGATAAGTGGGAAATCTTTACTACTCTTTATATTTCCAACAGTTGTCTTTACTTCAATATATATGCTTTTTCCATTATACGAAACAACGAAATCAAAATCATGAGAGGTTGTATTCAAACGATATTCTTTACCGTCAAATCTTACAATTCTTGCATTCTCATCATTTGGAGCATAATTTGACCATTTGACGTTAGAACAACCAAAGCGATTGCAAAGCATCTCATAAACAAAGCATTCTCCTTTGTCGCCAATATCCCTCTTGCGTTCATCAGAGATATTTTGCTGAAAACGTTCTGTGCTAAAACCTCCTTGTTCTTGCTTTAGTTTCTTCAAAATGCCATTGAAATCCAATGATGGATAATCTTTCAAGATCTTTTGTATGGCAGCGAGTTGGGATTTGTCACATTGAGCAAGTTCCAGTATTTGTTGAGAAGCGTTTTCATCCATATCACCTAATTGTTCAACTATTTTCTTTACGCTTTCATAAGAAGTATCCCTTACAATTTGGCTTAGTCTATTTATCTCATCAATACTGTTATCTTCTAATAAGTTTTTTACCATTTTTAGTTTCTCGTCTCCTTGTTGTACGATTGAACTGACAAGATCCATAGTGGTACCTTCACCTAACGACCATACAATAAGCGAATTCCTCATATCTTTAAAGTATGTCATTATATCTTCAAGTCCGACACTAGTCTTGCACAATTTACCTATAGCAAATACAAGAGAACGAAAATCATTGTTTTGCTTGTTACCATTATAGTGTTCAATCTTGTCATCCACGAATTCACCTATTTCTTTTAGTGTGATTGGCTTCGTTTCGAGATAAGAAGAAAGTGAAGAGTTAAGTGTAAACATCTCTTCTCTAAAATCACGATTAATATGCACATTATTTGCACATATATCTTTCAGAGTTTCAGAAATATTATTATCTTTACGAACATCTTGGAACCTACAGAAATTGTTGTTTTGGTTCAGCCAGATACCGATACCACTATCCTTGTCAGTAATGATACTCCAATACTTCTTGGCCTTGTAAGAATGAAGAAATTCAATGAAACAATCTATCCATTGGGTAAGTTCCATTATGCATTGTATACCCTCTTTCTCTGCAAAGTTTGAAGATAAAGATTTAAAGCCATCTAAGTTAACAGATAATGCTATTCTGTTAGCCAAAAGTTTAATATAGTATTCTTGAGCAAATCCCCAATTGAAGCCTGCAAATGTTTCTACATATTTAGCATCTTCAAAAGCATGTACAGAGATGGTCTTTGCGAAATTATATAATTTCTTTTCTTCTGGCTCTCCTGAATCTTGCTTAACCAATATAGATATTGTATGACGAGCAATGATTTCCTTTGTACTATCATTGCTTGCATCGAAGGTTTTCTTGACATATTCGTAAATATCCTTGACGGCAAGAGGGTTCTGCAGCTCATAACCAAGAATAGCTCTGTGTAGGAGTTGATGGCGATATACGTCCACTGGACTTGTTGGACTAGCAGCATAATTTGCTAAATCCTTAAAAACTTCGGGAATAGAACTGTCATATCTAAGGTCATTTAATCTTCTAAGATTCTTCTGTTGATTAGGGAATACTGTTTGCTCTTTAATAAGGTCTCCATGGGAGTTGTCACGATAGAACTTTAAGTATTTATTCAACCAAATCAAAGTGTCTTCCTCCGTCTTCGCAAATGTAAAGAATGACACAGCGACTGTTGCAATATTCGTTTTATTTGCGATATTAGTAAAACTGTTGTTAAACCAGAAGTTGTCTGCTTCCTTCCACAATTCTGTATCTGTAACATCAACCATACAATAATCAGGCATGGAACGATATGCTTTACAGAACTCATATATATCATGCCTTTTCTTAATAAAATCAACGTCCGCAATATTAGGATAAAGGGCAAGTAAACTATAAGCTACTTCAGACTTGACGTCTAATAGTTCGTCGTACTTATAGATGTTCGTGCCTTGTTTTATGTAATTGTTCAATGCCTCTATCATCTCCTTCAAACTGAATGCTTGAAGGGTACTGCCGAATATTGTTGCGTCAACACTTGCATTCATAAGTATATGTTGAACAGTCGCATTATCTTGATTAACGCTATTATAGATTGACTTCAGCTTTTCTGGAATACGAGAAGAGTGGTCTGACTTTAAATCTTTGAGCAACTTGAAATTGCCTTTCTGATTTGGAATAATAGCAAAGTTGTCAAAATCAACAAGCTGGTTCTGCTCAACGAGAAACTTGTAAACTTTATTAAGCCATACCAAAGATTCTGTTTCCGTCTTATTAATCTTTAAACATAGTGCAGACAAGTTTTGCAAGCCAGATAAATCTGTCAGGAAATCATCTTTCTCATACTTCAGTTTAGTTCCCCAACTGTCATATTCTGGACGTATGACATCAAGCCAACTATGTAGATGTTCAAACTTGGGTAATACGCCACGCCCAATATATTGACCATGTAAGATGTTAAAGAACGTCTCATTAATCTCTTTAGTGGCAATCGTAGAAAAAGCAGGAACAGATAGATTTCTCAAAACATCAACCCCACCCTCAGTTTCTACTAGTTGCTCGTCAAGCAACTGCATTCTCCAGTTTAGCTGGAGATTCTTAATCCAAGGTGCTGCGACATCCTCACTGTATTTCTCTGGAGATTCCGGAATCCGTGAGGATGCCAATAGGAATCTATTGGTTGCATTATGGTTGATGAGCCATTCATTAAATTTAAAGACAGCATTTACTGCCTTGTCAACGATCTGCCTATTCGTAATACTGTTTGGGTGATCTGCGCTGTTAAGCAGTAGGCCATTACGTCGCTCTGTTGGATTGAAATCAAAACCATTAAGCGTATATGGGAAATAGAACTTCTCAGAGCCTATAAGAGGGAAATCGCGATACAATACTGGTTGTTTGCTATCTCGTTTTATTATCTCGTATGTTCCATTATTCTCATATACCTCTGTTGTTAATCCAACGTCTTCAGTAATATAACTTAGATACGTTTTGGATACGTCATCAATGATAACTTTAGATAGACGCACATTATCACATAGGGACTCTGAATTGCATGTATAAACCACATCCGTCCCTTTGATACGATTGATTACACGTACTTGCTTAATTTTCTTTGATTGAGTGACTAGAGTGATTGGAAGTGTATTGATAAGGTCATCAAGGCCTGCGATGGCAGATTTTAGTTTCTCTTCTGTAGTAAGATGATAGGTAAAAACAGTATCAAAAGATTGCTCTGTACGCGTGGCTTCGTAGTTATCTACAACTTGATAAGCAGTTTCAATGTGACGAAGTTCTTCCAGCGTTGATTCAATACGAGGCAACAAGTCTTCAGAACGATATCCGCTTCTGTCCAAAGTAATGAAAAAGCGACGATTCACGCCCATGTAAGTGACAATACCTTCGACATCAATAATATCTGAAAGTAGGTGGGTACAAATGAAACCTGTACCGAATTTCCCTGTTTGTCCTTCCAAATTTTGCGAGTCTTTTGAACTAACTTGTTGAACAAGACCTGTAATATTCTTCGTCGTGAAAGTGTCACCATTATGGCGGAATTTGAGGGTGTCCTGAGATACCAACTCAATTTCTACAGATACCTTTCCGAATCGATTAGGAACATCTTTTGCATTCTGTAAAAGTTCCCATACCCATCTTTTGGCTGATGCAGATGGATCTTCACGAATCTGGGACAACAATTGTAATACTTTGTCTGCTGTCAGTTTGTAATTGTTATAGGCAATCTCGTCGTCTACAGTCCTTATCTTATTAGCATCCATTATTTCTACTATTAATTGAATTAATAAGCATAATTAATAACTATGAAAATTTTAGATCAAATTATCTATTTAAATTTCTTTTGACAACAATTGATTTCTCCCGTTGTTTTGGCTTGCAATATCTTGTATATAGTTCTTCGTTTTCTGTACGAAATGTACGAGAGTCAAATTGCATAACTGTCTTAGCAGGAGTATAACTAACGGAGAATTGTTCCGAATGGATTTTCTCCAAACCATGAGATTCCATTTGTTCTAGTATCTTAGCACGAACTTCATTGATTTGCTCATCTATCTCATTTCTTTTGTCAAGAAGTCTTGCCAGTTCTTGATCATATTTATCAAACCAATTATTATCTATCTGTTGGGATACAACTCTTTCGTCTTCTAATCCTAATTTGCTTATTCGTGAATAGATAGCACCCTCATTTCGCCCGAATATCTGAGTCAATTCTTGAACAGAAATCCCTTGCAGATATAATTCTTTCAAACGACTATCATCTTCTGGAGTCCATTTTGCATATGCATTGATATGAAGACTTTTTTGTTGCTCCATATATGAAATGTCCTCAACATCATGGCTATGCGAAGAATATGGGATAATCACTCCTGCAACTAATTTGTGATGCCAACCTTCAAATTCTAATCCTAATGAAAGCGTTAGATAAACATCAGGAATAATTGCATATCGATCTGGCTCTTTCTTGAATTCATCCAAGAATATGGGGTCGGTAATAGGAAAATCATAATCTGTTCCATAATATGTGAAAGACATTCGATTCTTCGACTTTTCTCTATTTTCATCAATATATGCATAGGCTTTCTCTACATGTATCAGCATCAAAGAGTATTCAATATCCATTGACATCTCAGAAGAAACAGCACGTCCTCTGTTACGGAATATTGACTGATGAGTGCTATCAATGAAAAAACTCATAAAACTGGCATCATGGGATAAGTCATATTTGCATTGTTCCAATTTTGAATAACAAACATTTTCTGTATGTGGTTTATTTGGGCAAGGTACTACATTGTAAAGTTTCACGATAGAAAGCAACTTTATGTCTTCTGCCATATAATTGGGTATTTCGCCATATGTGGTAGTAGCTATCGGACGAATCCATCGTGGTCTACCGTCATCATCATAAACGGGTTTCAATCCTCCATTAGCGTCGAAGACAATTTCTACACCTGCGACACAACGCCCTCCACGTTTGTATGAATTAGCTAAGCAAATGAAGTACTTATCCATATGATGGGGAGTATTATACTAAATGAATTATCTTCACTTCCTCTGCGGAATATTTCTTCATGTATTCTGCAAGAAGGCGTCGATGGCACATCTCTGGTGTTTCTTCGCTACAGAGAAAGCAAGAACCATCGAATTGCTTTACGCCGTATTGCTTAATAATATCACGTTGTTTAAGCATTGCTGTATATTCCTCGATATACTCAGGCCAAGTCACTGTTTCCTTGTGCCATCTATCCAGCAATTCTTTTGTTGGCGCAAAGTCTGTAATATGCTTATAGCCAATACCACAAATTTGCTTTACGAAATATGCAAGGTCTTTACCTTTTGCAAAACCTGCAAGTTGACTGCCGTTGCTGATTCTAACATCAACAAGTTGCTTAACTTTGTTCTTCTTCAGAAGCTCAAAGAACTGCTCTGCACTCTTCTTGGTGAATCCGATTGTAAATAATGTAATCATAATTGTCGTCTTTTGTATTTAATATTCTTCATTTTCATCGTATTCAGGAACCCATCCTATCTCATGGTTTTTTAAGCGATATGCATCAATTCGTTGTTGTTCTTCAGTATAACCATCCCCAAAATCAAAAAAAAGAGAATCGCTCATCTGTCCACCTACTGATTTCAACTTGTTGCGTTTAACATAATCAAGAATCATTTCCTTTTCCAATTCCTGATGTGAGCGCAAAACGGGCTCACCAGTATCTTCGTTGCGCATAATATGCTGAACATTCCACCCCAAATCAAAGAAGTATCTTGAAATAAAGGAGAATCTGTGACATCCTAAAGGATCTGCTTCTGAACACATCAGAGATACCCGTCTGTTTTGGTCCAGGGCTTTATTCAGTCTATCAACTCCGCTTTTAAAATCTGGAGTAGTCACCCCAAGTTCAAAGTTTACTTGGGGCTTAATCTCTTTTATACCTTTCTTTACGAACTCTGTTTCTTTTAAACAATCAGAACGCCTTGCACCAAAATGTTTACCAAAAGGAACATATAACACTCCATGCAAATTGAGCCAACTCTTAAGCGGTTCTTCGTTAAAGTGTGGAGTGTATTTACTATAAGGCATACTTCTGACATCAAGAATACAATCAATTTTTTGCGATTCCAGGAGTTGAAAGAATTCTTCAATGCTCTGGTTTGAATGCCCTACTGAAAATAACTGTCTTGTTTCCATTTTATATTATGATGCTAAATCGATAACTCCAGCGACCAGTTTATAATGCCAATCGTAATGATTAACGCCTAACGATAATGTAAGATACAAATCGCCAGTGTTTCTTCCTCCACAGGCCTTTGTTCTAGAACGGAGTTCGTTAATATATCTTGTATCTGTCAATGGGAAATCATATTGAGTCCCTTTGTAGATGAATTGAATACGATACTTTTCATGTCCATAATCATCATATTGCATCGTGATCATTGGACTTTCTGGTTTTATAAACATAAGAGAATAATCTCCATTTTCAAATACTTCATTTGGAACAGCCTTTCCTCTGTTTCCAAAAATCAGAGTGTGCCAGGTATCACACAAAGAATTGAGGTTTTGACTATTTTGTCCCAATCTTCCAATTTTTCTTATGGATGAGAAGTGGACATTCTCGCAATGGGCACCAGATGGCACCGTATCAGTAACATCTACTGAGAGTATATCAAGCATGGCGAATGAACCAACCATGTACTCAGGCAGTCCGTTATCACCATTTGCCATAACGGGCCTTATCCATTTGGGTAGGCCATAATCGTTCTTTACAATTGAAACACCAGAAGCTGTGTTTTGGATTTCAATACCAGCGAGACATCGTCCGCCATTTTTGTAGGAGTTGCCCATACAGATAATTTGCTTTTCCATACCCTTTGCTTTTAGTTTGTTAATTCTTGCTGCAAAGATATGGATATTATCAGCATCTTGTATCAATATTGCAACATTGCCAAGTTGAGATGGCAAAAAAGAGCAATTGGCATTACAACGTTGCCGATGGGGGTAGAAATCACTTCTTCTCATACTTCACAATGGAGATATCCTTGTATTCACAACCACATTCTAAAGCATACACCCTTACAAAAACTTTCAATTTATCTAAGCGGAGAATATACACGTTTCCATCCCGTTCTGGCTTATACTGATCGGAATAGGTCAAATCCGGGATCTCACTAGTGATCTTGCTTTTCACATGGGCAATAGTAGGCTTGATATATTTATCACAAGATATAGGCAGACCTTTGATACGTCCTTTGTATGACCTCATGGCAACTTGGAAATAGGTGTCATACTCTCTGGGAGTCAAGCATAGTTTCTTCTCATTACCATCATCAAACTTAAAAGCCACCTGGTATCTTCCCGTTTTCATATCCTGTCCTAAGAATACGAGATTGGGAGCGATAGGAGGCGGAGCCACGAGAAAATCAAACAATGCTTTGTAGAATCCAAAATACTTAAACTGGCCCTTGCTGTCGTTAATTGTAATAGACTGACGGATGCTCACCTTGCTCTGATAAAATCCCAAGATATCATCCACCAAAGTGAGAATACCTGAAGAAATGGGGATGCACAAGAATTCCGTATAATACTGAACAGAGCCTCCTGCACTGCAATACGGAACAACAGACGTACCTATATTAATAAGTAATGAAGGTGGTGTATTGTGAAGTGCCTTCACTTGCAAACGCTCATACAACACATTGCGGAAGAAATCTACTGTCGTCAAATCGCACAATCTGTCATAAACCTGCTGGATAAATGAATCTTCGAGATTGGGAGCCATGTAACTGATGACATCTTTTACATATTGTTCTTTCATTCCACGAAACTCTTCTACCATCTTAGGGATATAAATGAAGTTGAAGCCACACAAACGAGTAATGGTGACCAGAAGCCTGAAATGTTGCATCAATTCTGCATTACGTTCCTCATCAAAGCTACTCTCCAGATAAACCATATACTGGTCATTGAAACTGGCTTCACCTGTTGGACAGGATATCAGATAAGGTTTAGGAAGTGGATTAGCATTCTCAGTTTTCTTGTCACTCCCAATTAAACAATACTGAAGCGCAATGAGTAAAAGAGCCTCACGAGGAACACATACATTATCGCTCAGTGCAATACTATATATATGATCGAAAAAGGAAGTTCGATCTTTTATGGATAATTCCTTCAGTGTATTGACTGCATCAGTAAACCTAATTTTTCGTGCATCGTTCATCTCTTGATGTGTGATAGCATATTCCGACATGAGTTTCTTCATGTCTTTTATTTCGCTCTCCTCAATGATATTATCAGCCTTAATCATATCACTGATAATACGAGCCATTGCTGTTCTTTGTTCTTTAGTCATATCTTTATTCCCAGTTTAAGGTTCCCTTATTATTATTTGCCTGTTTCTGAGCACAAAGATACAAAAATATTTGGATTATATAAAATAAAATCCCATGTTTTTTCTTTCACAAGGCTTGTGAGCGCATTTTTGCTTGCTTTATTTCAAAAAAATATCTATATTTGCAGTAAAAAGAGAGAAGATTATGGCAACACGTGAACAGATTGAAGCATTAAAGATTGACGAGAATATCTTTGAATTATTAGAGGACACCGAGTTGGAATACCTCATACACTTTGCAGTTCCATTTACTGGTAGTGATAAATGTTTTTTTCCCAAAGGAACGGCTTTTGCTCCTGATAGTCCGATGAGAGGTGATGCACTGTATATGGATCTAATAGAGGAGGATGAAGAATTAGTGAAGAGAATGAAAGAACTGGTAAAAACCAACTATGAGCAACTATACTCCAGACTACAAGGCTTCTCGTTCTTCATTACAGAGGAACAGCTACAAACCCTTCCTCTCAAGTTCCGGAGCGGAAGTGCAGAACGCTTATTGGAAATTATGTGTAAGTTGCGCTCACCTGTTTGGCCAATTTTTCCCTAATCTCATTTATCTTGAAAGAGACGAAATAAATGCTACATACTATTGATAATTCCAAATTAATGTGTAAATTTGCAGCAGAATAAAAACAATTTTTGAATGGCAAAGATACAATCAGCACGAGAGCTTTTTCTCAATACGCTCACCAAAATGGGCATCAAATATGAGATTGACGAGGATAATGGTAAAACCATCTGGTTTGATTACCTATATATGGAGATGTTATTTGCTGAAGAAGACAAGGACAGTAGGTACATCAATCTGGAGTATATAGATTTGAAAGAGCTTAACGATGGTGAGGATGTTAAAAGGATGCAAAGGATTATCAATAAGGTCAGCGCAATAAGTAACGTAGTCATCACGTCTAGAATCAAAAGAACTCATTACAGAAGGAAGATCTTGTTCATAAAAGAGATTCCAAACATTGAGAACTACCTGCGGACTGAAATCCAAGAGTTGATCCGTACTTATGAAATGGTGAACAGTGAATTACAAGAAGAGCTAAAGAAGGAAGGCAAGAAAATATTCAAAAGAGATCCGTTGGATAAGGATTCCACGCAGACAAGAGATCTGTTCATCAAAACCATCACAGATATGGATTGTCCATATGAGACTTGGGAGGACGAAGAATCATCTTTGGAATGCATCGTTTTTGACTTCCAAGGAACGAAGTATCGTGCGAAATTTCTCGAATATAGCAGAGAGGTATTGATTGAAAACCACTATAACCTATACAGCGTTGAGCTGAGCGATGTGAACAAAGTAAACCAGTTGCGTGACGTTATCAATAAAGTAAATCTGGAATATAATATTCCCACAACATATTATATCAACAACGAATCTGGCAAGATGGAGGCCGATGCCAGTTGCGTGATACCATTCATGGAAGAAATGTCCCAGTTAATCCACTATTTGCACGCCGCGTTGGATCAACTCTCTGATGTAGAATTCTTTATCAAAGATGAGATGGAAGAAATGGCTAGAGCTGAAGAGATTGAAAAAATGGGGTATCTGAATCAGGAACCTAATTAATAAAAGAAAATCACCACTACTCGGAGGGAGTAATGGTGATGTTAGGGGATATACAGACATCTGTCATATATTCACTTTTGCGATTTCATAAGACCATCTTTGATTGACTCCTTGTATTTTCTATTAAATTCAATGAGTTCCGGCTCATTACTAGTTACAGAGGCTGCATAGCGGGCTTCTTCATGCATGTCTAACCACTCTTGAAGTGCATCAAAGCTTTGCTCAGACAACACTTCTTGGATAAATTCAAGTTTTAATGATTCTAATGATCGTTTCATATTTTTGGCGAATTATATCTGCAAAGTTACACTTTTCTGGACGAATAATTAACGTGTTGCTACACTTTTCTGGACGAATAATTGCTGCAAAGTTACACTTTTCTGGACGAAATTCCAAATGTCTTGCCAATTTTATGAGGGAATAATTGCAATTCCTGCCAATTTTATGAGGGAATCGATACATTCTATTAAAGAAAAAAGAGCTCTGACGCACGTAGCGCCAGGGCTCTTTCATTTTACTTCGTCAGGATTTTGGTGATGAAGTCACCCTTATGGTTAGCTAATAGCATAATGCACTCCTGACCCCATTCTGTGATGAAGGGCTCTTGGTCTTCACACCATCCTTCTACCCAT
>JAEEGH010007722.1_pt1 | contig 25714 bp, 22 predicted proteins | sample 9134181 | NCBI WGS metagenome assembly JAEEGH01 (sample SAMN16246544, study PRJNA631951) | gut metagenome | biome: gut microbiome; feature: rumen; material: DP-attached | host: Bos | place: Iran: Karaj | collected 2018-10
TCTTTGAGCCTGTAGAAACGCCACCGGCGCCAAGCGTGTAGCTGAAGCCGTTGTCGGTAATCTCGTTGCGCAGGCGACAGCATGACGAGAGTGAGTCGGCATTGTCGCTCATGTAAGTGAAGAACGAGTGGCCTTCGGCATACATTTCAGCGGTGAAGTCGCCCCATTCCTTGTCCTTGCACTCGCCGTTCTCATCGACGAGCAGGGCCATTGTCTCTACGGGGAAGGTGAGCAGGGTCTTCGTGCGTTCCTTGTTGAACCACTTCATGAATCGCTTCTGCAGCCACGACAGACCGTCCCAGTCGGGCTTTGAACCATCGGGGAAGTAGAACTCGCCGAAGATGCTCTCAAAGTAGTAGCGGTCGTAGTAAGCCACATTCCAGAACACGGCTTGATAGTTGCGTGCGCCAGTGGGCTGGTTGAGTGTATAGACAATCTGTTCGAAGTAGTCGGTGATGACCTTGTCGAGTGTCCGGTGTTTCAGCGAGAGATCCACCACCTCGTCGGCACGCTGCCAGTAGTCCTTGCCGAACTCCAGTCCGATGAAGTAGTTCATGTACATGAGGAACTCGGGCGTGGCGCAGGCACCGGAGAGCATGGAGCTCACCATGAACACCATGTTGACGAAGCCGCCGCAGTACGACTTGAGGTTGGTGGGAGCCGTTGAGTTGCCGCCAATAGAGATGGTGCCACCGATGAGCCAGGGGTACATGGTGATGGAGGCACAGTAGTTGGCCAGCGAGGTTTCGTCGTTCTTATAAATAAAGTGGTGGGTCAGTTTGTCAATATATTCATCGGCAAGTTGTTTACCGTACATTTTTTTGATGCGCTCGGTGAGCAGACGGCGGTTCAATCGGATGAAGTTCGACTTGGGCAGCTCGCCGATAAGTGTGGCGATGTTCTTGTGCTCTACGTTGGCATTGGCATCATATTTCGAACCTGTAGCAGCGTTCATGCTCTCCATGTATTCTGAGAGGAACATCATCTTCTCCAACGTCTCGCGGTCCTCGGTGTGTTCCTGTCGGTAAAGGATGAACGACTTGGCCACCTTGTAGAAGCCTTCGCGCATCAGAGCCTCTTCCACCTGGTTCTGAATGTCTTCAACCTTGATGTCGTCGTGTATGTCCAAATGGCTCAGAATCTTCGATATGGTTGACAGGTCTGAGGGCTCATCTACACTCTCAAATGCCTTGATGATGGCATTCATAATCTTGTCAAGCGAGAAGCGGTCTTTCGAGCCGTCGCGCTTGGTAATAGTAAAATTCTTAATTTCCATTGTTGGTATTTACGGTTATCTTTTTGGGTTATTGTCTGTGCTGAAGTTATCCGTTTTGGAAAACTTTCTTGGTTAGCCTGTTGAAAAAGTTGTCCGTTTTGGAAAACTTTTCGTTGTGCAAAGGTATGACATTTTTTTTAATTTATATATAAATCGCATTGTAAAAAATATATAAATGTGAACTTTTGTTTGACCAAAGACAGAAATGTGAATAAGTTTGCAAAAGTTATCAAAAAATATTTGTGTGTTTAGCAGCTTTGTCGTAATTTTGCATCCATGAACACAAAAACAAGAAGAAAAGTTACGGCACTTGTGATGTTGACTCTATATGTGTCAATACTCTTTTCTTCGTGTTTTCATATTCATTCAGAAAACCTTTTCGCAGCCAGTGAGTGTGACCAGTGTGTGCATCATCTGCCTCATTCCGGCCATCTGACTGCAGGCGGCGGGCTTCAGCACGATTGTCTGCTATGTCAGTTTCTGAGTCTGGCTTATGTGGCTGCTGCCGTGACCACTCTTATAATATATAATAAGGTGTGCGCGCGGCATTATGATGCTCCATTGGCTCGTATAGGGTTGACAAAATGGGGCATCCTTGGATTGCGGGCTCCTCCCTTTAGCTTCGTTTGAGGAGAGAGACGTCTTTTAAAATATAAACAGCGCTGCCTATGGCGGCGCACATCACAACGAAGCAAACATGATATCCATATTGTGTACTGCTGTGCTGTTGTGCATGCAGGAGCCTTCGGACACGACGATAGCCATTCAGAATGTCGAGGTGACGGGCATGGCACGCCAGCGTCAGCAGATGAAGAGTTCGCAGAACAGTGTTCAGGTGGGCAGAGACTATCTGGAGAACAACCTTGCCGGCAGTTTGATGCAGACCTTACAGGGCATTCCCGGCGTGAAAGCCATGTCGATAGGTTCGGGGCTTTCGAAACCCACCATTCGTGGTCTGGGCTTCAACCGTATGGCTGTGACAGAAGACGGGGTGAAGCATGAGGGACAGCAGTGGGGCGATGATCACGGACTGGAGATAGACCAGTTTGCCGTTGACCGTGCCGAGGTCATCAAAGGACCTGCGGCCCTGCTCTACGGTTCCGATGCCATAGGCGGTGTGCTCAACCTCTTTACCACCCACATTCCCGAGCGGCCTGTTGAGGGAACCGTGCAGTTCGTGGGCCGTTCCAACAATGAGTCGCTGGGCGGTTCGGCCAAGATTGGCGGACGGCTGGGCAAGTTTATCTATCGTGCTCATGCCACATACGTAGATTATTCCGACTACAAGGTGCCTACCGACAGCATACAGTATTATTCCTACTGGATTCGCCTGAAGAACGGACGGCTGCGCAATACTGCAGGACGGGAGCGCAACGGCAGCCTGATGTTGGGCTATGCAGGCTATAACTTCCACACCGACATACGCATCTCCGATACCTACTCCAAGAGCGGTTTCTTTGCCAATGCTCATGGACTGGAAGTTAGACTCTCCAACATAGACTACGACCGTTCGCGCCGTGACATCGACCTGCCCTATCAGTGGGTGAACCACCTGAAGGTGCTCAGTCATACCTCATGGACCGACGACCGCATGTCGCTGGAACTGAACCTTGCTTATCAGAACAACGTGCGCGAAGAGTTGTCGGAGCCTGTCTCGCATGGCTACATGCCTACGCCCGACGGTACGCTGGAGCGACGTTTCGTGAAGAACACCTATACAGGGCAGCTGACTCTGCACCGCCAGCTGTCTGAGCACCATGAACTGAATGCCGGACTGAACGGTGAGTATCAGCATAACCGACGGGCAGGGTGGGGATTCATCATCCCTGACTTCGAGACCCTTTCGATGGGGGCATACGTCTTCGACCGTTTCACCATCACGGAGCGGCTCATCCTGAATGCCGGACTGCGCTATGACCATGCCCGCACCCATATTCATGCCTATTATGACTGGTATAAGACACCAAGCCTCACCCCCAGTCCTACTGGAGAGGGGAGTGAATACCCCTATATGGTGGCTAAGCAGCGTTCGGCTGATAGGGTGAGGCATTTCAATAGCCTTACGTGGTCGGCTGGCATCAACTGGCGCACGGGTGAGTGGGTGCTCAAGGCAAATGTGGGCAAGAGTTTTCGTGTGCCTATTCCGAAGGAGCTGGGGGCAGACGGCGTGAACTACCACATCTTCCGCTATGAGCGTGGCAATGCCAACCTGTCGCCCGAGGAGAGCTATCAGCTCGATGCCGGTATCAGTTGGAACCACGACCGCCTTTCCGTGCAGGTGGATCCCTACGTGAACTATTTCCCCAACTACATCTATCTGAATCCAACTTCCAGGTATGTGGAGGGTTTGCAGCTGTATAACTACATGCAGGCCCGTGTGCTGCGTTGTGGATTTGAGGCTCAGGTGGATTATCAGATTCACCGCAAGTGGCAGGCTTCGCTCAAGGGCGAGTATCTCTATGCCGAGCAGTTGTCTGGCCCTAAGCAAGGCTACACGTTGCCGTTCTCTACGCCTTGGTCGGTCGATGCCGATGTGCGTTACACGTTCCGTCGGCTGTTCGAGCGTCACCCAGGTGGAATGGGGTTCGTGGCACTCAATGTCCATGTGGTGGGAAGGCAGAACCGTGTGGTACCGCCCGAGCGACCCACCGATGGCTATTTCACGCTGAATGCCTCGGCTGGTAAGCATTTTGAACTCGGTAAGCAGGTGACGCTCAAGGTGGCGCTCCGTGCTGACAACTTGCTCAACCGCCGCTACTACGATCACACGAGCTATTACCGCTTGATCGATGTACCCGAGCCCGGGCGCAACTTCGCTCTCACTGTGGGGGCTGATTTCTAATATAAAAATTATGTATATGAAAAAGAATATCTTTATGAGCCTGGTGATGGCTCTTGCTGCATTCGCCCTGTTGGTCTCCTGCAATAAGGAAGGCAAGGACGAGACTCAGCCTGTAATCACCAATTTGGGCATCACGGCCAATCCCGTGAATTGCCAAGTGTATCATCGGGGTGATGTGATTCCCTTCTGCTACCAGTTTGAGGACGATGTTGAGCTCGGTAGCTTCAACATCGAGATTCATACCAACAGCGACCATCACAGTCATAGCACCGAGAGCAACGACCATGAGGGAGCAGAGTGCACCCACGACCATGAGCATGCTGCAGGCGGACAGGCCTGGGTGTTCAACAAGGACTATGAGATACCTGCCGGACAGCGAAGCTATACGGCTCGTGTTGACATTCCTATTCCTGCGGATATTGCTGAGGGTGACTATCACTTCATGATTCGGCTGACCGATCGTGCAGGATGGCAACAGCTGAAGGCCATAGCCATCATCATTGAAGAGTAGTTGCAATCTGGTTGACAACAAGAGAGGGGAGGCGAGAGCCTTCCCTTTACTATTGGTGTGGTCTTCAAAATGAAAGCAAATCATGAAAAATGCTATCATTTTGTAAAATAAACAACAATTATTCTTGTTCTTTAGTAAAGAATTGCTACCTTTGCATGCAAATTTTGAAATCAAAACAAAAAAGTACGATGATATGAGTAATCTGATTAAACCGGCAAACTACCGCCCGTTACTCGACACTAAACAGACCGAGCAAGGCATCAAGCTCATCAAGGAGTTTTTCCAGCAGAACCTCTCTACCGAGTTGCGTCTGCGTCGCGTTACGGCTCCGTTGTTCGTGCTGCAGGGGCTGGGCATCAATGACGACCTGAACGGTGTGGAGCGTGCGGTGACTTTTCCCATCAAGGATCTGGGTGATGCTCGTGCCGAGGTGGTACACTCGCTGGCCAAGTGGAAGCGCCTGTCGCTGGCAGAGTATAAGATAGAACCAGGCTATGGCATCTACACTGACATGAATGCCATTCGTGCCGACGAGGAACTCGACAACCTGCACTCGCTCTATGTCGATCAGTGGGACTGGGAGGCCGTCATTCGCAAGGAAGACCGCACCGTGAAGTTCCTCAAGGACATCGTGGAGCGCATCTATGCCGCCATCCGGCGCACGGAGTATCTGGTGTGCGAGACTTATCCGCAAATCAAGCCTTTCCTGCCAGAGAAGATTCGCTTCATCCACGCCGAGGAACTGCTGCAGATGTATCCTGACAAGACCCCAAAGGAGCGCGAGGATGCCATCTGTGAAAAATACGGTGCAGTATTTATAATAGGTATAGGCGGAAAACTTTCCAACGGAGAGAAACATGATGGGCGTGCTCCCGACTACGATGACTGGTCAACCGTGGCTGAAGACGGTCGTGCAGGTCTGAATGGTGACATCCTCATCTGGTATCCCGTGCTGGCCCGCTCGTTCGAACTCTCGTCAATGGGCATCCGTGTCGATAAGGAAGCACTGCTCCGACAGTTGCAGCTTGAGCATCAGGAGCAGCGCTGTGAACTTTACTTCCACCAGCAGTTGCTCACCGACCATTTGCCACTCTCCATAGGTGGTGGCATCGGGCAGAGCCGTCTCTGCATGGTGCTTCTGCAGAAAGCCCACATCGGTGAGATTCAGGCCAGCATCTGGCCCGACGACATGCGTCGCGAGTGCCGTGAACTGGGCATGCCTCTCATCTAAAAAACATTAATTCTTCTTTTAAGAATACAGAAATGCGGAAATAATTGTGTATTTTCGCATTTCTTAATTTTTATACAAATGAACAAACGTCCACTGATACTGATTTCTAACGACGACGGATACCAAGCAAAAGGTATTAATCAGCTCGTCGATATGCTCCGCGATATGGCAGACATCGTGGTGTGTGCCCCCGACTCTGCACGTTCAGGCTTTTCTTGCGCCTTCTCGGCCACCGTGCCCCTGCGGCTCATCAAGCAACACGAGGAGGAGGGCGTGCAGATATGGTCGAGCAACGGAACACCCGTGGACTGTGTGAAACTGGCATTGAGCCAGTTGTTGGGTGGGCGCAGGCCCGACCTGGTGGTGGGCGGCATCAATCACGGTGATAATGCCTCGGTGAACAGCCATTACAGTGGTACGATGGGGGTGGTGATGGAAGGCTGCATGAAGTACATCCCTTCCATAGCCTTCTCGCTGTGCGACCACGATGAGAATGCTGACTTCGAGCCACTGCGGCCCTACGTCAGACAGATGACTGATTATGTGCTGAAAGAAGGTCTGCCTAAAGGGGTGTGCCTGAACGTCAATTTCCCCAAGAAGGGTGCTGAGGACGGCTTCCGCACCGTGAAGGGCGACTATCGGGGCGTGCGCATCTGCCGAATGGCAAACGGTTCGTGGAACAAAGAGATTACGACATGCCATCACCCACGCGGTTACGACTACTACTGGATGGTGGGACACTATTCCGACGACGAGCCTCAGGCACAGGACACCGACAGCTGGGCACTCGACCACGGCTATGTGACCGTCACCCCGACCACTGCCGACCTGACCGCATACGAGGCAATGAATATCCTCTCACCTCTCGCCTCTCTTTCCTTTCCTATTGGGACAACCGAAGAGGGCGTCTCTCTCAAATCTTAGTACATGAAGTATTATATCATAGCTGGTGAAGCCTCTGGCGACTTGCATGCCTCCCATCTGATGCGGTCGTTGATGATGGTTGATGCGAAGGCAGAGTTCCGCTTCTTCGGGGGCGACCTCATGGCTGCTGTAGGAGGCACACTGGTGCGTCACTATCGCGACTTGGCCTATATGGGCTTTCTCCCTGTGCTGATGCACCTGCCCACCATCTTGCGCAACATGAAGATGTGCAAGCAGGACATCGTGGAGTGGCAGCCCGATGTGGTGATTCTTGTGGATTATCCTGGTTTCAACCTCGACATTGCTAAGTTCGTGAGGTCGAAGACAGAGATACCCGTGTACTACTATATTTCACCGAAGATATGGGCTTGGAAGGAATATCGCATCAAGAACATACGTCGCGATGTCAACGAACTGTTCTCCATCCTTCCCTTTGAGGTCGATTTCTTCGAAGGCAAGCATCACTATCCCATCCACTACGTAGGCAACCCCACCGCCAGCGAGGTGGCTGCATTCAGGCGCGACTATCAACAGACGTTCGATGACTTTGCCCGTGCCAACGGCTTAGACTTGCATCGTCCCATCATCGCTCTGTTGGCAGGCTCGCGTCGTCAGGAGATTGAGGACAACCTGCCCGCCATGATTCGTGTGGCATCGCAGTTCCCTGACTATCAGCTGGTGCTCGCTGCAGCTCCAGGCATCGATGATGATTTCTACCAGCAGGTGCTGTCGCGCATTTCTCGCACCAGTGAGGTGGGCAAGTCCTTTCATATTGTCAAGAATCAGACCTATGCGTTGCTGTCGCATGCCCGTGCAGCCCTTGTCACCAGTGGCACCGCCACGCTTGAGACTGCCCTCTTCCACGTGCCGCAGGTGGTGTGCTATCATACCCCTTTACCCCGTTTCATCGGATTCATGCGCAAATTGGTGCTCAGCGTCAGATATGTGTCGCTGGTCAACCTCATAGCCGACAGCGAAGTGGTGCGCGAACTGGTGGCTGATCAGTTCACTGATATCCGTATCTACTCTGAGTTAAGCCGCATTCTTGAAGGCCCTGAACGCCAGCGTATGCTTGAGGGATACAATCGCGTTGCTGCTCTCCTGGGCAACCACTCTGCCCCAGACGAAGCCGCCCGACTGATGGTGAAACTGCTGTCTGAACATCGGTAGTATTTGTTGCCGAGATGGAATCAATATCAAGAATCATGAATAGATGTGGACTAAGTGCTGCCATTGCACTACTCCTTTTCGCTATTGGCTGGCAGAATGTTTTGGGCCAGTCGGGTACGCATCTGTCCCATGTAGAGAATCAAGCTGTGCTGAGAACTGTTGGCAATCCTTATCTGCCTCTGTGGGAGCACATACCCGATGGTGAGCCTTACGTTTTCGACGATCCTCAACATCCAGGCAAACAGCGTGTGTATATATACGGTTCGCACGACGACATGAAGACCCACTATTGTGGGCGTGACTTGGTGGTGTGGTCGGCACCTGTCGAGGATTTGAGTCAATGGCGTTTCGACGGCACCATCCTTGTGGTTGACAAGAATGCCAAGGGCGAGCCATTCGACTCCGCAGGTACAGCCGACGTGTTGTATGCTCCCGATGTGGCACTCGCTAAGGATGCCAACGGCAAGCCCGTCTATTATCTCTATCCAAATGATCAGGCCTGGGGGCGCAATGGGTTGATTGCAAAGAGCCATAGTCCTATAGGACCCTTCGAGATTTGCAATTGGAACAAAGAGAATCCCAACAAGACCGATGGTGTGCTGCAGTTCGATCCCGCTGTCTTCGTCGATGATGACGGACGCGTGTATGGCTACTGGGGCTTTAAGCGTTCTTATGCTGCCGAACTGGATCCCGCGACAATGGCTACGGTGAAGCCTGGTACGCAGATAGTGGAGGATATGGTGTCAGGGCTCGAACAAACTGGAGAATTCCGCTTCTTCGAGGCTTCCAGCATCAGGAAAATCAAAGGGAAATATGTGTTCATCTACAGCCGATGGACCAGGAATGGCGAGTTCTCACTACCAGGCACTAACTACACCTTGGCCTATGCCTACAGCGACCATCCGTTGGGACCATGGACATACGGAGGCACCCTTATCGATGCACGAGGTAGGGAGACTGATGAAAACGGCAACGTCATGGCTTCGGCTCATGTGAGTGGCAATACTCATGGCAGTCTATGCGAGATCAATGGAATATGGTATGTGTTCTATCATCGCCAGACAGGTCGGAATGAGTTCGCACGTCAGGCGATGGTAGCTCCCGTTCAAGTTGTAGTTGAGGAAAAGCCAGGTGGAAAGGTGCTGATATCTGAAGGCGAATACAACTCTGAAGGGTTTGCCTTGCAAGGCCTGTCCCCGTTGGAATGCCACTCGGCAGGCATTGCCTGTTGGTACACAGGACCACGGGGGGCTGAGCACGTATGGCCTGACAGCAAGTTCTCTGGATCCTATATCGAAGCAGGCTATGGTACCGATGACAATATGGCCCATCCCTATGAGCTTCGCAACAACACCAATGCCGTAGTGAACAACACCGATGGCAGCATCGTGGGCTACAAATACTTCAACTTCGATGAGACCAGTAGGCGCGACAATGTGACGTTGCTGATGCGTCTCACTCCGCAGGGCATCAATGGTACTGTAACCATTATGATAGACCGCCCCTGGGTATCGCAAGGTGGAAAGGTGCTGGGCTGCATCTCTCTAAAAGCCGATATGCCCAAGGTGCTCACCGAAGTCAAAGTGCCACTGCCCCTCCTGAAGGATGTAAGGGGTAAGCATGCCCTCTACTTCTTATTTTCTTCCGATACAAAGGAAAAGTCACTTTGCACCCTCCACGATTTCGTGTTCATGTAAGTGTTGCTCAGCACAAAAAAATGTCTTTTTTTGCTGCTGAGATAAAGAATCTTTTGTACCTTTGCCGATGCTATAGTGTAAAGAAAAGAATTTGGAATAAAAAAAGTGAACTTTTATGAAAACGATTAGTACAAAGAAGGCTCCAGCTGCCATTGGCCCTTATAGTCAAGCCATCCAAGTAGGTAATCTTGTCTATACGTCAGGACAAATTCCTATTGATCCTGCTACAGGAGCATTTGCTGAAGGCGGTATCAAAGAACAGACTCGACAGTCGCTCACCAACGTCAAAGCCATTCTGGAAGAGGTAGGGCTGACGATGAGCCACGTAGTGAAGACCACAGTGTTTATGGCTGACATGAACGACTTTGCCGACATGAACAGCGTGTATGCAGAATTCTTTACAGAACCCTATCCAGCCCGTTCTGCTGTAGCTGTCAAGACACTGCCAAAGGGCGCATTGGTGGAGATAGAAGTGGTGGCAGAGTGTGTGTGATATTAGTCATCACTTATCTTATGATGTAAGTGGAAAAAGCTGCCCCATAGACTTTGGCAATGGGGCAGCTTTTTCAGTCGCATTTTATTGTTGCGGATTTTTATGTCAGGGCATCGAGCTCTCCCTCTTCGGGCTGAAGCCATTGCTCCTGCCAGCGAAGGAAATAGTTAGGCTTGTCAAGCATGAGCTGCCCATCGGGAGTGATGAACAGCTGGGTGGTGTTGCCCTCGGCACAGAGCTGGTGGTCGCGAACACGATAGACCTGGAACGCATAGTCGAGACGAGCTCCGGGATGGTAGATGTAGCGGGTGTGGATCTCTGCCAAGTCATTGATCTCGAGCGGTGCCAGATAGCGAACATGCAAGTCGTAGATAGGGGCATAGATGCCTTCGCGCTGCATGTCGGCATAGCCAATGCCGGGATAATGACGACCAAACGACTCACGCCCATCCTCGAAATAGGTGACGTATGAACCGTGCCAAGCGCGGCGCATAGAGTCGATCTCGCTGAATTTTACCGTCACTTGGCAGATGTCGGTGAGCTGTTTCATTTGAACTTGAAGTCGGAGAACTGATAGTCGGTGTAGTTGCCCTTGCGCTCATTGAAGCGGAGTGACTTCAAGGCCGATGTCTTGCTGTCGATGGTGAGCACAAACGATGTGAACATCATGCGGCGCTCTTCTTTCTTGTCGGCCGGGGTGGGGGTGATGCTGATCACGATGTCGGCACCCTGCTTGGTGAGGGTAAGGTCAGGATACTTCGTGAAATCGGTGCCGCCACCGGCAAGGATGCTTTCAAAAACGGCCTGGAACGTGCGGAACTGCGAGCTGGTTTTACTGGAAGCAGGGTGACTCTTGCCTTTGGTTACCATCGTGAACTTGCTGCCCTCCATGATGAGCTGGTCGTGTGAAGCCTTTTTCGTGTCGTTGGCCTCTACGTCGATGCACACGTAACTGGGCTTTTTCATTGTAAGTGTGCCTTGGCTGACAACATCTTTCGTCAAGGCAGCATTGTGCTTGTAACGAGTGACCGTAGCAGTGGCGCTGCTGGAAGTCTTAAACTTGGATACTGCTTTCTGGAAGTCGGCATCCTGTGAAAAGCCTGCCGTCTGCAGGCCAAGGGTCAATGCTAAGAATAGAAATAGTCGTTTCATCTTTGTATTCTTATTTATTAGTCAATCGTAATTAATGCTTTGGTTAATTCAAAAATAGAGATGATTTGTTATTGCATTTCCTCGCGCTTCTTCATGAGCACCTCACTGGTGAGGAAAGCTGTCTGAGTGACTCCCTCAATGCCGTGCATGATGAGGTTCTGTCCTGTGAGCAGCAGGTTGGGAATGGTTGTGACGGGCGGAATGATGTTGAACATTGGGGTGTGGTAATCCTTGCGGATGCCATAGGCTGAGCCTTTGGGAGTGAGCGTGTAGTCACGATAGGTGAGGGGAGTGCTCACGTAGTATTCGGCCACCATGTCCTTCAATCCGGGCATGCAGTGTTCTGCCAGTTCTATACACTCATTGGCCAACCGCTTCTTCAGTTCTATATAGTCCTCTCCGCGCTTACCGATAGTGGTGTCGGCCCAAGGCTCAAACAGTTTCCACTGAACGGGTGTGAGCAGGTCTATCTGTTCAGCGAACGTGCCGTGTTCGGGTGTCCGGTAGCTGATCATGAGACCATTGATAATATAAGGTGAATCGGGACGGTCTGTTTCCCATACGTCGCGATAGCGATAGACAAACTGGTTGTAGTTGGCGTATGGCAGTGTTTCGGGCCGCAGGCGCAGTGAAACAGTGAGGAATCCTCGCGTGTTCTTTGAGTTGATCATGCGTTTGCGGAAAATGGGCTTTATCAGATGGCTATGTTTTACGAGGTCGAGCGTGATGATGGGATGGGTGTTGCTGATGAAGAAACGGCCCTCATAGGTCTCGCCATTGGTGCAGCGGGCAGCTGTCAGCAAGCCATCGCTCTCTATTAGTTCTTCCACCTCCGAACGGCAGATAACCTCTCCGCCGTATTGCCGAATGTCGTTGACGAGCGAGCGAACAAGCAGGTTGCCGTCACCACGGAGTCGCCAGCTGCTCTCAATGTAGCTGGCATTGGCATGGGCAAAGACGAAGAGGGGAAGCGTCTCCTTGCGGAGTTCCATGTTTTGAGCCGTGCCGGATATGACGTCAATTAGTAACGGATTATCAAAGGTACGGTTCAGAAAGTCCCATGCACCCTCTTCTATCAGTGGTGCGGCATTTTCCATGTCGTGAATGTTGAGGCTCATTTTCAATACATCGGCATAGGCACGCAGCCCTTGGCGCTCTTCGGGGAAGTCAGCTGCCAGCGTGTCGACGAATTTGTTGAATCCTTCTGCTACGTGATAGTTGTGTCCATCGATGAACACACGGTTGAACCCGTCTGCATCGAGTCGCTGCCATGGCAGGTGCAAAAGGTTCAGCGTCTTGAATTTCTCGTGCAAGGCCTGTCCTTCGGCAAGTCCGCCAACGTAGTGCAGACCGGTGTCGTACCACAGAGGCTTTGTTCCGGCAGGCGCCGATAGGCTGCGGCGCGGATAGCTCTGCATACATCCGCCTGGCTGCACTTCGCGCTCCAGTACAAGCACGCTCATGCCTTGACGTGAGAGAATGTGGGCACATTCCAGTCCGCCCAGTCCGCTGCCAATGATGATAACGTCGTATTTCATTGTTTTCTATTTTTTATGCATCCAACGATAAATGGCTGGCTGCAATACGTATGAGAGTACCACTGCCGACACCATGCCCACCAGTGTGGCAAAGCCTACGGAGTGGATGGCTGGATGGCGAGCTGTCAGCATAGAGCCTACTGTCACCATCAGGATGATGGCACTGAAGAAGATGGCAGTCTTGTGATAGGTGAGCTGCGAGCCATTGCTGGTCAGACCGTTCATCACGAAGATGCTATAGTCAACTCCTATACCGAAGATAAAGGTTGAGATAATGATGTTGATGAGGTTGAATCGCATGCCGAAGATGTTCATGGCTCCCAGCACGATGAGCCAGCTCAGCAGAATGGGGGCAAAGCTCAGTAGTGCCAGCTTCAGGTTGCGGCCCCAGAGCAAATGTCCGTTTTCAGAGCGATAACGGTAGCTCAGCAGCAGCACTGCGAACACGAAGAGCATCGAGATCCATTGCAGGATGTTGAAGTCGCTGTTGAGCTGTCGGAGCGTATCGGTCGTATAATAATAGGTGTCTATCACCAGAAGGTGAGGCTCCTTTGCGATGGCATTACAGATACGCATGTAGTCGCTGTTGCTGTCGCTTAACATCTCGTCTTTCTTGAACTGAACTGAGGTGAAGCACATGTACTCACCGTTGTAGCTCTGTTCCATGAGGGTTGACAGGTAGCCGTTGGGAATCAGTTCGGCCTCGTAGAGTGCGTCGGGCTCATACTCAGCAGTGGCCAGTTCAAAGAATGCTTCAAAGCCTTCTGGCGAAAGGTCGGCTTTCGGCGCCGTGCGGGCTATGAGCGACTTGGCCAGTGCCAGTCGTTCATCGGTCCAGTAGGCTTTCCATGCATCAATGCGCTCCTGCTGCTTCTGTAAGGGTACCAGGGCCAGGTCGGTCTTGGTGTAGCCTCTCACCAGTCCAAGCTGCTGCAGTGAGTCGAGCTTCTGTTTTAGCAGGCCAAAGTTCTCAAGCGCTTCTTCCATCGTATTGCCCGAGCTGGCAAAATAGGCCGACTGAGTGTCAGTGCTCTTGGTCTTCTCCTTGAGCAGTTTTTCTGAGCCGATGACGTTCTTGGGCATGTATCCCAAATTGTGCATGTTCACGTCAAACTGTGTGCCACGGGCGATATAGGCTCCCACGCAGACCAGAATCAGCAATACGAGCACTGCTATGAGTGGTCGCTTGCGGTCGAACGGATAGTTGTTGATGCGGTCAATGAGGGCAAACGCGCGATGGTTGATCTTATTGTGCTCGGGGCGCAACAGTTGGGGCAGGAACACCAGACTGAAGAACACGGTGCCCACGATTGCAAAGGAGGCAAAGAGCCCGAAGTCGCGCAGCAAGTCGGTCTGTATGAAGATGAGGCCCATGAATGAGCCGATGGTGGTCACACAGCCCAGTAGTACAGGCTTTACCTGGTCGCGAAGCACCTGCTCGGGATCGCTCACATATTTGAAATGGGTGAGCACATGCAGTACGTAGCTCATGGCTACACCCAGCACGATGGCTCCGATGGCGAGTGCCAGCAGGGAAAACTGATCCTTGATGCAATACATGATGGACAGTCCGAACAGTGTGCCGAATGCTACCGGCAGCACCAACAGGGGGATGGTGTCCCAGTTACGGAAGCAAATCATGATGAACAGCAGCACCAGTATCAGTGAACCGGTGATGGTCTTGGTCAGGTCGTTCTTGATGGTTGTGGAGTTATAGAACCCGAGGGCTGGCGCTCCATGATAGCTGATGTTGACATCGGGGTATGCCTTGCTGAACTCCTCGATGAGCTGATTGATGGTGACGAACATGGCAGCGCCCTGTCCTGTGTTCGTTGATGAAAAACGGGGTGTGACGAAAGCGATACACACCGTAGAGTCGGGTACGAAGAAGTGGCCGTCAATGGTCTGATAACTGCCCGCTCCCGCTGTCATCATGGGCTTGAGCTGAGCTGCCAGGATGTTGCGCATGCCCAGAGGGTCCATTTGAATGAGATCGGGCATCTGCTCACCAATGGGGCTTGTCAGGTCTTCTCTGTTCTGTTGCATCTGCCACTCCATGTGCTCCACGGTGAACAACGTGTCCATCGAAGCATAGATGGTGGTGTCAATATAGGCAGGCAGGTGCTCGGTGAGATAGCTCACTGTTTCAGGAATCAGTTCTTCGGGCAACTGATAGAACACGTCGCCTACTGTCACTGTGTCGCGTGCCAACAGTGAGTCAACGAAGGCATCGCATGCCTCGGTGAGCATTCCCGTAGCCTCCTCTTTGTCGCCTTGCCATCCATCAGTTAAGCTGAATAGCAGAAATGTCTTGTCTTTGATGCGCAGGTCTGCAAAAGCCAACTTGGTTGTGCCGTCCTCGTTCTTCGACGACGGCATCAGCTTGTTGATGTCTTCTTCCAGATGGATGCGCGTGGCAAAATAGCCTAAAAAAGAAAACAGAAACACCAATAAGACCCAATAGAAGGCCCGATGTTTCTGAAAGAACCGATAGATGGCAATGCAACTTTCTGTCATTACTGAATGAAAATCTTTAGTTTAATGTTGGCAATCGTTTCTTCACCGATGCGGCTTTCGCCGTCGGCCAGTGTCACGTTTCCGAATGACATGCCGAAACGTATGGTCGTTTCAATTTTCTCACCCACCAGCGGTCGGCGCTCGCAGCTGAATCGCTTCACTTCGCCGATGATGCCCACGGGCGGTTGGTCGCTGGAGTCAGACGTGAGAGCCTTATATCCAGCCAAAGCCGAGGCCGACTGAGCCATGTGCTCAATCAGCCCCGTCTCGGACAATTCGTTATCGTCAATGACGAAATAGTTGTTGTAGCTCACTGAGAGGCAGGTGCAGCAACTGTCATCTGTGAAATCAGTTGCCTCGTCTATCATGATGAAAGGCTTGCGCTGCGGAATGAGCTTTAGGATTTCCTTTCCCTTCATGCCTGCTCCTTGAGGTGCTCCTCAATGTAGTCGTAGAGATCGTTGAAGGTCTTGATCTTAGGCAGGTCGCTCATAGGCACCTGAATCTTGTAGGTGTACTGGATGATGGCTACAAGGTCTACCAAGCTGAGACTGTCGAGTGACAGGGTCTCCTTCACGTTATCCTCAGGTTGAAAATTGCTGTCAGCTACTTCAAATTCTTCAGCCAAAACGCTGTTTACTTGCTCGATAATTTCTTCACGTGTCATAATTGTGTCTTGTTTAATTGATTTTGTTTCCTGTTGAAAAATTATTCTCTCTTTCTGTTTATTTGTTGAATTCCTTGACAATCAGTGTCGAGTTCGTACCTCCGAAACCGAACGAGTTCGAGAGGAACATATTGAACTTTGCTTCCCTGGTCTCGGGAATGACGTTGATGCAGGCTGTCTCTTCGTCGGGATTCTCGAAGTTGATGTTGCCTGCAATGAATCCGTTCTGCATCATCAGCATTGAGTAGATGAGCTCGCTGGCACCTGCCATCCACATCTCGTGGCCGGTCTGACTCTTGGTTGAGGTCACAGGCACGCGATAGTCACCGAACAGCTGTGCAATGGCCATTGCCTCGCGACCGTCACCGGCCTTGGTCGAGGTGGCATGAGCGTTGATGTAGCCTATCTCACGCACATCGCTGATGCCGCTGTGCTTCAGACAGAGTTCCAACGAACGGGCGGGACCTGCTACGTTGGGGGTCGAAATGTGATCGCCGTTGCCGGAGAATCCCCAGCCAATGACTTCGGCCAGGATGGGCGCACCGCGCTTTACGGCATGCTCCAGGCTTTCCAGAATCACCGTTGCAGCGCCACCGCCAGGCACCAGTCCGTCGCGGTCGCGGTCGAAGGGGCGGCAAGCCTTTGTCGGTTCGCTCTCTCGCTTCGAGAATGCCTGAATGCCATCGAACGAAGCCACGCCATACATGTTGGCTTCCTGTGCACCACCGCAGATCACGCAGTCCTGCAGTCCGTCCTTGATGAGCAGCGAAGCCAGTCCGACGGCTTGTGAACTGCTGGCGCAGGCTGCCGACGATGTGAGGTTGATGCCGCGCAGATGGAACAGCGTGGCCAGGTTCATCGTCACGGTAGAGTTCATCGACTGGAAGATGGCACCACTGCCGCAGGCAGCCGTACTGCCAAACTCGCGGAAACGATCCATCGACTCCATCGTGGCCATTGCCACTGAGTCGTTGCCGTAGATGATGCCCACCTCGTGGCTGTCCAAGAAGTCCTGATCGATGTGGGCTGCTTCGAGTGCATCCTTCGTAGCCATGTAGGCATACTGCGCTTCCTCAGGCATGAACTGTCGCGGACCGCGCTTTACGAAAGGCTTCAGGTCGGGCATTTCCACATTGGCACACAGAGCCGATGCAAAGCCCTTGTCCTTGCGCTCTTGACTAAAGATGATACCACTGCGACCCGTATATAGCGACTCGCGTACCTCCTCCAGTGTCTTTCCCAGGCACGACCAAATGCCCATACCTGTAATCACAACTCTATTGCTCATTTCTTTTCGTTCTTTCTTTATATAATATTATAATGTGTAAATTATCCCTTTATTATCCTGTTCTCTCACCGCTGTATCAGATGTTCTTGCAGTAGCATCTGCGGCGTTTCACGGTCTCGGGGTGCATGGGCTTCCATTGTGCCAGCTCGGGGGCGTTGGTCTCCAGCTGTGGCCCTGTCTCGGCCCATTTGAAGCCGTTCTTGTTGAAGATGGGAATCAAGTCGTCGAAGAACAGCGCGTTCACACCCAACCCCCTGAAATCCTTGCGCACTGCAATGAGCAGCAGGTCAACGTGGTCAGATTTTTTCCATTTCAGGGCCTTCAGCAGGTGATACCATCCGAAGGGCCACATCGAGCCGTGTGTTTTGTGCATGGCCTCGGACAGGCTGGGCATCGTCACTGCTACGCCCACCAGCTCGCCTTTGGCATTGGTGATGAGTGGAACCATGTTCAGATCTACTACTTTCACGTAGAGCTTTACGAACTCATCGATTTGGTCTTTAGAGAGTGATGAGTAGCCGAATAGCTCGGAATATGATTCGTTGAGCAGGTCGAATATCTCTTGACCGTAGTGGTCAAACAGCTCTTGGCTCTTCACTTTTTTCACGGTCAGTCCCAGCATCGTCCTGCAATAGTCGGCCACACGGGCATATTTGGCTGGCACCTCTTCGGGTATCTGCACCCGAATTTGCACCCAATCCACTTCTTTTCCGAATCCCAGTTTCTCTAAGTGCTGTGGGTAGTACGGAGGATTATAGATCGCGGTGGTCGAGCCAATCATGTCAAAGTCCTCTACCAGCATGCCCTCTTTGTCGAAGTCGGTGATGCCCATCGGACCCTGTATGTGATTCATGCCCAGTGCGCGTCCCCATTCTTCTACGGCTTTGAGCAGTGCGGCTGACACTTGTGGGTCGTCCGTGAACTCGATAAGGCTGAAGCGCACGGTCTTGGTGTTCCATCTTGTGTTGGCCTTGTGGTTCACAATACCAACAATGCGCCCCACAGCTTCATTCCCTTTATAGGCGATGAATGGCTGAAGGTCGCAGAAAGACAGGCCTGCATTTTTCTTCGGATTGAAACTGTCAACGATGTCACTCTCAAAGTCGGGTACATACTGGCTACAGTTAGCATATATCCTTTTGGGGACTGACAAAAAGTCTTTCAGTTCGTGTTTGTTTTCAACCTTTTTTACCTTTATCTCGTTCATTTGGCTGCAAAGGTACGTTTTTTTTATTAAAAACTAATAAAACACCGAATAGTTTTTAGTTTTTGACTGTAAAAAGAAGTAAAATTGAACATTATAGCCCTCTCATGGAAAGCGAAATCCTGTTTCGACGGCGGTCTATTTCCAATACGCGCACCATGACGTGCTGGTGCAGTTTTACCACCTCGTTCGGGTCTTTCACATATTTGTCGGCCATCTGCGATATATGCACGAGTCCGTCCTGATGTACGCCGATGTCAACAAACGCGCCGAAGTTCGTGATGTTGGTCACTATGCCAGGCAGTTGCATGCCCTCGGTCAGATCGTCGATGGTCTCTACACCCTTGGCAAACTCGAAAGCCTCAATCTGTTGACGCGGGTCGCGTCCGGGCTTCTCCAGCTCCTTCATGATATCAGTCAGCGTGGGTAGTCCGATGCTGTCGGTGACATATTTCTCCAGTTTGATCTGACTGCGTAACTCTTTCTGCTTAATCAGGTCGGCTACGGTACATCCCATGTCGCGTGCCATCTGTTCCACTATCTGATAGCTCTCAGGATGTACTGCGCTGTTGTCCAGTGGGTTGCGTGCTTCTGGAATGCGAAGGAAACCAGCGCATTGCTCAAAGGCAGAAGGTCCTAAGCGTGGCACTTTTTTCAACTGGGCGCGTGAGGTGAAAGCTCCGTTCTCACGTCTGAAGTCCACGATGTTCTTGGCCAGTGTGGGGCCTAGTCCGCTCACGTATTGCAGCAGGTGGCTTGAAGCCGTGTTCAAGTTCACGCCTACGGCGTTCACGCAGCTCTCCACGGTGAGGTCCAGCTGTCGTTTCAGCTTTGTCTGATCTACATCGTGCTGATACTGTCCTACACCTATGCTCTTCGGGTCAATCTTTACCAATTCAGCCAGTGGGTCCATGAGTCGCCGGCCTATGCTGACAGCACCGCGCACGGTCACATCCTCGTCGGGGAACTCATCGCGGGCCACTTTCGAGGCGGAGTACACTGATGCTCCGTCCTCGCTGACGGTAAATATTTGTGGCTTTTGGCAATTGGCTTTTGACTGTTGGCTGATGCTGACTTCCAATGGCCAGTTACTCATGGCCTCTTCTACGAAGTCTTTCGTCTCGCGGCTGGCCGTTCCGTTGCCGATGGCAATGGCTTCAATCTGATAGTCGCTGACCATCTGTTGCAGATGAACGGTGGATTGCATGCGACGGTTCACGGGCGGGTGGGGGAAGATAGCCTCATGGTGAAGCAGATTGCCCTGTGCGTCGAGACACACAACCTTGCAGCCAGTGCGGAAGCCAGGGTCAATACCCATTACACGTTTCGGCCCCAGCGGTGCCCCCAGCAGCAGCTGACGCAAGTTCTCGGCAAATACGCGGATGGCATCTTCGTCGGCTTTTTCTTTACTTATGGCAGAGAATTCGGTTTCGATAGATGGCTTCAGCAGTCGTTTAAAGCCATCTTCCACAGCCTCGCCCACGAGTTTTCCACAAGGGGTGTTGCCGTAAATGTAGTGCCGCTTGAGCCTATCGATACATTCATCATCGTTGGCTGAGATGGAAATTCTCAGAATGCCCTCGGCTTCGCCTCGTCGCATGGCTAACAGACGGTGGGAACTGCATCGCTTGAGTGGTTCCTGCCAGTCGAAGTAGTCGGAGTATTTGGCAGCCTCATCAGTATCGGCTTTGGCTTTCACCACTTTCGACGTGATGATGGCTTCACGCCTGAAGGCTGATCTGATTTGTTGTCGGCTACGTTCATCCTCGCTCACGTTCTCGGCTATGATGTCCTGAGCCCCCTTCAGTGCCTGAGTGACATCCTTTACATCGCCTTTTACGTATTTCTCTGCCGCCTGTTCGGGGTCACGTTCGCGCTGCATCATGAGTAGCGTAGCCAATGGCTCCAGCCCCAGCTCTCGAGCCGCTTGAGCGCGGGTGCGTCGCTTGGGTTTGAAGGGCAGGTAGATGTCTTCCAGCTCGTTGGCATCCCAGCATTCGGCAATGCGGTGTTCCAGCTCGGGTGTCAACTTCGCCTGCTCGGCAATGGTCTTGACGATGGTTTCCTTGCGCTTGCTCATCTCCTTCAGCTTGTCATACTGCTGGCTGATAGTCGCAATCTTTACTTCGTCCAGTCCTCCAGTGCGCTCCTTTCGGTAGCGGGCAATGAAAGGTATGGTGCAACCCTCATCGAGCAGGTTCAGCGTGTTGGCTACAGCACCGCTGGGCAGGCTCAAGCCCTTCGCTATGATGGCAGCGAGCATCTTGTTTTCCATTGCCAGTTAGTTTTCTGAGTTCTCGGAGAGCTCGGAGGGCTCGGAGGTCTCGGAGGTCTCCGAATCCTCAAAGAGCTCATTCATTGAAAGCTGACGGTCGATGGCTGCGTGGAAAGAAATGATGCTCTCGCTGCGAGCCAGTCCGAGCGGTTGCAACTCATCGTGAATGATGTTCAGCAGATGATGGTTATTCAGTGCATAAATCTTGATGAACAAGTCGTAGTTACCGGTAGTGTAGTGACACTCCACCACTTCGGGTATTTCCATCAGTTTGGCAACTACTTTGTCGAACGACTCGGGATTCTTCAGGTTCAGTCCTATGTAAGCGCAAGTCTCATAGCCTATTTTCTCAGGGTCTATGATGAACTGCGAGCCCTTCAGAATGCCCATGTTTGTCAGTTTCTGTATGCGTTGGTGAATGGCTGCACCGCTTACGTTGCAGGCGCGTGCCACTTCCAGGAAGGGGATGCGTGCATCATCGGCTATCAGCTTCAGGATTTGCTTGTCCAATTTATCAAGTTTCTGGTTTGCCATATTGTACTTTTGTTTGTAAATAATGCATGCAAAGATAGTAACAATATTTCAGACAAGCAATAGATTAGAATAAAAAAAGCTCCTTTTTGATCAAAATGTTAGTTTTTGGGTCGCTCTGTAGCTGAATAGTTAATTCTGAGGGCGAACGATTGTTGCAGCTGTCTCTTCACGTCACCAATAATGCCCATCGGAACGTCTTTGTCGGCTTTGATACTGACCGTCATACGGGCTTGGTCTTCGCTGTTCATACGTCCTCGCTCCTGCTCAATGTGGGCTTTGATGTCATCGAGTGTAGCCAGCTGGTCGTTCAGCTGCATGAAGAACTCGCCTTGAAGTGCTTCGGCGGTGGAGGACTGTGGGTTGGTTGCTCCCTCATGAACAGGCAGACGCCGCCCTATGTAAATATAGGTGACAGCCGATTTGTGTTCCACCTTTTGCACCTCAGAGCCTTGCGGCACGGTAAACTTCACCATCGGCTCAACATCACGCATGTGAGTGACTATCATGAAGAAGAATAGCACGGTGAAGATGAGGTCGGGGAGCGACGATGTGTTGAGTCCCGGCATCTCATGTTCTTTTCTATGAATAAATCGACGTTTCATCTTCAATCTTCAATTTTCAATCTTCAATTTTCAATCTTCCATCTCCTCGCTGATGCGTTGTGGATAAACCATTCCAATGGCATCGCGCTCATACTGTGTGCACTTGGCATAAGGACGCTTGAACTGCTTGAGTGCCAATTCGTTGCGCAGTTGCTTGTAGGCAGCAATAATGGCATTTTGCAACTGGAAATAAGCATCGTAGCTGGTTTGTCGGCTCACCTGAATCGAGAGTATGTGGCGGTCGCTCACTTCACGGTTGCCAAAGTAGTTCACGTCGCGCACGCTTTTCTCAGGCAAAGACGGATCATCGGTAGGATTGGCCACAAACGTCTTGATGCGCTCAGTGAGTTCTTCGTGAGTGATGGGCTCGTCGTTGCAGGTGAGCCGGTTGACGGAGTCGAGCCTGAGCTGCAGCACATTGCGCTCCTTCACCTCCAGTTCCACTTCCTGCTCCTGTTGGGGCGGGGGCAACTGCCGGGGCAATCCCTTGTCAGTATCCATCGACGAGGTCATCAGGAAGAATATCAGCAGCATGAATGAAATGTCGGCTGTTGATGTGGCGTTCAGTCCAGGTGTTTTTCTCTTTTTGCGTTTAAACACGTTGTCAGGGGGATTTGGTGATTAGTGCTTCAAAAGGCGACCTATGCCCAGGGCGCTTAGTGCCACACACATCACGGCAACTACGATGAGTACTGTCGATGTGTTGATGAGCATGTCGCTCACGCGCAACCAGAAGCTGCTGTCGTAGAGATGTCCGTTGATGGTCAATGGCTGCGTGTCGGCAGTCAGGGCTGTCAGTGCGAGTGTGGCGCAGAGCAGGAGTGCTACGCCCCACGCTATGCGCTTGGCCGGTATGCCCATTGTGAGTCGTTCGCGATTACGCATTTGCAGGGTGCGCAACATTGACCACACAGTGAGACCTAATGTAAGGGCCAGCAATGCGTAGATGCTTGTGAGCAGAACGTCAATGAATAATGGTGACTCGTAGAAACTCATGCCTTGGTGTGCTGTTTATGTTTCATGATGATGTCGAGCAGTGTGATAGCCGATTCTTCCATCTGTGAGGTTAAATGCTCAATCTTTGAGAGGATATAGCTATAGAACACTTGCAGGATGAGAGCTACGATAATGCCGAAGATGGTGGTGATGAGGGCCACTTTCATGCCCGATGCCACAATGGTGGGACCTATGTCGCCGAACTCTTGTATCTGGTCGAACGCCATCACCATACCAATCACCGTGCCGAGGAACCCCAACGACGGAGCGATAGCTATAAACAGCGTGATCCAAGAGCATCCCTTCTCCATCTTGGCGGCCTGTACGGTGCCGTAGCTCTCAATGCTGCGCTCCACCACGTCCATAGCCTCATTGATGTGCAGCAGACCCTGATAGCAGATGGAGGCTACAGGGCCACGTGTGTCGCGACAGATGGCTTTGGCACCTTCAATGTCACCGGCCTCTACCTTCTTTTCAATGTCGGCAAGCAACTTCTTTGCATTGATTTCCGAGAGCGTGAGGTAGATGATACGCTCAATGCAGAATGCCAGACCAAGCACCAGAGCCAGCGCTACGAGCGACATGAATCCAGCCGTGCCTTCTACGAACTTCGTCTTCAGTTTGGTGTGCAGGCCATTCTCCTGCTTCACGGCCTCCTGCATGTCAGCCATGTCGTTTTCGTCTATTACCTCATCGAGTGTGAAACCCGCAGGCAGCGTGTCAGCTGCTTGCTGCTGCGTCGCGCTGCTGTCTGCGACCTCCGTAAGTTGCGGGGCTGTCTTGTCCTGTGCCGTGATAGGCGCAGCCAGCACCATCGTAAACGTCAAGGCTATTGCTATCGTCAATTTTTTCATTACACCTTATTATATATAATATAAGTATTCTTTCGTATGTCAGCCGACAAAGGTACGAATTTCTTTCGAATAATCATTTTTCTTTAAATGTTTTTAGCCTTATCGCTCGTCGGGAATGAAGGACTGATATGACTTCGGTTCTTTTGCCATCTACGGCATGTGAAATGAAATTTTGGCCATAATTGAGAGAATAATGGCCATAATTCCACAAATAATGGCCAAAATTTTTCATGATAATAACTGTCACTTATGATCAAGTATCATCAAAGTTACTCCAATCTCTATTCATTGAACTCACGTAAAGCTATAGTTTTTGTCTCATGTATAGTAAATGCTTAAAGAACCGATGGCATATCAGACCTTCAACTTTGCCTTTTCTTGAATTCATCGAACTGACATTGATTTATACTGTTCGTATTGTGTCACTTTGTCAGTCTTGCGCTTTTGGCATAGTTTTGGCATGAGGTGAGGTAGATTTCAAAAACAAAGACATTCATTTCATAAAAAACAAAAGAACTATGACAATCAAACCATTAGCTGACCGCGTGCTGGTAGTTCCTGCACCGGCTGAAGAGAAAATCGGTGGAATCATTATTCCCGACACTGCAAAGGAGAAACCCCTGCATGGCATTATCAAGGCCGTGGGCAAGGGCACCAAGGACGAAGAGATGTTCCTCAAGGAAGGTGATGAGGTGCTCTATGGAAAATATAGTGGCACTGAGCTGGAGTTCGAGGGCGAGAAGTTCCTCATGATGCGCCAGAGCGACGTGCTCGCAGTCATCGAGTAAATACCCACCCCCAGCCCCTCCCCAGGGGAGGGGAGTCTGAATAGACCGGGTGGTGGATGCTTATCATTCAAATTCTAATTATATAGTAAAAAGGTAGCTTGGAACCCCCAGAACTAACCAAGCGCCCCTCCCCTCGGGAGGGGGTGGGGGTGGGTTTTAAATTATGGCAAAAGACATTAAATTCAATATTGAGGCCCGCGAGATGATGAAGCAGGGCGTGGATCAGTTGGCTAACGCAGTAAAGGTGACTCTCGGCCCGAAAGGACGCAATGTGGTCATCGAGAAGAAGTTCGGTGCTCCTCAGATCACCAAGGACGGCGTGACCGTGGCAAAGGAGATTGAACTTGAGGATCACTTCGAGAACACTGGCGCACAGCTCGTGAAGAGCGTTGCCTCGAAGACAGGCGATGATGCAGGTGACGGAACCACAACTGCTACCATTCTGGCACAGGCCATTGTGTCAGAAGGTCTGAAGAACGTTACCGCCGGTGCTAACCCCATGGACCTGAAGCGTGGTATTGACAAGGCTGTGAAGGCTGTCACCGACTTCATCGCTCAGAAGGCTGAGGTTGTAGGCGACAACTACGACAAGATTGAGCAGGTGGCTACTGTCAGCGCCAACAATGACAAGGAAATTGGCGAACTGCTGGCCGAGGCCATGCGCAAGGTATCGAAGGACGGTGTAATCACCATCGAGGAGTCGAAGAGCCGTGACACTCACATCGGTGTGGTGGAAGGCATGCAGTTCGACCGTGGCTACCTGTCAGCTTACTTCGTGACCGACTCTGAGAAGATGGAGTGCGCTATGGAGAACCCCTATATCCTCATCTATGATAAGAAGATTTCTAACATCAAGGAGTTCCTGCCCATCCTGCAGCCTGCTGCCGAGAGTGGTCGTCCCTTGCTGATTATCGCTGAGGACGTTGACTCTGAGGCACTGACCACACTCGTAGTGAACCGTCTGCGTGGCGGACTCAAGATCTGCGCTGTGAAGGCTCCTGGATTTGGCGACCGTCGCAAGGCCATGCTTGAGGACATCGCTGTACTCACGGGTGGTACCGTCATCAGCGAGGAGAAGGGTCTGAAGCTTGAGCAGGCTACCATCGAGATGCTCGGCACCTGTGAGAAACTGACTGTCACAAAGGACAACACCAC
>JAEEGH010007724.1_pt1 | contig 25711 bp, 13 predicted proteins | sample 9134181 | NCBI WGS metagenome assembly JAEEGH01 (sample SAMN16246544, study PRJNA631951) | gut metagenome | biome: gut microbiome; feature: rumen; material: DP-attached | host: Bos | place: Iran: Karaj | collected 2018-10
AATGTTGATGATTAATTCCATTTCTTTGTATTTTTGTGCAAAGGTAATGGAATCTTGTTACGCTCGCGTTACGCTAATGTTACAATGCTGTTACAAGCAACCTCGTAATTAGGATGTCTTACATTTGTAACTTTTTTGTAATATCATGATAGTACCTTTGCCTGCACAAAATTAATTTGTTTATGGAAAGAGAAAAGGCTGAAAAAAGAATCGATCCCGATGTTCCTCACGGAGCATTGGGATTTCTCGTGTTTTTACGGTTAAGCAAAAAAGTTAGGGCTGAAAAATGGTAAAATACTTGATTATTTGGCAACTCTCTTTGCGGGTAGGATTTTTATTCGTATCTTTGCCGCAAACTTAAACTGTATTACTAAAACAATGAAGAAACCAATGATGATGCTGATGGCCCTGCTGCCGCTGATGGCTGTTGGACAGACGTTTGACTTCGATATGACGAAGCCGCAACCGGTGTATAGCGACGAGGGTGGCTATGGCTATGACCTGCAGCCAGCCCCGGAGAAGAAGAAAATGAACCGACCTTTCTATTTCTCGGTGAAGGTGGACGACGGCAACTACCGCGTAAAAGTGGTGCTCGGCTCGAAGAAAAGGGCAGGGGAGACCACCGTCCGTGCTGAGGGTAGACGGCTGATGGTGCATAATGTTGCCACGAAGAAGGGACGGTTGGAAACTTATGAGTTCGTCGTCAACAAGCGTTCGCCTCGCATCGACGACAAGACGCGGGTGAGGATCAAGGAACGTGAGAAGGACTATCTGGCATGGGACGACAAGCTGACGCTGGAGTTCAACGGCGATGCTCCTGTGGTGCAGTCCATTCATATAGAGCGTGACGACGAGGTGCCTACCATCTACCTTTGCGGCAACTCGACGGTGGTAGACCAGAACGATGAGCCCTGGGCCTCGTGGGGACAGATGATTACGCGATGGTTCGGTCCCGAGGTGGCTATCTCCAACCATGCGGAGAGCGGACTGACGGCACGGACGTTTATTGCTGGCGGACGACTGGACAAGATTATGACCACGCTGAAGAAGGGCGACCTGCTGATAGCCGAGTTCGGGCACAACGACGAAAAGGAGAAACGGCCTGGCGACGGAGCGTGGTACCACTATGTCTACAACCTGAAGATATTCGTTGACCAGGTGCGCTCGAAAGGGGCCGAAATTGTGTTCTGCACACCTACGCAGCGCCGTGCGTTCGAGGCCGACAACAAGACCATAAAGAACACCCATGGCGATTTTCCTGCAGCCATGAGGAGTGTGGCGGAAAGAGAGCATGTGCCCGTGATTGACTTGAACGGAATGACGAAGCAATTCTTCGAAACCCTTGGCTATGAGGACTCTAAGCGTGCGCTGGTACACTATCCCAAAGAACTGTATGGACGTGAGTTGGCTGACAATACCCACTTCAATCCCTATGGTGCCTATGAGGTGGCCAAGTGTGTGGTCATGGGCATGAAGCAGCTGCAGCTGCCCCTTGTCAAGTACCTGCGTCCCGAATGGCAGGACTTCGATCCGTCACAACCCGACGACTGGCGTACGTTCAAATGGGCTCCGTCGCCTATGCAGGATATCGTGAAGCCTGACGGTAATTAATCGAGCTACAGTCATAGGAAAGAAGAAGAGCGCTTGCCCTAAAGATAAAAATGAGAAGAATATGAAAGTATTGATAAGAGAGATGAATAAAGCTTTGTTTGTTGCATTATTTGCTTTGTCGTTTAGCCCTGCCTTTGCGCAGAGTTGGCCAAAGGCTACCCAGGAAGCCAAGGCTGGCGCAAGATGGTGGTGGTTAGGCTCGGCCGTCGACAAGGATAACCTGAAGTGGAACCTCAAGCAGTATGCTGAGCATGGTATCGGTGCGGTGGAGATAACGCCCCTCTATGGTGTACAGGGTAACCAACAGAACAATATCCCTTATTTGAGCGACAAGTGGCTTGAGATGCTGCGCTATACCCAAGAGCAATGCAAGGAGAACGGCATAGAACTGGATATGGCTACGGGCACGGGCTGGCCCTTCGGCGGACCCTGGGTGCCGATGGAGGAGAGTGCGTGCAAGGCTGTCTTTGTGGAAAAGACGGTAGAGAACGAGGGCGTTGTCGACCTCTCGCTATCGGAGAAGGACGCGAAGAATGCCGTGCTCCACAAGGTAATGGTTTATGCTGACGGGCAGTCTCTTGACGTTACCGACAAGGTGAAGGACGGCAAGCTGACGTTCAGTAAGTTCAAAACCTACCAGGTGATAGCCCTATATATTAAATATGGTGTGATGAAGGTGAAGCGTGCTGCCCCTGGCGGCGAGGGTTTGGTTATTGACCATTTCGACAAGAAAGCCGTGGCGAACTACCTTAAGCATATTGAGGAAGCCTTTGAGCGCACCCATACCCCATATCCCCATACCTTTTTTAATGACAGCTACGAAGTGGCAGATGCTACATGGACGCCCACGCTGTTTGAGGAGTTTGAGAAGCGTCGCGGCTATAAGCTGGAAGACCACCTGCCTGCGTTGACGGCTGGCGATGTGAAGACAGTCAGCGACTACCGCGAGACATTGGGCGATCTGCTGTTGGAGAACTTCACCGAGCAATGGACGGCATGGGCGCATCGTCACGGAGCCATTACAAGGAACCAGGCACATGGTTCTCCCGCCAACCTTATCGACTGCTATGCCGCCGTGGATATTCCCGAGATTGAAGGTTTCGGACTGTCGGACTTTGGCATCAAGGGCCTGCGTACCGACCCCGGCAAGACCCGCAAGAACGACTCAGACTATTCGATGTTCAAGTATGCCCCATCGGCAGCCCACGTCTGCGGCAAGCCCTACACCAGCAGCGAGACCTTTACCTGGCTCACCGAGCACTTCCGCACCTCGTTGTCGCAGCTGAAGCCCGACCTCGACTTGATGTTCTGCGCAGGAGTAAACCATATGTTCTTCCATGGTACCTGCTACTCTCCCAAGGACGATGTGTGGCCGGGGTGGAAGTTCTATGCTTCTATCGACATGTCGCCTACCAACAGTATCTGGCGCGATGCACCATACTTTATGCAATATGTAGAGCGCTGCCAGAGTTTCCTGCAATGGGGACAGCCCGACAACGATTTCCTGGTGCTGCTGCCCGTGCGCGATATGTGGCAGAAGAACCCGCAGAAACTGCTGATGCAGTTCTCTATCCACGCCATGGGCAAGCTGGCGCCGGAGTTTATCAAGACCATTCTCGATATCGATCGTGCAGGCTTCGACTGCGACTACATCTCGGAGCGCCTGCTGATGGGCGTCAGCTATAAGAACGGTATGCTGGAAACCAAGGCCGGTACACGCTATAAGGGACTCATCATTCCCGGTAGCGGACAGATGCCGGAAGCCGTTAGGCAGCACATCGAGCAGTTGAAAGGCCAGGGGGCACACATCTTCTATCATACTGACGCTGCATTGCTGAAGACTGCTGCCAAGCCCGAGCCGATGAAGACGGAGTGCGGGCTGAAGGCCATCCGCAGGCGTAACGACACGGGCTATCACTACTTCATTGCCAACCTCACGCCCGAGGATATCTGCGATAATGTGAGCCTGGCTGTAGACTACCAGCAGGCTATGTGGTTCAACCCGTTGAATGGTGAGCGCTATGCCGCAAAGATTACCGACGGCAGGCTGCTCGTCGATTTGCGTAGCGGTCAGTCGATGATCTTAGAAACCTTCGACCGTCCTGTTGCCGACCTTAGCGCCTTGGACAAGAACGGGCAGGACAATACCGCTGCTGCCGCTGGAGAGCCTATCGTCCTCAATGGGCCGTGGACCTTGTCGTTCCTTGAAGAGGCTCCGAGGGTGGGGAAGACCTTTACTCTTGACAAGCTGCAGACGTGGGAAACGCTCGACGACGATAGTGCCAAGGTGACGATGGGCACAGGCGTCTACACCACCCATGTGAAGTTGAAGAAGAAAGACCTGAAGACAACAGCCTCATGGCTGATAGACCTTGGCGATGTGCGCGAGTCGGCCCGTGTCTATATCAACGGACAGCTTATTGGCTGCGCCTGGTCGGTGCCCTATGTCCTTGACTGCAAGAACGCCCTGAAGGCTGGCGACAACGAGATACGCATAGAGGTGACGAACTTGCCTGCCAACCGTATTGCCGACCTGGACCGCCGGGGAGTGAAATGGCGCAAGATGGAGGAAATCAATGTTGTGGACATCAACTATAAGAAAACCACCTACGACCAATGGGAGCCTGTGCCCAGCGGTTTGAACTCGGAAGTGAAACTGCTGCGTCGATTCTAACAGTAAAGCCCGCCAGTCAGCGGGCTTTACTGTTAGAATTAAGAATTCTAGAAATTAAAATTAAAAAATTAAAAAAATAAAAATTAAAAAAATATAGAATTTCTACCAACGTATTTCTTGAGCCGCTTGTACTCCTTCTTGGTCAGTCGCATGAAGGAGCCGTGCTGCGGACCGTTGACCCCCTTGATGTCAACAGGGTTCTTGAAGTTGCGCAGATGTTCGTCGGCTTCGCAGATGCGGTAATGCTTCGGACGGTCGCTGTATTGGATGTAGGCCACCCGCCACGACTTGTCGCCGATGAGCTGGAAAGCCGAACTGCCTTCGCACTTCTTCTTTCCCTCGAAGCTGACGTAGTCGTCCTCGACAGGCTCTCCCCATCCGCTGGTGAGGTGTTTCGAGGTGGCGGTATAGATGCCGGGCTTGCCGCCCTCCTTTTTGATGAGCATGTGGTAGAGCCCGTCGCTGGGCAGGTAGTTGATGTCGGCGTCGATGGTGGCATAGCCCCAGTCGAAGAGCAAGCGGGGTTGCGTGAGACGGGTAAACGAGCGGTCGGCATAGGAGTAGTACATGCGATCGTACTGCTCTTCGGCACGGTTCCACATGGAGTAGTAGATCATATAACCACCCTTAGAACCGTCGGCCCATTGGTAGTCAGGGTCCCAGAATATCTGCGGAGCCCATACGCGATTAATGGTCGACCAGTCCTTGTAGACGCTCTCTGCCTCGGGATCGCAGAAGATGGAGGCTCCCTTGCGGTAGTCGAAAGTGACGCTCGTCCAATGGAGCAAGTCGTCGCTCTTTAGCAGGTCGATGCCGTAGTTGTCCCAGTCGTTCTGCTTGCCCAGAGCCTTTGTCATGGCGTTGTTCATGTCGGTGGTCACCATCAGGTAACCCTTGCCATCGGCAGCACGGCAGATGTAGGCATCGCGCTGCCCACCCTCGATACGGGCATGTTCTTTGGGATCCATGATGGCGTTGCCGTCGAACAGGTCTTCGTAGTTGTAGCCGTCGCGACTGATGGCATAAGCCGTCCATTGTCCGCGGTCGCTCATGTGGCAGTAGAGGTAGCCGTAGTCGCCTTTCTGCAGGTTCTGTGCAAAAGCTGTTGTTGCACAGATGGCGGTTAGTGCAGCTGTTGTCAATAGTTTTTTCATATTCTTGTAGCTTTATTTGGTAATACGAATCCAGTCGGCATCAATCCATCCACGGTCGGCCTTGGCATCGGTTTCTGCGCTGACGAAGCCGAATTTGGCGCCTATCCACTTGCCTTCGCGCATGGTGAATGCGTCGCCACAAGCCTGGTACTTCTTTCCGTCACGGCTGTAGGCGAAGTGTACGACGGGCTTTCCGCCGTGTGGCTGTCCTGCCTCGGCGTTGCTGACGGTCAGCCGCAGGTAAATGTCGCAATGGATACCCGGTTTGTAGTCAGTCTTGTCAACGGCAGTAGGCTTCAGCGTGGCAATGATGTTTTCCGTTTGCGCCTTTCCCTTGTCGGCATCCTTGCAGGTCATCTGCACCAGCTGGAACTCCTGTCCTGTGCGTCGTACGACAAGAGCAGAGTAGTCGAGTCCCATCATGATAAGTCCTCCGAATTGTCCGTCAGCCTTTGAGGTGAAACGTAACTTGGCGGTAGCGGTAAACTCGTCAGCGGGCGTCTTCTGTAGCAGCATGTTGGGCACGAACCATAGGTTGCCAAAGAGAGCGGAGGCTTGCGATTTGAGGTTGGAGGCTTGAGCATGGTCTGCGGGTAGTTTGTGGGTATAGATGCGGAAGGTGCCGAAGGCGGTAGGCACACCGAACTTCTCGTCGTAGTTTGCCTGCCATTGCCATTGGAGGCCCAACTGCGGGCTGTTGAACTCGTCGGAAACATCGCTCACAGATTGAGGTTGGTGGATTGAGGAAGAAGGCAGGCCAATATTTATTGGCTTAACGCTGTTTTCGCTTTTTGGTTTCTTATATATAACGACAGGCTCACCCTTCTTGCCCATTATCGGCCACCCTGACGACCAGTCGACAGGCTGCAGGTGGACAACGCGACCGTAGGCTTCCTTGTCCTGGAAGTGCAGGAACCAGTCCTCGCCATACTTCGTGTGCACCCATCCGCCTTGGTGAGGACCGTTGATGGCACTCTTCCCCTGCGCCAGCACGATCTTGTGCTCATAGGGACCGTAGGGCGACTTGCTGCGCATGGCCAGTTGGAAACCATCGGGCACTCCGCCAGCAGGGCACATGATCCAATACCAGCCGTCGCGCTTGTAGAACTTTGGACCCTCGCAGGTGCGGTTCTCTGTACCGTTGCCGTCGAACACGATGACAGGCTGTCCGATAGCCCGTGTGCCATCGGACGACAGCTCGCGGACGGTAAGTACCGAAGCAAACTTGGCGCGGCTGTTGGCCCATCCATTGACCAGATAGCAGCGCCCGTCGTCGTCCCAGAGTGGGGTGGTGTCGATATATCCCTGCCCTTGAATAACGCAGACGGGAGCTTCCCATTCTCCTGCGGGATTGCCGTCCTTGGTCTTGACCATCATGACGCCGAAGTCGGGGTCGCCCCAATAGATGTAGTACTGTCCGTCATGATAGCGTATGGAGGGAGCCCACACGCCGTTGCCATGCTGTACGGTCTTGCTGAAATGGCTGATGATGTCAGGATGACCAGTATACAGTTCTTTCAGGGCGTAGCCAACCATTTGCCAGTTGACCAGGTCTCTGGAGTGCAGGATGGGTAGTCCCGGGACACATTGGAAGGAAGATGCCGTCAGGTAGTAGTCCTCGCCTGAAGGTCCGACACATACATCGGGGTCGCTGTAGTCGGCATTGATGACGGGGTTGGTATAGGTGCCGTCACCATTGTCGGGCGACCATACCTGCGACTGGTACTGTGCCAACATGACCATAGGCAGGGCAACGAGTACCATTAGGAAGCGTTTTCTCATAATCGGTTTATTTTTAGTAGATAGTTATTGCTTGTGCCCGAGGCAGAAGTCGGGCGGTAGTTTGTATAGTCTATGCGCATCACTCGTCTGACGTCATCGTCGTGGGGCGAGAGCGCCAGCGCCACGTGCCCCATTGTCCGTCGAAGGTTGATCTCGACACAGGGATGAAGGGCATAGCCCTCATCGGCAGCGACTATCATCATGTCGACGCCAAAGGGACCTTGGTATTTCCCTTGATAGACGGAGGTTAGCTCGTGGCAAATCCTTTCCTGAACCTCTGTTAGTAAATCTTCTGATATATAGGCGCTTATCATTTCTCGTTTCATCTTCTCTGTAGCCAGAATGTTGCCCGTATAGGCTCCGTTGGCAGTATGGAAGAGCGACAATCCGAGATACTTGATACGCCCGTCGGCTTCAGCCTGAAGCTCCATGCCGAAGTCCTTTACCTTGTTGTAATAAGGCTCCACCATGACGCAGCCTTGGTTGGCCACCACGTTGCGGAACCAGCCAGCCTGCATGGCAAACGGCGTGCGGTCGACAGAAAGGAATCGCAAGCCGCGCCCGCTTGACGACCACGGGGCTTTCATCACCAGCCGGCCGTAGAGCGACAAGAGATGGTTGACTTCCTCAGGAGTCTGGCACTCGAACATCTCGCCTACCGTTCTTTGAGCTGCAAGCGTTCCTGACGATGGCGTGCCGATGGCTCTAAGCTTGGGCAGCAAGACGGCAGCCGTATGGCGATGCGAGAGTTGGCGGATGGTGTCCAGCTGCGGTAGAGTAGGGAGTTGCGACTCGCCGATTCCCCACCTGATGAGCTTTGCCCTGAGGGCGCTGTTCCAGCCCCAGGGATCCACCCTCAGAGTTTGCCCGGAGTAAACTGGGAGTTTAGTCCGGGTAAACTGGGAGTTTAGTCCGGGTAAACTTTCAGTCCCCATTAGGGTGGCTATCCGATGACGCAGTTTCAACCATGAACGCTCTGCCTGTTCCACGTCGTCAACCAGGATGGAATCGCCCTCTTCGGCCCAGATGGCAGGCAGGAATCCGAGGTCGTGACGGAGCTGCCTTCCCGCGTGCGGAGCCGTGAAGTTGGCAAGTCCCGAGGCCAATGCTATGTCATGCTCTGGATTGAAAATATGTAGCGTCATGATTTTTTTTTGTGCAAAGTTACGATTTTTTTTGGAAATTTGAAATAAAAACCGTAATTTTGCACAGAGAAAGAAACTAAAACCCAATATGTCTATGAATATTCCTGTTGCATTTTGGCTCGTTCCCATCGCTTCTGTGGTGGCATTGAGCATGGCGTGGTTTTTCTTCCGCCAGATGATTGGTGAGGATGAAGGAACGTCACGAATGAGAGAAATTGCCGGTCATGTGCGCCACGGTGCTATGGCTTATCTGAAACAACAATACAAGGTGGTGACCATCGTCTTCGTGGTGCTGGCTATCCTCTTCGCCTTCATGGCCTATGTGCTGAAGGTGCAGAACCCCTGGGTGCCGTTTGCCTTCCTTACCGGAGGTTTCTTTAGCGGTCTGGCTGGTTTCTTCGGCATGAAGACCGCCACCTACGCCAGCGGTCGTACGGCCAATGCTGCCCGTCAGGGTCTGAACCAGGGCCTGCGCGTAGCCTTCCGCTCGGGTGCCGTCATGGGCTTGGTGGTGGTTGGACTTGGATTGCTGGATATTGCCATCTGGTTCCTGATTCTCAGCGCCTTCTATCCCGGCACGGGTGTTTCGCTCATCACCATCACCACCACGATGCTTACCTTTGGTATGGGTGCCTCTACACAGGCATTGTTTGCCCGTGTGGGTGGCGGTATCTATACGAAGGCTGCCGACGTGGGTGCCGACCTTGTAGGCAAGGTGGAGCAGGATATTCCTGAGGACGACCCGCGCAACCCCGCCACGATTGCCGACAACGTGGGCGACAACGTGGGCGACGTAGCCGGTATGGGTGCCGACCTCTACGAAAGCTACTGCGGCTCCATTCTGTCGACGGCAGCCCTTGGCGCTACCGCATTTGCCATGAACGGCGACATGCAGCTGAAGGCCGTCATCGCTCCGATGATCATTGCCGCCGTAGGTATTTTCCTGTCGCTCATCGGCATCTTCCTCGTCCGCACGAAGGAAGGTGCAGGCATGAAGGAACTGCTGAAGTCGCTGTCATTAGGCACCAACGTCAGCGCCGTGCTCATTGCCATTGCCACCTTTATTATATTATACCTCTTCCAGATTGAGAACTGGATTGGTGTCTCGTTCTCCGTCATCACAGGCCTCTGTGCAGGTGTGATCATCGGACAGGGAACGGAGTACTATACCTCTCACTCTTACAAGCCGACACAGGACATTGCCGCCTCGTCGCAGACAGGTGCAGCTACCGTTATTATTAAAGGTATAGGAACGGGTATGATTTCTACCATGATTCCTGTGGTCACCATCTCCATAGCCATTATGCTGAGCTACCTCTGCGCCAACGGCTTCGACCTGTCGATGACTGCTGCCTCGATGTCGCGCGGCCTCTATGGTATTGGTATTGCTGCCGTGGGTATGCTCTCGACGCTGGGCATTACGCTGGCTACCGATGCCTACGGTCCCATTGCCGACAATGCTGGTGGTAATGCAGAGATGAGCGAGCTGGAGCCCGAGGTGCGCCAGCGTACCGATGCCCTCGATGCCCTTGGCAACACGACGGCTGCTACGGGTAAGGGCTTTGCCATTGGCTCTGCTGCCCTGACGGCCTTAGCCCTGCTGGCTTCGTATGTGGAGGAAATCAAGATTGCTATGGCCCGTGCCGTAGAGAATGGACAGACATTTATCGACAATGCAGGCAATATCTTCAATCCTGAGACAGCCGACATGGTGCAGTTCATGGAGTTCTTCCAAGTGAACCTGATGAACCCCAAAGTGCTCGTCGGAGCCTTTATCGGCGGTATGGCTGCCTTCTTGTTCTGCGGTCTGACGATGGGCGCCGTAGGTCGTGCTGCCCAGTCGATGGTAGAAGAAGTGCGTCGCCAGTTCCGTGAGATTCAGGGCATCCTTGAAGGTAAGGCAACGCCCGACTATGGTCGTTGTGTGGAAATCTCCACCCGCTCGGCCCAGAAGGAGATGATCTTCCCGTCGCTGCTGGCTATTGCTATCCCCATCGTCGTTGGCTGCGTGCTTGGCGTTGCAGGTGTGATGGGCCTCCTGGTTGGTGGTCTTACTGCAGGCTTCACCCTCGCCGTGTTCATGGCTAATGCCGGTGGTGCCTGGGATAATGCCAAGAAGATGGTGGAGGAAGGCAACTTTGGCGGTAAGGGTTCTGCCTGCCACAAGGCTACCATCGTGGGCGATACCGTAGGCGACCCGTTCAAGGATACCAGCGGTCCCAGCCTGAATATCCTGATTAAGCTCATGTCTATGGTGTCGATTGTGATGGCCGGATTGACCATCGCCTTCGCCTGATAGCGGAATGTTGAGATAACGAAATGTGGTAATAACGTAATAACGAAAGAATAATGCCAATTAAGATTTTGAGTGTCGACGACGAGATGGATCTCGAGTTGCTGTTGACACAATACTTCAGAAGGAAGATACGTAAGGGAGAATACGAGTTTGTCTTTGCCCACAATGGATTGGAAGCTTTGACCATGATGGTGAAGCATCCGGACATTGAAATCATCCTCTCGGACATCAACATGCCCGAAATGGATGGTCTGACGCTGTTGGCTAAGGTCAACGAGATGCGCAATCCGGCGCTGAAAGTCATTATGGTTAGTGCTTACGGTGATATGGGCAATATCCGTCAGGCCATGAACAACGGAGCCTTCGACTTTGCTACGAAGCCTATTGATCTGGACGACCTGAGTGTCACTATCGAGAAAGCCATCGAGCAGATAGAATATGTGCATCGGATGCAGAAGGAGCATACCCAGTTGGAATCGCTGAAGGGCGATTTGGCCATAGCCAGCGAGATACAGCAGGCCATTTTGCCGCGGGTGTTCCCGCCATTCCCCGAGGATGCCGACAAGCTGGACATTGCCGCTTCGATGACCCCTGCCAAGGATGTAGGTGGCGACTTCTACGATTTCTTCCGTGTTGATGAGAACCGTATAGGTTTTGTTATTGCCGACGTCAGCGGCAAGGGCATTCCCGCAGCCATCTTCATGGCTGTCAGCCGTACGCTGATACGTGCCACAGGCATTAGCGGCGGCAGTCCTTCCGACTGTCTCACCTATTCTAACAAGCTTTTGGCTGCGGAGTCGGTCAATTGTATGTTCGTTACGGTGTTCTATGGTATCTTGGACTTTACAACGGGCGAAGTTTCCTATTGTAATGCGGGACATAATCCTCCCTATGTGCTGAAGAAGAATGGAGAGGTGACACCGCTCCCCATGTCGCAAGACCCGATGGTGGGCGCCATCGACGGCATAGAGTTTCATCAGAGTACTTTGCAATTAGAGCATGGTGACTCGCTGGTGATGTTTACCGATGGTGTTACAGAGGCTATGAACATCAATAACGAGGAATTTGGCGAAACTCGTCTAGAAGATACCCTGGAGGATGTAACCATGCATAACTGCCAGCAGATGATTGAGGCCATCAAATCTGACGTTGCTGCCTTTGTCGGCGAAGCAGAACAAAGTGACGATATCACGGTGCTGGCTTTACGTAGACTGTGAGCAAAAAGGATATAATAATAGGAGTTGCCGGGCTGTTGCTGCTGGGAACAGCCGTAACGGGATTAACCGGTTGGTACAAGGAGCATCAGCGGCTCCTTGACATGACCCGGCAGGTTGCAGAACTGACCGAGAAGGAAAAACGGTCGGCTATTGTGAAGAGTGTCAGCAAGCAGATGGAGGAGATAGCCTATCAGCAGAAAGCTATCTCTGACGAGCAGCGTGAAGAGGCTATTCAGCAGAAGAAGGTTGCCGATGAGATGCGTCTGCGTTCTGAGGTGGAACGCCAGAATGCATTGATAGCCCGCCATGAAGCAGAGATCTCGGAACAGCAGGCACAGGATGCCCGTCTCATAGCCGAGAATGAGCGTCAGATGGCAGAGCATCAGCGTATCCAGGCGGAGTTCTCGAAACGTGTAGCTGATACTTTGAGCTATATTGCTTTAGGACGTTCGTTAGGAAACCTGTCGATAGTGCAAGGCCAGGTAGGAAATACGGAACTGGCGGACCTCTTGGCTTATGCCTCCTATCATTATATTAGCAAATACGACGGAGATGTCTATTACCCGGCAGTATTCCAGGCGCTGATGACGGCGAGCTTGAGTAAGATCTCATGGCCGCGCCATAACGGATCTGTCCTGGGAATAGAATCCTTGGTAAAAGATAAGCATAGTATGGTAAGTGTGAGTTCCTATGGAGAAATCATACTGCATAAAAAGAACCACGACCAACTGGAAAGTAAGACCCTCTTTAGCAACAAAGACTATGACTTCCGTGATGTCTATGTGGATAATAATGATATCATCTATGTGGTCAGCCGAGGAGGACATCTGGTCATCGTAGAAAACGGCGTGGCAAAGATTGTTCCCGTTCCTTTACTTGTTCATCCGCAGGCCATCACCTTCCTTGACGAGCAGAATCTGCTCTTGGTTGGTGAACAGGGCCTTGCTGTATATAGCAAGGAACGTGGTTTGATTGTGGCCACCCGAGAACTTGATTTCCGCATTACGGCTTTCAAGCGTTATGACAATAGGCCCATGCTTTTTGACAATCATGGACGCCAGCATACGGTATACGACATCAATGACCTGAAAAGTTCCCCCATACCCGTTAAGGGAACTGTTACGGCTTTTGCCAGTTCCAAGAATACTTTGCAACGTGCTTACGGCATGAGCGACGGCACCATCTATATGTACGATGAAAAAGACGGCAAGATTACCAAGTTGGGAGGTCATATGTCGCGCATTTCAAAACTGAAGCTCAACGGTAATAAGTTGTTCTCGGCCAGTTATGATGGCAGGATGGATCTTTGGAATGTTGCCAGCGAGAAGATAGAACCGATGACGTTGATGTCGACCAATTCCTGGATTATGAGTTTTACCTTTGACCAGTCCAAGCAATATGCATGGATGGGTGACCGTGATGGCGATATCATTGAGGCCCTGATGTCTGTGCCCATGATGGTCGATATTATCCGGAATAAGCTGAAGCGCGATTTTACCAAAGAAGAATGGAATTATTACATTGGCGATAAAGTTCCCTATGAGTCGTTCCGCTCATTATCGAGAAAGGAGGTGGCACCATGAAGAGGCTATTGTTCTATAGTATACTGATGCTAAACGCATGTCTGGCTGCTGCACAAGGAATACCTTTCATTCGTAATTACTATTCAGAAGACTATCATGCCCATATCCGTAATTTCGATGTTGTAGTGTCGAATGACGGCATTGTCTATGTAGCCAATTTCGAAGGAGTGCTGTATTATGATCAGGCAGAGTGGCGTATTATCCATACACCCAGTTTGACCCGTGTGACGGTGGTCTTTTGCGACAGCAAAAATACGATTTGGGTAGGAGGCTATAACTATTTCGGAAAGATAGCCGTAAAGCCCAATGGCGAACTGTATCTCAAGCGCGTTGCCAATAGTAATCTATTCCGTGGCGAGGTGCAGGAGATATGGGAAAGTCAAAACAACTTACATTTCCTTGTTAATGACGGTAAGGTCTATCAGGTAAACGGCAATAAAGTCAAGATTGAGAAAGTCATCAGCCAGGATCCGTTAAACGTTGGTCTCTCTGACGTCGTACAGACAGATTTGATTGACAACAATAATAAAGTTGTTGTGCTGGAAGACGTTGTTCAGACGGAACCTTTGGGTAATGGATTGAATGCTGTACTGAAACGTGGCGATGGAATCACTATTACGGATGACAAAGGCAAACAGCTGTATACCGTTACTGAAGCCAACGGGCTGTCTACGAATAGTGTGGTATATCTTAGCTATAATGGTCATGGACAACTTTGGGGAGCCACGGAGAATGGCGTTTTCTGTATGGCTATTCCCTCTGTCTACTCCCGTTTCACTCCCAATGAAGGTCTGATGGGCGAAGTGTTGTCCATTTCAGAGCTGAATGGGAAGATATATGTTGGAACCAATGAAGGACTATTCCGCCTGGAGGGAAAGACTTTTATCCGCTTGAAGGATTTGATACATGCTTGCTGGGACTTGAAAAAAACGAGTAACGGACTGTTGGCAGCTACCGTCAATGGTGTCTATCTAATATCCGCCGATGGGTCTGCCAGGCAACTTACGTCAATGAGTTCTACGGCATTGCTGACTGACGGCGCTCAGTTCTATAGCGGTGAAATGGACGGCGTTTATTTGGTACAATTTCCTGGCAACAGTCGTAAACGTGTCTGTGAATTGGGAAAGGTCAATAAGATACTCAAAGACAAACAAGGAACAGTATGGTTGCAAAACATTTATGGTGAAGTGTGGCGTAAACAGGCTCCTGACAGTTCTTTCAAGCCTTGTGTAATAGGAGTGAAAGAAATTACGGCTTCTGCAATCGTAGAATTGGATGGTGAGGTGAAGGCGATCAATGTCGAGTCAACGAAGCCTATTTCGTATCCACAGTTCTCCTACACTGATGAGAATGGCGTTGCCTGGCTTACCGATAATGACAGTAAGTCTTTGTATCGTTGGAAGAACAATGGCATACAGAATGATTACAACAGATTGCTATATCCCTTTAGTGATATGCCTGTACGTGCCATGTATGTTCATGGAGGTGAAGTGTGGATAGGAGGTGACAAGGGCCTGACCGTTATTGACACCAGCCAGGAAGATGCAGCCTTGAATGTCAAACCTCAATTGTTCATCCGTTCCGTAAGATTAGGAAGCGACAGTATCCTTTGGGGAGGATTTGGCGATATTCCCGAAAGACTCCCTGAGTTGGGAAGTGACGATCGAAACCTTCGTTTCACCTTCTCTCTTGACTATGTCCCCTTGGTGGGGAAGGTCATGTATCGCTACAAGCTGAATAATGGTAACTGGAGTGCATGGGATGATGATAAAGAAGCTGAGTTCTTCAATCTTTCTCATGGCTCATATACCATCTCCGTACAAGCCCGACTGGCCACAGGCGAGTTGTCTGAGTTGGCTACCATGGACTTCAGCATTGCCTATCCTTTCTATATGAGGTGGTACATGATTATCTTATATGTAATCCTGCTGCTGTTGCTCGTCATGGCCTTTTTCCGTTATCGTCTGCATAGACTGAATGTGGAAAAGCAGAAACTGGAGCGTATTGTACAGGAGCGCACTTCGGAGGTGGTGAAGCAGAAAGATGAGATTGAGGAAAAATCAAGAAGTCTGGAAACTGCACTTAATGAACTGCACCAAGCCCAAGGTGAACTGATACGTCAGGAGAAAATGGCTACGGTGGGTAAGCTGACGCAAGGACTGATCGACCGTATTCTGAACCCATTGAACTATATTAATAATTTCTCGAAACTCTCGGAAGGTTTGGTAAAAGATGTAGAGGCAAATATTGAGGACGAGAAAGACAGCATGGACAAGGAGAACTATGAGGATACGATGGATGTGCTTGACATGCTGAGCGGTAACCTGAAGAAAGTAGGAGAGCACGGTCAGAATACCACTCGTACGCTGAAAGCTATGGAGGAGATGCTGAAAGACCGTAGCGGAGGTATTGTCCCGATGGCGTTGGTATCTGTTTTACGCCAAGATGAGGATATGCTGAAGAACTACTATGCCGAGGATATTAAAAAGTATGGCATTAAAATCATGTTTAACCTGCCAGAACAGGAAATCCCGATTAATGGTAATGCAGACCAGTTAAGCAAGATGCTAATGAGCCTCTTAGGCAATGCTGTTTATGCCGTTGTGAAGAAAGCATCCCGAGAAAAAACTGGTGCAGGACAATATGTGCCAGAAATAATGTTGACGGCTGCTGTTGCCGATCAAGGTACAGTTTCCGTTGTCGTTCGTGATAATGGTATTGGTATTGAGGATACCATTATTGATAAGATATTTGATCCCTTCTTTACGACAAAGACAACGGGTGAGGCAGCTGGTGTCGGTCTGTATTTGAGTCGTGAGATAGTACAGAATCACGGTGGCGATATCCAAGTGAAATCAGTTAAGAATGAATATAGTGAGTTTACCATTGTGTTGCCCACCACAAATGCATAGCTTATGGAAGAACAGGAAATCAATAAACTCAGGGAACAGTTACAGAAGCAAGAAAAGTTGGCTTCATTGGGAATGTTGAGTGCTGGCATTGCCCATGAAATCCAGAATCCTTTGAACTTCGTCATCAATTTCAGCAAAATGTCTGACAAGTTGCTGAAAGACCTAACGGAGATTGTCGAGGACAATGAAGACAAGATTCCTGAGGAAGACCGGGAGGACCTTGAAGACATCGTTGAGGACCTCAAGGAGAATATGGCTAAGATTGTGGAACATGGTGAGCGTGCCATCAGCATTATCCGTGGTATCCTCCTTGTCTCGCGAGGTAAGGAGGGAGAGTTCCTGCCCACGGATATCTGTAAATTGGTAAAGGAGTATGTATGGCTGTCGTATCATGCCATGCGTGCCAACCACAAGAATTTTAATATAGCGATTCATGAGGATTACGAAGAGGGATTGCCACAGATTATGGTTATTCCTCAAGATTTGAGTCGTGCAATACTGAATCTGATGAACAATGCCTGCTATGCTGTATGGCATAAATCGCAGACAGCGCCAGAAGACTATTCGCCAGAGGTAAACATACAGATTTGTTCCAAGGAAGGAAATATTGTCATCACGATTGCTGATAACGGTGAGGGAATGACGGATGAAGTGAAGCAACATCTTTATGAGAACTTCTTCACTACCAAGCCTGTAGGACAAGGAACGGGATTGGGTATGCACATTACCCGTGATATCATAGAAAACAGACATGGAGGCAAGATGTCGTTCGATTCGACAGAAGGGGTAGGAACGTGCTTTAAATTCACTATCCCAATCAAGTTAAAATAATATTTATGTTCTCTAGGAAACCGACGACTGCTAAGTTTATATTAAGGTTATTAGATTCGATATATGCCAATCAAAATAGCATAGCTCTCGTTGACCAGAACGGTCAACGAGAGACTACTTATTGGGAATTATATATATTAGCCTGTCGTGTAGCCGGCTATATTAGAGCCAAGGGAATTCCTGCTCAGTCACGTATCGGCATATGTCTTCCTTCTTGTATGGAGTATGTCGCAGCTGAATTGGGAATATGGCTAACGGGAAATATAATAGTGCCTATGGGCGATAGTTTCCCACAAAAGCGCATAGACTACATCCTTGGACATTGTGAAGCATCACTGTTGATCAATCAAGAAACTTTTAAATCCATTGTTAAAGAGGAACCTGCAGATATTCACCTCTTACCTGACGAAAACGATATGCTGGGCTTGTTTTACACCTCAGGAAGTACAGGTAATCCAAAAGGCGTAATTCACACATACCATACATTTGACTTCTCGCATTATATCTTAGATACGTTGCAGAACGTGAACCCTTTGGTAATGGGTATGACTCTATCTATGTTTTTCATAGTCAGTGAGTATATGTATGCCACCCTTTCTCTCGGAGGAAAAGTTGTTATTGTTCCACCTTCCATTATCAAGGATATCAGACAATTGGAGGCATTCTATTTACAGCATCACATTACCTATGCATACTTCACGCCATCGATATTGAAATTTTTCCGAAAACAATCTTCTGACCTACAACTCGTAATGGTAACTTCTGAGCGTGTTTCAGGAATTGCACCTGACGGCTACAAGCTTGTAAATATGTATGGTCAAACAGAAGTAGGTGAAAGTTGTTTTAAATTCGATATTGACAAAGCATACGAGAACACCCCCATTGGGAAACTGATTAAGGAGCCTCTTGAATATCGGATTTTGCGAGATGACATGCAGGAGGTTGCTCAGGGTGAAGAGGGTGAGTTGTGTCTTAGGGGACGGGTCTCGCCAGGCTATTACAAAGATGCCAAGCGTACTGAGGAACTATGGAGAGGCGGATGGCTGCATACTGGAGACATCGTCCGTGAAATGCCTGACGGGAACATCGTCTATGTCAATCGAAAAGACTGGATGGTAAAGATCAACGGACAACGTGTTGAACCAGGCGAGGTCGAGGCTGTCATGAAGCAGGTTGACGGTGTGGAAAATGCTATCGTCAAAGGCTTTACCACTAACGACAGACAGTTCTTGTGCGCCTATTATATCACCAGCGAAAACGTATCTGAAGATACTATCCGTGAATATCTACTCTCCAAGCTGCCGGCATATATGGTTCCTGTATATTTCGTAAAAATGGAGAGCTTCCCCCTTCTTCCAAACGGAAAGACCGATCGCAAGTCGTTGCTAGCTCCTACCGCTCAAACAGAAGGTCTTATTCGACCTCCATACGCAGCACCTACAAATCATGTTGAGCGTCAACTCTGTGAAGCCTTTGAAAAGGCACTGTCGGTTGACCATGTCGGTATTGACGACGATTTCTTTGAACTTGGCGGCGATAGCATTCGTGTCATGCAGGTTCAGACCCTATGTCCGGAGCTACCTCTCTCAGCTAGAATGATCTATGCAAACCGCACCCCTGCAAGAATCACAGAAGCCTGCAAACATTCTGAAGTGGTCAGTTTTGAACGCCAGGAAGATTATCCTTTAAGCCAGACACAGTTGGGTATTTTTGTGGAGTGTATGTCACGTCAGGGCGAAGTGGCTTACAACAACGGTATGCTTTTCCAACTGACTCCAACTGTTGATGCTGACCAACTTTCCAAAGCTTGCGAAACGGTCGTGGAAGCCCATCCCTATATCAAGACTCGATTGTTTGTCGACAGTCAGGGGAATCCAAGACAGTTGCGGAACGACGCTGAACCCTACCATCAAAATGTGGAATCATTGACTCAGCTGGAGTTTGAAAAGCTAAAATCTAAACTGATTCGTCCTTTCGATCTGCTCAACGACCGCCTCTTCCGTATCCGTATCCTGAAAACTCAGGAAGCACTGTATTTGTTTATTGATTTCCACCATATTATCTTTGATGGTATGTCTTTCAATATCTTCCTTCAAGATTTAAAAGATGCATACAATCAAATAATTATTGAAAGAGAAGAGTTCACTGGTTATGAAGTTGCTTTAGAAGAGGAGTCATTACGTAAGACCAACGAATATACATCTGCACAGAACTGGTACAAGGAGCAGTTTGGAGCCCTTAAGGTTTCTTCTCTTCCCATACCAGAAAAGCAGGAGTCGCCGATTACCTATGGACAAGAACATCTTGAACTATCTGTTGACTATCATCAGTTGCAGGAAGCGTGCGATCATCTTGATGTCACACCTAATGTACTGACGACAACAGTATTCGGCTATCTGTTAGGTGTCAACACGCACGCTCAGGAGTCACTTTTCGCAACCATCTTCTCAGGACGTCAGGATTTGAAGACCCAACGTACTGTGGCCATGCTTGTCAAGACCTTGCCAGTCTATACCCAATGGAATCAAAAAACGACTGTCAGGGATTTGCTCCAGACCACCAAGCAACAGTTGATGGGCAGCATGAGCAACAGCTTGTTCTCCTTTGCGGAAGTCAAGGCCATGAACCATGCGATCAACAGCCATATCCTGTTCGCCTACCAAGGGGATTTGACACCAGGTGATAATGAATTGTTCACGTATCAGCCCCTGATGAAGAATGCTACAGGAGAGGACTTGGCTTTTGAGATCCTACGTCGCGATTCAAAACTGATCCTGCATACCGAATATCATAGCAACCAATACACGCAGTCTTTCATTCAAAGACTGATGCAGTGTTATGATACGATTCTTGAGGGTTTCCTCAAATCCAAATCCGAAGACAGATATCTTCGCGAGTTACCAATCCTGACGAATGATGAGCAGCAGGCCATTTTGGCGTTAGGGACAGGCGACCAATTAGATTACGACTGTTCCGAGACGATTGTAGATCTTTTCCATGGTCAGGCAGAGTTGAGACCCGACAATATTGCTGTTGTTGACGAAGTATCGGAAATCACCTATGCCGAATTGGACCGCAGTTCAGATGTATTGGCTACAGCACTCAGAAAGGCAGGCGTCAGCACCGATACCTTTGTGGCCATCATGCTTCCCAGGCGGAAGGAATTCCTTATCGCGGTATTCGCTGTATTTAAGGCTGGCGGCGCCTATGTTCCTCTTGATAGTGATTATCCCCAGGAACGACTCGCCTATATACTGAACGATTCTGAGGCTCGTGTGCTGATCACCACCAGCACCTTATTGAAAGATTGTCAGACAGAGCAGTACTTACCACGAGAAAAGCAGTTGCTCATTGATGGATTTGATTTCAATGAGCCGTCAGATCATCCCGTCAATTTTGCGCAGCCATCAGGACTCGCCTACATGATTTATACATCGGGAACGACAGGCAAGCCCAAAGGTGTGACCATCACACATGAAGCCATGATGAATTTCATTGTATGGCTGAAGAATACAGAAGAGTTGAAGGCGGGTGAGCAGTGTGCTATACATACCAACTTCGTCTTCGACGGCTCTTTGTTCGATTTGTATCCCCCGCTGATCTCAGGCGCCACCCTTCATGTCTTGTCATCCTCCTTACGGATGGACCTTCAGGGCATGTGTCAATATTTCATTGACCATCACATCGCCGGTCTGCTTTTAACCACACAAATAGGCATGATGATGATGGGCGATTATGAGTTGTCTCTCCGATTCTTAATGGTCGGTGGCGAGAAACTGACAACTTTCCAGGTTCCATCGTCAATGAAGCTTTATAATTGTTATGGCCCTACAGAGTTTACCGTATGCTCGTCTTTCCATCAAATAGATAGTCAACGAAAATATAACATTATTCCTATTGGACGACCTGCACCAAATTCGTTGTCTGTCATTGTTGACAACGTAGGTCGTCTTGTACCTCAGGGGACTGTTGGTGAACTCTGTCTCATAGGGCGTCAGATTTCCCGTGGATATTGGAAACAGGAAGAATTGTCAAAGGAATGCTTCGTTGACTGTTCTTTTCTGAATGGCCAGAAGATGTATCGCACTGGCGATCTGGTCCGTTGGAACGAGGATGGTCAGCTCGAATATATCGGGCGCATTGACAATCAAGTCAAGTTGCATGGTTACCGAATTGAACTGGGGGAAATAGAAAGCAAGATCAGCCATTACCCTGGTGTGGTTTCTGCAGCAGCTGCTATACATAAGCAGGGAAATAACGAGTTTGTTGTTGCCTATTATACGTCTGAAGGAAATAAAGAACTACCAGCTATTCAAGAAACACTGATGGCAGAATTACCCAGTTACATGGTGCCTAGCCAAGTGATCAGAATAGACCAGATGCCTTTGACACCCAATGGCAAGATTGACCATCAGACACTTCCTGCTCCTGTCCTGACGATTGAAACGCAAGTAGCTCCTGAAACAGAGGCGGAAAAGCAGGTACTTGAACTTATTGCCGAGATGCTCAAAACGACTCAGATAGGTGTTACCGACAACTTGCTGCATTGGGGCCTTTCATCGTTAGCTGCTATGCGTCTGAGTTCACTACTCCAACGTCGTTTCGAAGTCTATATCAAGATGGCCGAGATCATAAAGCACCCCACGGTCAGGGCTATAGCTTCTATGCTTTCTAAAGCTTCTGGTAGTTCTCTGCCTGTTTTTGAACGACGTGCTTCTTACCCGATGATGGAGAATCAGCGAGGCCTCTATCTGGAATGGAAGAAAAATCCTGATACCACTCAATATAACAGTCCTTTTGTCTATGGCTTCGAAGGAATAGACGCAGACCGTCTGGTGAATGCTTTGAGACAGACTGTCAACGCACATTCATATCTAAAATCCAAATTCATTGAGGTTGATGGTGAAGTTGTACTGCAACGCAATGATCAGGACCCCGTAGAAATAAAAGTGAGTGAACTCAGTGAGGAGCCTGATGATGCCTATTTCCAGAAACAAGTTTATCCGTTCCATCTGTTAGGCGACAATCTATATAGAGCAGAAGTGCTGAAGACGCCACACAAAACCTATTTGTTCTTTGATGTTCATCATATTATTTTCGATGGCTTGTCAAGAAAGGTCCTCATGAATGACTTAAAACGAGCTTATGACGGAGAGACTCTTACAAAAGAGACCTATCAGGCCTACGACTTTGCGCTTTATGAGCAAGAAGAACTCGGGAACACAGAAAAGATACAAGAAGCAGAATCGTGGTATGATGAATTGCTGGCTGGTGCAAACCCGATATCACTCCCCAGTTATTTAGCGCCAGATGGGGCTCGCTTTGCTAATATCGCAGTCAGTCTGCCAAGTCAGCAGATTGACACGTTCTGTGCTGTCAACAATATCACGGTGAACAGCTTCATGCATGCTGCCTTTGCTCTTTTTGTCAAACGGCTTATTAAAGAGGAAAATCCGCTGTATTTGACCATCAGCAATGGTCGTGATATGGGTGCAGAACTACAGCCTTGTGTTGGCATGTTTGTTAAAACACTTCCTATTGTCGTCACATCAGAATCAGTGCAAGGACAATCCACTGCCGATTATGTAAGAGATGTACACGAGCAACTCCAGAAAAGCTATAGTATGGACTACTATCCATACACCAAGATAGTAGCACGTCACCGGGTGAATGCTGAATTGATGTTCGTCTTCCAAGATGAAGTCGAGGAAAACTATTCATGGGAGAACTTGGCACAGATTCCTTTATCATTGGATACCGCCAAATTCCCTGTCAGCATTATCATCACGCCTGAAGCCGATGATAGTTATCGTGTTACGCTGGAGTATGATGGAGAGCAATACAATTCTCAGGGAATGCGACAAATAGTCAAAGCCTTCAGAAATGTATTATTAAATATGGCTGTTACAGCCACAGTCAGTGATATTGAACTGATTAGTCCGGAAGAAAAGTCTGAAATCCTCGAGTTGAGTAGAGGTGAGACGATAGAATATGACAGTTCCGAGACGATTGTAGATCTTTTCCATCGTCAGGCGACACAAAGACCTGACAATATTGCTGTTGTTGACGAAGTATCGGAAATCACCTATGCCGAATTGGATCGCAGGTCCGACCTAATGGCGACTGCACTCCGGAAGGCAGGCGTCGGAACCGATACCTTTGTAGCCATCATGCTGCCCAGGTGCAAGGAATTCCTTGTCGCGGTATTCGCTGTATTTAAAGCCGGTGGCGCTTATATTCCGCTTGACAGTGACTATCCCCGGGAACGACTGGCCTTTATGCTTAATGATGCTGATGCACACGTGCTGATTACCACCAGTACCTTATTGAAGGATTGTCAGACAGAGCAGTATTTCCCACGAGAAAAGCAGTTACTCATTGATGATTTTGATTTCAATGGATCGTCAGGTCATCCTGTCAATTATGCTCAGCCATCAGGACTCGCTTACATGATATATACGTCGGGAACGACAGGAAAACCTAAGGGTGTTATGGTTGAACATCATAGTCTTCGTGCTTATTTGGAATGGCACAAAGACCTACAAATGATTACCCCCGAGGATCATTGTGCACTTCATTCCAGTTTCAGCTTTGACGCCTCACTCGACGACCTGATGCCGCCATTGGTACATGGGGCACAACTCCACATCCTTTCTCCTGAGCTGCGTCATAACATGCATGAGATGAATGATTACTTCAAAAGGAACAAGATTGTCGGTTTAACATTGAGTACTCAGCTTGGTATAGAGATGCTGACCAATTACCAGCTTCCTTTAAGATATCTTTTGTTGGGTGGTTCAAAGATGACCCAGGTACCTGTCGGTAATACAAAAGTCATCAACGGCTACGGCCCGACAGAATTTACGGTCTGTTCCTCTTATTATACACTGGAGCAGGATGAAAAGTATGATAATATTCCTATCGGAAGACCCGTTCCCAACAGTTTGTCTGTTGTTGTTGACACAGAGGGACATCTTGTTCCTCAAGGAATTGTCGGCGAGCTTTGTCTCATAGGCCGACAGATGTCCCGTGGGTATTGGAAACAGGAAGAATTAACTAGAAAATGCTTCGTTGACTGTTCTTTTTTGAATGGCCAGAAAATGTATCGCACTGGCGACCTAGTCCGTTGGAACGAGGAAGGTTTGCTTGAATACATAGGCCGCATGGACAATCAGGTGAAACTACATGGCTATAGGATAGAACTGGAGGAGATAGAAAATAAGATCAGCCAGTGTCCTGGAGTGATTTCCTCAGCAGTTGTTCTACATAAGCAGGGAAATGTCGATATTCTTGTTGCTTATTATACCTCTGAAGGAAATAAAGAATTACCTGATGTTCAAAAAACACTGATGACAGAGTTGCCCAGCTATATGGTGCCTAGTCGGTTGATCAGAATAGATGAGATGCCTAAGACCCCCAATGGAAAGATTGACCGTCGTGGGCTGAAAGAATCTGTTAGTAGTCTACTTGATGCTACCGGCACTCTCGTAGAGCCACAAAACCAGAAAGAGCAAGTTCTTCTCGACTTGACAAAGACGCTATTGGGAATCGATAATATAGGTGTGACTGATGACCTGACACATCTTGGCCTTTCATCTCTCGATGCCATCAGACTGGCCGATCTGGCCAATCGTGAAGGGCTATATATCAAGGTCAATGACATTTTAAGGAGCAAGTCCGTCAGAGACATACTTGGCAATGAACAGTCCATCGGCAAGTGGGAGAATGGGTATGATGCCAATAAGCCTGTCGTCGTATTGATACAAGGTTTTACTTATTATAAACAATTGGAACCACTCATCAACAAACTCTGCAAGCACTACTCCGTCTTTGTTATTGAGCCCATTGACGACCACTATGAGGCTATATTCAACGAAGAGAAAATAAGTAGCCGCAATGTGGTGAAGTTCTATATCGACTATTTAGACGCCAGCTTACCTTCAAATATAAGCGTCGAAATGTTCATCGGCCATAGCTTTGGGGGCGAATTGGCCTATCGTTGTGCTGTGCGCTGGCATAAGAAGACAAACACGATGCCTAAGGTCTGCATGCTTGACTCGTTTGCCCATGTTGCCAATATCGTCAATGAGATGCCTATACCAGAAATAGAAAGCCCTACACCTAATGAAGTCTCCGACATTGAAGAACTCAAGGAATGGAATCGTCATTTGCAACAAATGCAGGCGTTGAAAGACGATAGAGACCTGCCCAGCTATGATGGCGACGTGCTCTATTTCAAGGCTGAAGACCAGTCCTTTCAGCTGAAAACCATTCAAATTAATGTGCAGGAGTTGGCCCAGAAGAAACAAGAGGATTTGAAAAGTTGGAGAATGCTGGCTCCCCGTATGAGCATTTATCCCGTCGCAGCTGGCCATATGACCATGCTGGATGAACAGTTCTGTGACGACTATATAGAACAAATCGACAATATTGTCTTACCCCATAATTCCTGATTGATATGAAAAGGTATTGGATGATTATATTAGCAGTGAGCATGATGTGGATG
>JAEEGH010007726.1_pt1 | contig 25709 bp, 22 predicted proteins | sample 9134181 | NCBI WGS metagenome assembly JAEEGH01 (sample SAMN16246544, study PRJNA631951) | gut metagenome | biome: gut microbiome; feature: rumen; material: DP-attached | host: Bos | place: Iran: Karaj | collected 2018-10
AAGTATCGATCAGACCTCTGTGAATGATATCACCGGCACTGTTCAAAGTGCTGAGGATCTCACTTCCTTCATAAGTCAGACCGTTCAGACCGTAATGATCAGCAATGACAGACATGTCAGAACTGGAAAGTCTGTTCAAAACGTCGATCACACCATTGGACATATTATCGTCCGTCATGGTCCTGCCATAGGCATTTACAGTACTGACAATTGTGTCAACACCGGAATTTTTCAGAAATTCCGCATTATCTACGCTGATGATCTTATCGGCAAGGACACGGAAGGTCTCACCGATCTTGGTAACGTAAGCGGGAATCAGATAGATTACTCGATACAGAGCAAACAGGATCGGCATCTGGATCAGCAGATACGCGCAGCTGCCTGTAGGAGAGGTGCCATACTTGGCGTAGATGGCCTGCATCTCGGAATTCATTGCCATCTGGGAATTCTGATCCTTCTTACCCTCGTACTTCTTCTGCAGCGCCTTGATCTCAGGATTCATCTTCTGAGAAAGCTTGGAGAATTTCTGCTGCTTGTAGGTCAGCGGGATCATAAAAATATTGACGATCACGGTAAAGATGATAATGGAAAGTCCGATGTTCGGAATTCCCAGCTTGTCGAGCAGAAAGAAAATCCCCTCCATGACCTTTCCGAATATCCAAACGATATACTTAAAGATCGGAGTGGAGTTTTGCGTCAATAACAAACTGTACATTGCGTCTCCTAATTCAATTGGAAAATGATATGGGAAGATCAGGGAACAGGGTCATACCCACCATGAGAAAAGGGATTGCAGCGCATGATACGCCAGGTCCCCATTGCAGTACCCTTTAAGGGTCCGTATTTTTCTATCGCCTGCCTTGTATATTCCGAACAGCTGGGAATATAAGGACATTTTGTTCTCTTCAGAGGAGAAATATTTCGCTGATAAAAGCGGATTCCCCCAACCATCATTTTCCTGACCATAATTACTTACTTCATAATGTGATGCAATCGCCCCAGGTGCAAAAGCGCGCTCTCTATCTCATGAAAGCCTGCTTCCTTCGCACTTTGTCTTGCGACCACCACGATGTCCAAACCACTATTGAACATCTCTTCGTTCAGCCGGTAAGCCTCCCGAAGCAACCGGGCAAGATGATGTCTTACCACCGAATTGCCCACTTTTTTACTGACACTGATTCCGAAACGATTGCGATCCGTGCCGTTCGGTCTGACGTACATTACTAATAATCGATTGGCGAAGGATTTTTTTTCTTGATATACGGCTGCGAATGCATCGTTTTTTTTCAGTGACTCGGAAAATTTCAACATATTACTCTGATATACCCGAAAATTCAAAAAAGGTCACATTACTGTGACCTTACTCTTAAGCGGATAATCTCTTTCTACCCTTGGCACGTCTGGAAGCAAGTACCTTTCTTCCGCCGGGAGTAGACATTCTGGCTCTGAAACCGTGAACCTTGGAATGAGAACGCTTTTTAGGCTGAAAAGTCATCTTCATCGGAAAACACCTCCTTCTTGCGAAATTCTTCGCCCTTCAGAAAAATAGCAAGGTTGATTTTATAAGAAACAAAAGGGAATGTCAAGCAAAAACCCACTATTTTACGGCATTTTCCACACCAAAAATTTTTTTTGGAAATGTTTTCCATGATATCCACACCTTTTTCCACCGCATAAAGTTATTCACAATTTGTGGAAAAGATGTGAATAACTGTGACTTTTTGTTTCATAACCTGTGGAATCAGAAAAAAATATGCCCAATTTTAGGGGCTCTTAAACGTTAACGAAATTATCCACATACATCTTTTAAAAATTCTAAAAAATGTATAAAAACACCTTGTAACCATACTTATCCACATAGTGTGGATAAGTGTACGCTTTTTCAGGTTCATAACTGGAAATTGACCTGAAAATCTAACTATATTAAAATGAATAGGCATCAAATCATAAGGATGGAATTATGGACAAAATCGAACAAAAATGGGACGAAATCAAGCAGATCGTACGCCAGGAATGTAATATTTCGGATATTTCTTATCGCACCTGGATTGAACCCCTCAAGTATCACAAAACGGAAAATAATACGGTCTATGTCATCACCAGCTCCGATCAGAAAAACGTGCTGGACTATATTACTGCGAAATTTTTGAACTTTTTCCAGGTGGCCGTCTCCGAAATCATGGGAGAGGATTATTCCGTTGTCTTCCTATTAGAAAGGGACGTCGATGCCAGCGAGCTGCCGAAGAAGGAAATCCCCGCTCCTGTTGTAAAGAAGGAGCCTGCATATTCCAACGATACCTTAAATCCCAAATATAAATTCGAAACCTTCGTGGTAGGTAAGAACAACCAGTTTGCACATTCCGCCTGCCTGGCGGTGGCTGAGTCTCCCGGAGAGGTTTACAATCCACTCTATATCTATGGAGGCCCCGGACTGGGCAAGACCCACCTGATGCATTCCATCGGTCACTTCATCCTGGAGCAGAATCCCAATATGAAGGTTCTATATGTCACCAGTGAGCAGTTCATGAACGAGGTTATCGACTCCATTCGAAGCGGTAATGCTGCATCCATGACCAAGCTCAGGGACAAATACCGTACCGTGGATGTTCTCATGATCGACGATGTACAGTTTATAATAGGTAAGGAAAGTACTCAGGAAGAGTTTTTCCACACCTTTAATGCCCTGCACGATGCCCATAAACAGATCATTCTGTCCTCCGATAAGCCGCCGAAGGATATTCAGACCCTGGACGATCGTTTTATCTCCCGTTTCATCTGGGGACTGACTGTAGATATCCAGACTCCCGACTTTGAGACCAGAATGGCCATCTTGCGCAAAAATGCGGAAACACTGGATCTGCAGGTCAGCGATGACATTTTTACCTACATTGCTGAAAATATCACCACAAATATCCGTGAGCTGGAAGGCGCTTTAAACAAGATCGTTGCATTTTCCAAGCTGAGTAATTCTTCTCCCAGCATGGAGCTGGCGGAAGAAGCGCTGAAGGACATGATCAATACCAACAGATCCAAGTACCAGACGCCGGAATACATCATTAAGATGACGGCAGAGGCTTTTGGCGTTCGTCCTGAGGATATCACTTCTCCCAAGCGCAATGCCAACTTTGTTCTTCCCCGTCAGGTGGTTATGTATCTTTGCTATGACATGCTTTCCATTTCCTATGCGAATATCGCAAAGATCCTGAAGAAAAAAGACCACACTACTGTCCTCCACGGTGTGGATAAGATCCGGGAAGAGATGGACAGCAACGAAGAGCTGAAAAAGAAAGTGGAAGTTATCCGCAAAAAAATCACCACCTGATCTTCGTTTAAGCACAATGTTTTACATTTCATTTTTTGCCCTTTTTTGGTATAATATAAGGTGTTTTTCACAGAATTCACAACCCCTAATATTATTAATGTGAACTTGATCTTTATTTGTTATCTGCCGGCCGGCTGCCTCATATAAAACAGCACTGAAGTGGATAACAAAAATGAGAGGAGAACGCAAATGAAATTCATCTGCAGTAAGACCGCTCTTGTAAACGGAGTAAGAACCGTGAACAAAGCCGTTACCAAGAGAAGCACCATGTCTATCTTAGAGTGCATTCTGATCAATACCACCGATGGTGAGATCCACCTGACCGGTACCGATACGGAGCTTGGCATTGAGACATTGGTGGACGGCCAGGTCGAAGACAGAGGAATCGTTGCCATTGAGGCAGGTATCTTTACGGATATCGTATCCAATCTTCCCGATGACGGTGATGTTATCGTGGAATCCGATGAGAATTTTGTTACTCACATTACCTGTAACAAAGCAAATTTCAACATTGTGGGTAAGTCCGGTGAGGAATATCCTTATCTTCCCGAGCTGAACAGAAACGACAGCGTGATCATCAGCCAGATGGCACTTCGTGATGTGATCAGACAGACCATCTTCTCTATCGCTGAGGGTGGTGATGATTCCACCAATCAGCAGTCCATGAGAGGTGAATTAATGGAGATCTTCGGTGATTCCATCCGCCTTTCCTCCCTGGACGGACATCGTATTTCCATTCGTCGCATCCAGCTGAAGGATGTGTATGATTCCAAAAAGGTCATCGTTCCCGGTAAGAGCCTGAATGAGATCAGTAAGATCCTTACCGGCGGCGCCGATGATGATGTGGAGATTTCTTTTAATCCCAACCACATCATGTTTGAGTTTGAAAATACCAAGGTTGTCTCCCGTTTGATCGAAGGTTCCTTCTTTGATGTGGATAAGATGAACATCAAGGATCATGAGACCAAGTTTAAGGTCAACAAGAGAGCCTTCATGGAATGTATCAACCGTGCAAATCTCCTGGTAAAAGAGGGAGATAAGAAGCCCATCATTCTGGACATCCGTGATGACAGAGTCTACATGATGATCAATTCCACTGCCGGTAACATGAAGGAAGACATCGAGATTGAAAAATACGGCAAGGATCTGATGATCGCTTTCAACCCTAAATTTGTTCTGGATGCATTGAAGGTGATCGAGGACGATGAAGTGGAGCTGTACTTCGTTAATTCCAAGGCTCCCTGTTTCATCAAGAACAACAGCGAGACCTATATCTACGTTGTTTTGCCCATCAACTTTAATTCCATTCACTGATTCAGGCTGGATATATGATCAAATTAGCACTTAAGGAAGAATATATCAAACTTGGCCAGGCGCTGAAGGCGGCTGGCTTAGTTGGTTCAGGGGTAGATGCAAAATATGCTGTTCAGGATGGTCTCGTTAAGGTCAACGGAGAGGTCTGTGAACAGCGGGGAAAGAAGCTCTACGCCGGTGATCAGGTGATCTTTCAGGGACAGGAAGTAGAAATCGTAGAAAAAGAATGATCATAAAATCCATTGAGCTTACCAATTACAGAAATTACGAAAGCCTGAACCTCTCATTTTGCGACGGCACCAATATTCTGTACGGCAAAAATGCCCAGGGAAAGACCAACATTCTGGAAGCCGTCTATGTAGCTGCCACCACAAAATCCCACAAGGGAAGCAGTGACAGTGAGATTATTCGCTTCGGAGAGGAAGAAGCCCACATTCGTACTATTTTATCCAAGGATTCCGTGGAAACAAGGGTGGATATGCACCTTCGCAGATCCAAATCCAAGGGAATCGCGGTGGATGGTCAGAAAATTAAAAGGGCTGCCGAGGTTTTGGGCATCTGCCGGGTTGTATTTTTCTCGCCGGAGGACCTGGGTATCATCAAAAACGGTCCCGGCAATCGCAGAAGATTTGCGGACATGGAGCTTTGTCAGCTCGATTCCTTTTATCTCTACAATCTTAACAATTATAACAAAATCATCAATCAGCGTAACCAATTGTTAAAGGATCTCTATTTTCAGCCCTCTCTCATGGAAACCATGTCCATCTGGGATGAGCAGTTGGTGACCTATGGCAGTAAGATCATTGAGAGACGCAGACAGTTCATCGAGCAGCTGAATGAACTCATCGGACCCATCCACAGAAAACTTACCGGTGGGACCGAAGAAATCTCCGTGATCTACGAGCCTGATACCACGGAAAGCGAATTTTTGGAGCGTCTCCGCGGAAATGTGGACAGAGACAGGAAAAACAAGAGTACTTCCGTAGGTCCGCACAGAGATGATTTCCGCTTTGAGATCGGCGGAATCGATATCAGAAAATACGGATCTCAGGGACAACAGCGTACCGCTGCCCTCTCCCTGAAGTTATCCGAGATTGAAATGGTGAAAAAAATCTCCGGTGATGCACCCATACTGCTTTTGGATGATGTGCTTTCCGAGCTGGACAGCAGCAGACAGTCCTTCCTTCTGGAAAGCATCGGAGAAATACAGACGATCATTACCTGCACCGGCCTGGAGGATTTCATTCAGAACCATGTGAATGCCGGATCCGTATTCCGGGTGGACGGAGGCGTTGTAACACTACAAGAGAAAGGCTTTAAAGAATGAGCAAAGAAAATCTGAAAAGCACTGCCGTAGAAAATGAATATGGCGCGGATCAGATCCAGATTTTGGAAGGTCTAGAGGCAGTCCGAAAAAGACCCGGTATGTACATCGGAACCACTGCCAGCAGAGGACTGCATCATCTGGTCTATGAGATCGTGGACAATGCGGTGGATGAGGCCCTGGCTGGATTCTGTAACGAGATCACCGTCGTGATCAACGAAAACAATTCCATCACCGTTATAGATAACGGCAGAGGTATCCCCGTAGGAATCAACCACAAGGCAGGAATTCCCGCTGTTGAGGTGGTATTTACCATCCTTCATGCCGGCGGAAAATTCGGCGGTGGAGGATATAAGGTATCCGGTGGTCTCCACGGCGTGGGTGCTTCCGTTGTCAACGCTCTTTCCGAGTGGCTGGAAGTAGAGATCCGTCAGGGTGGAAAGATTTACAAGCAGCGCTATGAAAACGGCGGACATGTGGCTTATAAGCTGAAAGAGATCGGCACCTGTCCCGAGAATGAGACCGGTACCAGAGTGGATTTTAAGCCCGATCCCACCATTTTCACCGAGACGACCGTATTTGATTTTGATATCTTAAAGCTTCGTTTGAGAGAGATGGCATTCCTGACCAAGGGTCTGCGCATCATTCTCATCGACCGCCGTTCTGCAGGTAACGCAAAAGCTGTGGTTACCGAGAGCATGATCGAGGAAGCAAAGGAAGCAGCGGAAGGCAGAGAGGATGAGACCGAACAGATCGAGACTCTCCTGAGCCGTGCCAAAGCTGACGCGGAAGACAGAGGCGAGGAAGGTTCTGACATTTCCGTCACAATTGATAACGCAGAAGAACAGCCGAAAGAAAGACGTTCCGAGTTCTACTACGAAGGCGGTATCAAGGAATATGTTGCATACCTGAACCGCAGCAAGGCAGCCCTTTATGAGGATATCCTCTACTTTGAGGGAGAAAAGAACGGCGTTTATGTTGAGGTTGCTTTCCAGCACAACGATTCCTACAACGAGAGCGTCTTCTGTTTCGTAAACAACATCAATACTCCCGAAGGCGGTACCCATCTGCAGGGCTTCAGAAATGCAGTGACCAAGACCTTTAACGACTATGCCCGTAACAGCAAGATGCTGAAGGACAATGAGCCGAACTTAAGCGGCGAGGATATCCGTGAGGGTCTCACCGCCATCATCAGTGTAAAGATCGAAGATCCTCAGTTTGAGGGTCAGACCAAGCAAAAGCTGGGTAACAGTGAAGCCAGAAGTGCAGTTGACAGTATTGTCAGTGAAAAACTGACCATCTATCTGGAGCAAAATCCCGGCGTTGCCAAGTCCATCTGTGATAAATCCATTCTCGCACAGCGTGCGAGAGAGGCAGCCCGGAAGGCCAGAGATCTGACCCGCAGAAAGACCGCTCTTGATGGCATGGCACTGCCCGGAAAACTGGCAGACTGCTCCGACAAGGATCCTTCCCATTGCGAGATCTACATCGTTGAGGGAGATTCCGCAGGCGGATCCGCCAAGACCGCAAGAAGCAGAGCTACCCAGGCTATCCTTCCCTTACGCGGTAAGATCCTGAATGTGGAGAAGGCCAGACTGGACAAGATCTATGCCAACGCAGAGATCAAGGCCATGATCACCGCTTTCGGAACCGGTATCCATGAGGATTTCGACATCAGCAAGCTTCGCTACAACAAGATCATCCTCATGACCGATGCCGACGTGGACGGTGCCCATATTTCCACCCTTTTGCTGACCTTTATCTACCGGTTCATGCCGGAACTCATCAAGCAGGGACATGTTTTTCTGGCAAAGCCCCCTTTGTATAAGCTGGAGAAAAACAAGAAGATCTGGTATGCCTACAGCGATGAAGAACTTGACCGTATTCTGAACGAAGTGGGCAGAGATCAGTCCAACAAGATCCAGCGTTACAAAGGTCTGGGTGAGATGGATGCCGAGCAGCTCTGGGAGACCACCATGGATCCCGAGAGACGTATCCTGCTCCGCGTGAATTACGACGAGGAAATGACCTCGGAACTGGATCTGACCTTCACCACCCTCATGGGTGACAAGGTGGAGCCCAGAAGAGAATTCATCGAAGAAAATGCCCGTTTCGTCAAGAACCTGGATATTTAAGACCGGATAAGAGGAAGTTATGGAAGAAACGATTTTTGACAAGATCCAGGAGGTGGATCTCAAAGAGCGGATGGAAACATTCTACATCGATTACGCCATGAGCGTTATCGCCAGCCGCGCCCTCCCGGATGTAAGAGACGGATTAAAGCCTGTTCAGAGAAGAGTGCTTTACTCCATGGTGGAACTGAATAACGGACCCGATAAGCCTCATCGTAAGAGCGCCCGTATCGTCGGTGATACCATGGGTAAATATCACCCTCACGGAGACAGCTCCATCTACGGTGCTTTGGTCAACATGGCTCAGGACTGGTCCATGCGTTACACTCTGGTGGACGGCCACGGTAACTTCGGCTCCATGGACGGAGACGGTGCCGCTGCAATGCGTTACACCGAGGCGCGCCTTTCCAAGATCAGTATGGAACTTCTGGCTGATATCGGTAAGGACACCGTGGACTTTGTTCCCAACTTTGATGACACCGAGAAAGAGCCCGTGGTTCTTCCCAGCCGTTATCCCAACCTTCTGGTGAACGGCACCACCGGTATCGCCGTAGGTATGGCCACCAATATTCCTCCCCACAATCTGCGGGAGATCATTAATGCGGTGGTAAAGATCATCGATAATAAGGTGGAGGAAGACAGAAGCTCTACCATCGAAGAGATCATGGACATCGTGCAGGGTCCCGACTTCCCTACGGGCGGCGTGATCCTGGGCAGACGCGGTATCGAGGAAGCCTATCGCACCGGTCGCGGCAAGATCCGTGTCCGTGCAAAAACCGAGATTGAAACTCTTCCCAACGGCAAGAGTCAGATCATCGCTACCGAGCTTCCCTACATGGTGAACAAGGCAAATCTCATCGTAAAGATTGCCGAGCTCGTCAGATTAAAGAAGATCGACGGCATCACGGACATCCGTGATGAGTCCAACCGCGAAGGCGTCCGCGTGGTCATTGAGCTCCGCAGAGATGCCAACGCCAATGTGATCCTGAACCAGCTCTACAAGCACACCCAGCTGCAGGACACCTTCGGTGTCAACAGCCTGGCTCTTGTGAACAATGAGCCCAAGGTCATGAATCTCCTGGAAATGCTGAAGTATTATCTGAAGCATCAGGAGGAAGTGGTCACCAGAAGAACCAAATACGATCTGAACAAAGCGGAGGAGAGAGATCATATCCTGCAGGGTCTGCTGAAGGCTCTGGACTACATCGATGAAGTCATCTCCATCATCCGCAGCAGTGCCAATACCCAGGAAGCCAAGGACAGACTCATCGAGCGCTTTGAGCTGGATGATGCACAGGCCCAGGCCATCGTGGATATGAGACTCCGCGCCCTCACCGGTTTGGAGAGAGAGAAGCTGGAGAACGAACACGAAGAGCTGACCAAAAAGATTGCAGAGCTGAAGGCAATCCTTGCAGATGAGAAGCTCCTGCTGGGCGTGATCCGCACCGAGATCCTGGAGATTGCCGACAAATACGGCGACGAGAGAAGGACCCAAATCGGCATGGATGCCTATGACATCCTGGACGAGGATCTGATCCCTCATGAAAATACGGTCATCGCCATGACCCGCATGGGTTACATCAAGCGCATGAGCGTTGACAATTTCAAGGCCCAGAACCGTGGCGGAAAAGGCATCAAGGGTATGTCCACCATCGAGGATGATTATGTGGAAGACCTGCTGATGACCACCACCCACCACTATCTGAACTTCTTCACCAGCCTCGGCAGAGTCTACAGACTGAAGGCATACGAGATCCCCGAGGGAAGCAGAACCTCCCGCGGTGTTGCCATCGTTAATCTCCTGCAGCTGGCACCGGAAGAAAAGATTTCCGCCATCATCCCGATCTGGAATTACGAAGAGGAGAACAAGAACCTCTTCATGATCACCAAGAACGGTATCGCAAAGAAGACCCGCCTCTCCGAGTACGCAAATGTCCGGAAGACCGGTCTCATCGCCATCAACCTCAACGACGGCGACGAGCTCATCGAGGTGAAGATCACCGATGCAAGCAGCGAGATCCTTCTGGCTACCAGACAGGGTATGTTTATCCGCTTCGCCGAGACCGATGTGAGATGCACCGGCCGCAGCAGTATGGGTGTCATCGGTATGAACCTGAATCCCGACGACTCCGTTGTGGCAATGCAGCTGGTATCTCAGGGCAAATACCTGCTCTTCCTTTCCGAGCGCGGTATGGGCAAGCGCACCGAAGTAGACGAATTCACCATCCAGCGCCGCGGCGGTAAGGGTGTGAAGTGCTATAAGATCACCGAGAAGACCGGTGAACTCATGGGTGCGAAAGCAGTCCACGGTGACGAAGAGATTATCATGATGACCACCGACGGTGTCACCATCCGCATCCGCGTAGAGGATGTGAAGATCCTCAGCAGGATCACCTCCGGCGTGAAGCTCATGAATCTGGCTGACGGTGTTGTCATCGCACAGGCTGCCAAGGTCAGAGACAGACTCTCCAACGGAGAAAAGGAATTCGACAATGTGGAGGATGCCGAGAGCTCCCTTCCCGAATTTGAGGAAGAGGAAGATGATCTGATCTTCCCCACGGAGGAACCCGAGGATTCCGATGATTCCGAGGATGAGGATTCCGACGAATAATTGGATATGCACCATAAGCTCCGCACCTTATGTAGGTGCGGAGCTTTCTTTTTGTTTGCTTTTTTCCGGGAAAGTGATAAGATACAGTTTACCGCAGAGTATCTTCAAAGAAGGTGAATCTATGAATACCATATCCATGTTAAAAGATCTGGCCATCATCATTGTTTTTGCAAAGGTTTTCGGCCTCCTTGCCAGAAAATGCAAGGCGCCTCAGGTGGTAGGCGAGATCATTGCAGGTCTGATCATCGGACCCGGACTGCTGCATCTGGTGCAGCTCACCGACTTCTTAAGTGAAATGGCTGAGATCGGTGTCATCCTGCTGATGTTTTCCGCAGGCCTGGAAACCAATCTGAAGGATCTGATGCACACGGGCCTGAAGTCCCTTCTCATCGCCTGTGCCGGTGTCTTTGTTCCCCTCGTCGGCGGAACCCTGCTCTATTTTGCATTTTACGGAACAGCGCCATGGGGGAGTGAAAAATTCTACACCGCAGTCTTCATCGGCGTGATCATGACCGCCACCAGTGTCAGTATCACGGTCCAGACCTTAAGAGAACTGGGGAAGCTGAAAGGCGAGATCGGTACCACCATCATGAGCTCCGCCATCATCGACGATGTCATTGGCATCATGGTGCTGACCTTTGTACTGGGCTTTAAAAATCCCGATTCCAACCCCGGAAAGGTGGTCATCAGCACTCTCCTTTACTTCGTGCTTGCGCTGGTCGTGGGTATCCTGATCTATAAACTCTTTAAGAGACTGGATTTCAAGTATCCTCACACTCGCAGGATCCCCATCCTGGGCCTGGCTCTTTGCTTTGTCATGGCCTACGTGGCGGAGACCTATTTCGGTATCGCCGACATCACCGGTGCTTACGTAGCCGGCATCATCCTCTGCTCCATTCAGGATTCCGAGTACATCGCCGAGAAAATGGACACCAATTCCTACATGCTCTTCGGCCCCATTTTCTTTGCCAGCATCGGATTAAAGACCAACATCAACAACATGACCATGAGCATTTTCCTGTTCTCTCTGGGATTTGTGGCAGTGGCCCTTTTGACCAAGATCATCGGCTGCGGCCTCATGGCAAAGCTCCTGCGTCACAACAGTCTGGATTCCTTAAAAGTGGGTGTTGGTATGATGACCAGAGGCGAGGTGGCCCTCATTGTGGCACAGCGCGGTCTGGCAGTGGGGATCATCGATTCCGTTTACTTTACATCCGTCATCCTGCTCATCATCTGTTCCAGCATTCTCACACCCATCATCTTGAAGGTGCTCTATGCCAAGGACGAAAAAACCATCCCCGCAGAAAGCTGATTCTGCCGTCTCCAAACAAAAAAATACAAAGAAAAAAAATTCCGCCTCCCGGCGTAAAATCCCGGGGGGCGGTTCCAGTGCGTTCTTTTATCCGGAGCCTACGGAAGAAATGCAGGGTAGATTTGATGCCGCTCTCGCAAAGATCGTGGGCATCGACAGAGAACGTCCCACCATCGGCACCCTCTCCGAAAAAACAGTCCATGCCGTGGTAAAAAACTATTTTGAGCCGGACGAAGATCATCAGGAGATCCCCATCGAAAAATACGTTGCGGACATCTATCGGAACGGCGAGATCCTGGAAGTGCAGACCAGACAGATGGGGAGACTGCGGGACAAACTCTCCTGTTTTCTGCAAAATTATCCTGTCACGGTGGTTCATCCCGTGCTTCACAGAAAGACTCTCATCTGGGTGGATCCCGAAACGGGAGAAATGAGCAAACCAAGGAAAACGAGTACGATCGGTTCCGTCTACTCCGCTTTTTCCGAGCTCTATCTCATCCGGAATTTCCTGACTCATGAGAACATTCGCGTTACCTTGCTGTTGATGGATATGACGGAGTACAAACTCTTAAACGGCCGCAGTAAGGATCGCAAGCATTACGGTGCGGAGCGCTACGACCGTATTCCCACGGCGCTCATTTCCCAGATCGACCTGACCTGTCCCGAGGATTACATGCAGCTGATCCCGGAAAACCTGGAAGAAGAATTTACCTCCCTTGACTTTGCAAGGGAGGCACATATTCCCAGAAGCCTGGCTTCCAATATTCTTCAGGTATTTCATATGCTGGGCATCATCACCCGGATCGGAACGAGAGGCCGGGCGTATCTGTACCGTTGCACCTATTAGAATAATCCGGGAGCAGTCGTACTGCTATCCTTCAAGGGATCCTTTCAGATTTCATCATCATCCGGCAGTCCCAGGGAGAAGATGAATTCGCTTCCTTCTCCCAGAGTGCTGATCACATTGATGTTTTCGCCGTGGGCGTTAATGATCTCTTTTACGATGGAAAGCCCCAGTCCGGTTCCCTTTTTGTCCTTTCCTCTGGAAGAATCGGACTTGTAAAATCTGGTCCAGATCAGTTTCAGATCTTCCTTCGGAATACCGATCCCCGTGTCTTTCACCGAAACAAACAGCTTGTTGTTTTTCAGGGTGGTCTCTACCTTGATCACCGAATCATGATGAGAAAACTTGATGGCATTGTCGATGAGATTGTACAGCACCTGCTGGATCCTGCTCATGTCGGCGTGGACCTCGAACTCATCTCCTGTCAGTTTCAATTCTATGGCAATACTCTTCTTGCGGCAGGTTCCTTCGAAGGAAGCAGCCGTATCACGGATGACGCGATTGATGTCAAAATCCGTCAGATCCAGACGCATTCCCTTGGTATTCAGATTGTTTAAGGTCAGCAGTCCGTTGGTGAGCTTTGTCAGACGCTCCGTCTCATTCAGCACCACCTTCAGATATTTCTCGTGAAGCTCCGGCGGAATGGTGCCGTCGATCATGGCTTCCAGATACCCCTTAATGGAGGTCAGAGGAGAGCGAAAATCGTGGGACACATTGGCGATGAATTTTTTCTGATCGTCCTCCTGCCCCGCAATGGTATCGGACATGTAGGAAAGACAGTTGGCCAGATATCCCATCTCGTCCCCGGAATCCACATGGAAGGTGTAATGATAGTTCCCTTCCGCATACTGCTCCGCCGCCTTGGTGATCTTGCGCAGGGGACGGTATACCAGCTGGTTAAAGAAGATCAGAATGATCAGGGACAGGATCATCAGGATTGCCAGCGTGATGTAGGAGATGTTCAGCATCATGTTGCAGGAATCCTGGATGTCCGTCATCCTGGTGTGAATGGTCACATATCCCCGCACCTTGTACTCCGACGTGATGGGGGCGATGACCGTCAGCACATCCCCCGGGAAGGTATGGAAGAAATCATCAATCACATAGTAGGAGCTTCCCGTGATGGTGGGGTCGAAATTCTCCACCGTCACCACATCCTCCACCGCAAAGGGCTTCTCCGTATCCAGCACCATGCGTCCCGAAGGATTGATGATCCGGATCACGGAATTCAGGTACACCGACAGGGAATCCAGCTGCAGCTGCACCGTCTCCAGGGAAGCCTCACTGGTATAGAGGCCCGTGGCGTAGGTGTTGGCGATGAGGGTGGCCTCCTGGTAGAGAGACTGTGCCTTCTCCCGGACCATATAATTCTCCGTCATGTTCGGTACAAAGATTGTGACGATCCCAAAGCCGAAGACACCGAAGATCAGATAGGCCAATATGAACTTCAGATAAAGAGTTTTTCTCATAGATCAAAGAGAGGTTTCGAATTTGTATCCCTTGCCCCAGATGGTGGTGATGCGCCATTTCTCATGGTCTCCCACCTTCTCGCGCAGACGCTTTACATGTACATCCACCGTTCTCGTATCTCCGGTGTACTCGTAACCCCAGATCCGGTCCAGCAGCTGATCTCTGGTAAATACACGGTTGGGAGAGGAAGCCAGGAAATACAGAAGTTCCAGCTCCTTCGGCGGCATGTCGATGTTCTTGCCCATGCAGGTGACGGAGTAATTGGTCAGATTCACCGTCAGATCCGGGTAACTCACGGACTGATCGCCGCTGATCTCCTGGACAGCTGCGTCTGCTTTCTTGTATCTGCGCAGCACCGCCTTGACTCTGGCCACCAGTTCCTTGGAATCAAAGGGCTTTTCCATGTAATCGTCAGCGCCCAGTTCCAGTCCCAGCACCTTATCAAATACCTCTCCCTTGGCGGAGAGCATGATGATGGGTGTGGAGGCATTTGCCCGTACCTCTCTGCATACCTGGTATCCGTCGATGCCCGGCAACATCAGATCCAGCAGGATCAGATCCGGATCATATTCTTCCAGATGCGAAAGCGCACTCTCTCCGTCCGGACAGATCAGAGTGTCGTAGCACTCCTTCACCAGATACAGAGAGATGAGCTCTGCAATGTTGTTGTCGTCATCGACGATCATGATCTTTTGCTTTCCGCTCATTCCTTTTTCCTCCAATCCCCCTTTGAAAAACTCTATGCTTACTTGAACGTAACGATTGTGACACCTGCGTCACCTTCACCGAATTCTCCGAGACGGAAGGATTCGATGTTTTTCTGTCTCCGCAGGTAATCATGCACCGCTTTTCGCAGCGCACCGGTACCTTTTCCGTGGACGATCCGCACCATGGGAACATGTGCGATATAGGCATCGTCCAGATATTTTTCCAGAGCACTGATGGCTTCGTCCACCGTCTGCCCCAGGAGATTCAGTTCCGTGGAAACAGAGAAGGATTTGGCCATGCGGATCTTGCCTGCACCGCTTCCCTGGCTTTTTGCCTGAGTAGCGGTATCCTGATCCTCCACCGGGATCAGATCCGATACATTGGTCTGTGTCCGCAGGATCCCGCAGAGCACATAGAGATTCCCTTTGGCATCCGGCAGGGTTGCAACCGTCCCATTTAATCCCATGCTGACGATGCGGACACTGTCGCCCTTTTTCAGTTTGGCGGGATCCACCTTTTTGACCGGCTGGGATTCTTTCTTTTTCTTCGGTGCCAGAGAAAGCTTCTCGTCCTTCTCGGCGATCTTGCCACGCAGCTTTCCGCGTTCCTCCTCCAGCGCCCGCATATCTACGGATGCGGAGATCCGGTTGATCTCCCGGATGGAAGCGTCGGCGGAATCCTTGGCCTCCTGCAGGATCTCTCTGGCCTTTTCGTTGGCTTCCCGCAGGATCCGGTCCTTGGCCTGATCGATCTTCTCGTTCTTTTTCTGGAGCTGTTCCTGCAATACCCGGATCCGCTCCTTGTATTCCGCAATCTCCCGCCGTTCGTTTTCCGCAGTGATGCGGCTCTGCTCCAGGTCCGCGATCACATCCTCGAAGCTCTCCTGCTCCGAACTGATGCGCTCCTTCGCGTCGCCGATGATCTCTTCCGGCAGTCCCAGTTTCCCGGAGATGGCGAATGCATTACTCTTTCCGGGGATACCGATGAGCAGGCGATAGGTGGGAGACAGGGTCTCCACATCAAATTCGCAGGATGCGTTCTGCACACCTTCGGTGCTGAGAGCGTAGAGCTTCAGTTCGCTGTAGTGGGTGGTAGCCATGGTGCGGATGCCCTTCTTGTGCAGGTTGTCCAGGATGGAAACCGCCAGTGCAGCGCCCTCCGTGGGATCCGTGCCGGCCCCCAGCTCATCGAAGAGACACAGGCTGAACCGATCCGCCTGCTTCAAAATGTCCACGATGGTCACCATATGGGACGAGAAGGTGGAGAGACTCTGCTCAATGCTCTGCTCATCGCCGATGTCCGCAAAAATATCATTGAAGATGCACAGCTCGCTCCGATCCGAAGCGGGGATGTGCAGTCCTGCCTGGCCCATGAGAGACAGCAGTCCCACCGTTTTCAGAGACACCGTCTTACCGCCGGTATTGGGTCCCGTCACCACCAGCAGATCAAAATCTCTGCCCAGGCTGATGTCGATGGGTACCACCTTCCCGGGATCAAGCAGGGGATGTCTTGCCTTGTAGAGATTGAAGTACAGCTTCCGGTTGTACCGGGGCATAATGGCATTTTGGTGCAGTGCCAGTTTCGCCTTGGCAAAAATGAAATCCAGGGTTACCATGGTCTGCTGGTTTTCCCGCAGTTCCACAACGTGCTCGCCGCAGGATGCGGAGAGTCCAGCCAGGATCACTTCAATCTCCTGCTTCTCCTCCAGCTCCAGTTCCTTCAGACGATTGTTCAGGGAAACTACTGCCGCAGGCTCGATGAAAAAGGTGGATCCCGTTGCGGACTGGTCGTGGACCATACCCTGAACCTGTCCCTTATACTCCGCCTTTACGGGGATGCAATAGCGGTTGTCCCGCATGGTAATGACGGCGTCCTGCAGATAGGTCCGGTAGGATCCGTTCACCATGGACAGGAGCTGGGAGTGGATCTTGTCCCCCGTCTGGGCCATGGATCTGCGAATGCCGCGCAGTGTGGGGCTGGCATCGTCCGCGATCTCGTCCTCTGCGATGATGCAGCGGTGGATTTCCTCCGAAAGCCTGGTCAGCGGGGCGAGACTTTCAAAAAACGGGTCCAGACTGTCCTCGGGATCATCCTCGTTTTCCCGCTTTCCGTAGTCACGGATCCGCCCGACATTGTCCATGAAATCCGCCAGCTTCAGCAGTTCCGGTGCCGTCAGGGTGCTACCCACTTCCAGGGAGCGCAGGGCATATCCGAAATCTCTCGTTGCGCCGAAGGAAGGATTATTTTCCTTAAAGATACGGGTCAGTGCGTCGGCAGTCTGCTGCTGGCTTGTCTGAATCTCCTTCATGTTCACGGAAGGCAGCAGTTCTGCGCACATTTTCTTGCCCGGTTCCGAATCCGCCTCCTGCGTCAGGAGAGCGATCACTTTATGATATTCCAGTATTCTGAGAGTCTTTTCATTCATACTCCCTAGTATAGCACAAAAACCCGCTTTTCTTTACTTTTTTCGGTGGGTTGGATATACTGAATTTGTTGAAAATCGGCTCTTTGCAGGCCGTCGGATGATTCTTTCGGTGAAGGGAGACTCCCTACCTCGTCCTGCGATATGAAAAAACATGAAAAAAACAAAAAATGACAGATCCGTCGAGCCCGGCAGCGAGCAGGGATTTGTAACGGAAGAACAGAAAAAAAGGCCCATAAACACTGCGCGTCTTGCAAGGCGCACCCTCATCACCACAGCCATGGCACTCCTCTTTGGCCTGGTGGCAAGCGTCACCTTCCTGGTGCTGCAGCCCCTCTTTAAGAACTGGATCAGCCCGGAGCCTGTGGAAGTCTCCACCGATGAGGTCCATTTCCCCGTGGATGCCAGTTCCGAGGAAAAATCCCCCGAGGAAATGCTGGCAGAGTACATGCAGCAGGAGGCCGCACTGAACCAGGAGTCTGAGGAGGAGCTCCAGGAAGCCATGGAAAACATCGAGCTTCCTCTAAGCGATGAGCAGGTTCGGAAGATCCTCTCCCAGGTCCGTTATGACGACCGGAGTTATCGCCAGATGTACATGGCCATGGCAGCTGTCACCCGTACCCTTTCCGAATACGTGGTCACGGTGGAAGGCCAGACCGCGGATGTGGATTGGATGAACACGGTGGAGATCAAGAGCAGACAGACCTCCGGCGTAGTGGTGGCAGAGAACGGCCCCGAGCTTCTGGTGCTGGCGGACGTGCGCCCTCTGGCGGGTGCCGAATCCATTCAGGTCACCTTCTACGGCGGCACCGTTGCTTCCGCCGAGATCAAGCGCCGGGACCCCGATACGGGACTGGGCATTCTGGCCATCCAGATCAGTACTCTGGATGAGACCCTGCGAAATGACCTGCCCATCGCACCTCTGGGCAATTCCACTTACCTCTACGTAGGCAGCACCGTCATCGCCCTTGGGAGTCCCATGGGCACTTCCGGCAGCGTGGGATACGGCATCATCAATTCCAATCCCGTTTCCGTTCCCGAGACGGATGTATCCATGAAGCTGCTGCAGACCGATATCATCGGCAGTACCGCTTCCAACGGCGTTCTCTTTAACCTCCAGGGTCAGGTCATCGGGATCCTGACGGACAATCGGACAGAAGGGCTGGAGAGTCTGTTGACCGCCTACGGAATTTCCGAGTTAAAGCCCAGGATCGAGAAGCTGGCAAATGACGAACCCTTCCGTTACTCCGGTATCACCGGCATGGATGTGACCAGAGAGGTGAGTCTGAAGATGGGCGTGCCCTACGGCGCCTGCGTCATCAGCGTGGAAATGGATTCCCCCGCTATGAGTGCGGGATTGCAGGCAGGAGATGTGATCACCCACTTTAATGACACGGTTGTCACAGGCATGGGAGACTATGCCGCATTTCTGCAGGCACAGGAGCCGGACCAGGAGGTCCGCCTCATCGTGCAGCGGTCGGTTCAGGGAGAATACAAGCCCATCGAACTGGTGCTCACCGTACAGAATAAGGAATAATCAATCATCAGGAGGCTACATGCAATACATCAGCGACTTTCATGAATCGGATCGCGTCAGAGGCGTATATCTCTGCAAACACGTGAACAGTGCCGTGACAAAAAACGGCAAACCTTACTTAAACGTGATCCTCCAGGACAAAACAGGCACCGTGGATGCCAAGGTCTGGGAGCCCAACGATCCCGGCATTGATGACTTCGAGAAACTGGATTTCATCGAAGTAAACGGTGATGTGGTGGTGTTTAACAGCGCCCTGCAGCTGAATATCAAGCGGGTCCGCAAGGCCTCTGAGGGAGAATACGCTCCCGAGGATTACCTTCCCGTAAGCCCCCGGAACAATGACGAGATGTACCGGGAAGTCCTGAAGATCGTGGAGTCCATTCAGAACCCCTACTACCACAAACTCATGGAGTTGATCTTTGTGGAGGATCAGGAGTTCATCTCCCGCTTCCGCCGCTCCTCCGCAGCCAAAACCGTGCACCACGGCTATGTGGGCGGCCTCATGGAGCACACCTTAAGCGTCACGAACCTCTGCCGCTTTTATTGCAAGTCCTACCCCATTCTGAAATACGACCTCCTCATCACCGCAGCCATGTGCCATGACATTGCAAAGACGAAGGAGCTCTCTCCCTTCCCGGAGAACGACTACACCGACGAAGGACAGCTCCTGGGACATATCGTCATGGGCACCCAGATGATCGCCGAGTATGCGGCCAAAATCCCCGATTTCCCGCCGGTGCTCCTGCAGCAGCTCCAGCACTGCATCCTGGCCCATCACGGAAAATACGAGTACGGCTCTCCCAAGCTTCCCGCGCTGGTGGAGGCCGTGGCACTGAACTTTGCGGATGATACCGATGCGAAAATGGAGATCTTCCGCGAGCTCCTGGAGAAAAATTACGGAAACAACGGCTGGCTCGGATTCAACAAAATGTTTGATTCCAATGTACACGCAACCATGGGAGATCTCTAATGCAGGAGTACAGGAAAAACACGATCCTTACGATGGAAATTGAGGACCTGGGCACCGACGGCGAAGGCATCGGACACGTGGAAGGATTTACCTTCTTTGTGAAGGATGCGCTGCCCGGCGATGTCATCGAAGCGAAGGTTCTGAAAGCAAAAAAACACTACGCGTATGCCCGGCTGGAGAAGGTTATCACACCTTCTCCTTTTCGCATGGAGCCCAAATGTCCCGTACACCGCTCCTGCGGCGGATGCCAGATCCAGGCCCTCTCCTACGAAAAACAGCTGGAGCTGAAGGAGCGGAAAGTCCTTGGAAATCTGCGCCGTATCGGCGGTTTCTCGGAAGAACAGCTGGACAGCATCCGGGAGCCCATCCTCGGCATGGAGGATCCCTGGCACTATCGCAACAAGGCCCAGTACCCTGTGGGAACGGATCGGGATGGAAATCTCATTGCCGGCTTCTACGCAGGTCATTCTCACAACATCATCCCTGCCACGGAGTGCGCCATCGGATCCGGCAGCAGCGCAGCACTTCTGGAGATCGTCCTGGACTGGATGAACAGACACCACATCCCCGCATACGAAGAGCAGACCGGCACGGGGCTGGTTCGACATGTCCTTCTGCGGGAAGGATTCTTTACCGGTGAGATCATGGTATGCCTCGTGATCAACGGCCGGGAAGTGCCTGCGGCAGAGGATCTCATCCGTGCCCTCACGGCATATGAGGAGCCTTCCGAGCAGGGTTTTCCCCGGAGAGTGACCAGCATTTGTTACTCTCCTAACACATCCGACACAAATGTCATAATGGGCAACAGCTATGAGGTGATCTACGGACAGGGATACATCACCGATATGATCGGGGACATCCGCTTCCGCATCTCTCCCCTCTCCTTCTTCCAGGTCAACCCCCTCCAGACCCGCCGTCTCTACGAGAAGGCATTGGAGTATGCGGCCCTCACCGGTAAGGAGACTGTATGGGATCTGTACTGCGGCATCGGTACCATTTCCCTCTTCCTGGCCAGGAAAGCAGCCCTGGTCTGCGGCGTGGAGATCATCCCCCAGGCCATCGACAACGCGAAAGAAAATGCGGCACTGAACGGAATCGAAAATGCCATGTTCTATGTGGGCGCTGCCGAGGAGGTGCTCCCTGCATTTTACGAGGGAAAAATTCCTGCTCCCGAAAGCGGAGTCGCAGTGACGAAGACAACTGCAAAGAGCGATAATAGTGACACTTCTGTCGAAAATTATGAAGGATGCGATTCCTCTGATCTCCTCCACCCCGACGTCATCGTGGTGGATCCTCCCCGGAAGGGCTGCGACGCCGCCTGTATCCGTACCATGCTGGAGATGCAGCCGGACCGCATCATCTACGTCAGCTGTGACAGCGCCACCCTGGCCCGCGACCTGGCCCTTCTCACCGAGGGCGGCTACCGCCTGCAGAAAGTCTGTCCTGTGGACATGTTTCCACATACGGTGCATGTTGAGACGGTAGTATTGCTATCACACGAGTAAGCCAAAGCGGAGTTTAAAGAATAATTTGGCTACAATGGGACGAACATAAATGGAACAACGAATTATATTGGAAACAGACAGATTGTTTCTTAGGGAAATGAACATTGATGATTTTGATGCATTATATAAAGTCCTTGCTGATAGGGACATCATGCAGCATTATCCATATACTTTTGATGAGAAAAGAGTCAGAGATTGGATTGAAAGAAATATGAACCGATATCATGATAACGGTTTTGGACTGTGGGCTGTGTGTTTAAAAGATACTAGAGAGATGATTGGCGATTGTGGATTGACACTTCAGAATATTGAAGGAGAGATGCTCCCTGAGATTGGTTATCACATTCGCGCAGATCATCAGCGTAAAGGTTATGCTAAGGAAGCAGCAGCTGCTGTACGAGACTGGGCTTTTGCTAACACGGATTATCCTGCACTCTATTCATATTGCAAATATACAAATGTCGGTTCTTATAAGACTGCAGAATCTATTGGAATGCATTTTGAGAAAGAATACCCGGATCCGGACAACAAGATTACTCATGTATCAGTAATTTTTCGTGGAGAAGTAAATGTTGAGTGACGATGCTAAAAAAACGATTATTAGTAATGCAATTAAATATATACAGAAAGTATTCGATAATAATTCGGACGGACATGATACAGACAGACTTGATGCAATTGGAGCTATAGGAATAGCAAGAACATTTGCGTATGGCGGAAAGCATGACAGGTCTTTGGAAGATTCATTAAAACATTTTGATGATAAGCTTTTACTTCTGAAAGATTTGATGAATACTGAGGCAGCAACTGATATAGCCAGTGAGCGCCATGCGTTCATGGAAGTATTTCTGAATGAGTATAGAAAAGAGTGTTGAAAAAGGGGATTTTTATGGATTTACATGACTATAAAGATGTGGCAGAAAACTATGATCTGTATTTGGATGTGATGTATAAAGATGTTGACAATCACTCCGGATTTAAGGATTTCTATCTTGATTTTGCCAAAGAGTGTGGTAAGGATGGAGTTATTGATATAGCATGCGGAACTGGTGCAGTCCTTTTATATCTTGCAGATCACGGGATCATGGCAGATGGAACGGATCTTTCAGAAGCTATGTGCCAAGTCGCTAATGATAAGGCCAAAGCTAAGGGATATAACCTCAACATCTTCCCAGCTAATATGACCGAGTTTAGAAATGGCAGGAAGTATTCATGTGCGATCATAGCAAGAAGTGGCTTCATGCATCTTCTTACACCGCGGCTTCAACGTGAAGCGCTTTTAAATATCCGTGAGAATCTTGTGGATGGAGGCATGCTTACTTTCAATACATTTGATCCGAATCCTATCTTTCAGGCAGAGCAGATGAATACAAAGGATACAGACTACTCCCTGCGACTTGAATATATTAATAAGCAAGGAAATCGTGAAAAGATATATAACGCTATTACATATGATCCATATACACAGATCATGAGTGGTAACTGGAAGTTCGAAACTCTTGATGAAAACGGAGCAGTTATCGAAGAACGAGTTCGCCCTCTAAAAATGAGACAGACCTACCGCCAGGAAATGGAGTATTTATTGGAACTTACCGGATATGAGATAGTAAATGTATATGGCGGCTATCAGAAAGAAAGTAGCGAAGGATCTGCCAAAAATGTAATCTGGTGTGTTAGAAAAAGATAAATAAGCAGAATTAATGCAGTGTGTCTTACTGTATAGAAGTAAAATAAACAGCTGATTCATCCTCATTGATCTCATAAGTCAGATCAAACAGACTGCAGAAATCATCAATAGTTATTTGGGTAAAACTATAACCGTTATGATCGTCGTTATATCTATAATCGATGTTTAACTCCTCACCGTCTCTGGTGACTTTCAGATCAGAATAAGTTAAAACCTGATTTGGGCGATCATAATAGATGCTGGCTTCCCACTTATGACCATTGATAGTCCATTCGCCCTTTAAGTACGTAGGGTACTCATCTGACCTATATGAAGGAATGGAACACTCACCACCAACTGCTGCAACAACTGAAGGAATACAATAAGGTTTCTTGCATCCTCTTGAAACAACAAAACCCAGATCAATACTCATCATATATTTTTGCTTGTTTTGGTCATATTTTGCATAGCAATAATTTAGTGGCTTTTTCTCATCTTCCGAAGAATAGGATTCGATTTTCTCGCCATTTATATACATATTTTCAAGCGTTGTTACATGCAAGGACTGCGTATATGATTCTACTCCGGGGAAAGCGTTGCCAGAAAGTTCTCCATCTTTTACATGCTGAGATACACCTTTAAAAAGTATATCTTTGATTTGGGCTTCAGTATATGTAGTGCCATCGATTGGAATAGTAGCTATATTCACGAAACTATTTTCAGTATTTGCCCGGACATATCCACGGCAATAAGGATTTTCTTTGAGAAAAGCATCAGTATTATATTCCTTTTCTTCTGCATAGATCTCATTGGCTTTGACAATAGCCGTAGACAGCTTTTCGATATCTTTGGTGGAAGATATGTACAGATACATGTTCTTGGGCTCTAATAGATCTCCGAATACTTCATACATCCTTTCATCATAATAGTGATGAAGCCCGATAGAATAGTGGTTTACAATAATAGGTTCGTAATAGAATACGGCATCAAACCATCCATGAGGCCACCTCTGGGCAACAACTTCGAACTCAAAGCCTCGGGCATCTGACTTGAAAGTATAGACAACTTTTCTTGGTGACTCTGATAACACTTTTTCTTTGACCAAACTGCAGTTTTCAGAAACATTCTTTTTTACATAATTGATGACTTCGTCTTTGGAAGCAACGCTTCCATCTGCACGTCCGCATCCTGTAATGGATAGGCCTAATATTGCGCAGAGTAATGAGAATATTACGATTTTGCTTTTTTTCATGATTTATCTCTCACCTCTTATATGCACCTGTTTGATGATGCAAATTACGGAAATTATATAAGAATTTTTAAGTAATGGCTACCTCTTTTTGTTAATCTTATTAGGTAAAGATGTAAAGAAAATGTGAATATATCGCTATTGCGCCTTTGAAAATCACAACGTTATAATAAAAAGGCGGTTCTTTCTGAAAATGGAGAAGCTTCTTTGTAAGCTGGATAAACTGTTTAATTAAATCGATGTTTGTGAGGCAATTATTTATGTGGGAACAGCTTTTAGATATGTTTCAAAAAGCAGATCGTTCTGTGGAAATCTATGATGGCATGCTAGAACGCGGCGTTGAAGAAGCGAAAGAACTTGGTACCAATCCGGATACTGTTTTTGGAGCAATCATTACAAATACCTGCGGCATAGTTTTTGATGTATTAAAAAGAAATATATCTGTACTAAAAAACAAGCGTCCATACTTAAGGGAATATGAGGAATACCTTGAATTAAAAAACAGTTCAGAAGAAGATCAATCTGTTTATGATTAAAATAGAATCTGGTTGTAGTTACTGTATAGGAAAAAAGAAATGAACAATCAAGAAGTTGTAGAATCTAAAAGACTGATAATGAGGCGCCTTATGCCTGAGGATTATAAGGTAATGACTGCCTGGGATATGGATGAGAGAGTCTATAAGTATTTGCTTGGCTCTGCATGTAAGTCTCCTGAAGAGCCACTTGCATGGTTACCCAAGAAAGATCCCACTTCCAAGATCAATATACTCATGCTGGTGTCTGATAAAGAGGATGGACATGCAGTTGGAATCTACGCTCTTAACCATGATGTGGACAGAGATGTGTGGACTTTATCTTATGTCAACAGATACGATGACTGGGGCAAAGGCTATACCGTAGAAGGAATGAATGCACTAATGATGCATGCAGCAAAGGTCTATGGGGCACGCACATTTGAGGGTGAGTGCGCAAAGGAAAACATAGGAAGCAGAAGAGTCATGGAGAAACTTGGGATGGTGTACGACCACAGTTCGTCATATACCAAAAATGATGGAAGTGCAACTTTCGAATCAGATGTATTCCTGTTAACAATCCAGAAGGAGATAGTTTAAGTTTGAAAATGTTCCACTTTCAAATCCAAATTGGTGTCGCGAGCTCCACTAATTTGAACCATTAGTCACTCGTTTTGCTCGCGACAGGAGGTTAAAATGAAAGTCAGAGAATTATAAGACATACAACTAAAGCACACAGAATTCCGGTTATTACACCGGCGACTATCTCAGGAAATGTATGTCCCATTTTTTCATCAAGAATTTTATCGTA
>JAEEGH010007730.1_pt1 | contig 25698 bp, 17 predicted proteins | sample 9134181 | NCBI WGS metagenome assembly JAEEGH01 (sample SAMN16246544, study PRJNA631951) | gut metagenome | biome: gut microbiome; feature: rumen; material: DP-attached | host: Bos | place: Iran: Karaj | collected 2018-10
GGCCTTTCCCTTTACCATAATCTAGACGTTTCAACAAGACTTCTTCTATATACTTTAGCCATTCCTGAACATCTTTATTGACAAAGTCATATGACGATGTTGTAGATGTGCCCTTTGTTTCATTTTCCCCAGTAGTTTTATTATCAATAGTATTTGTAGTATCACTACTCGAAGACCCCGAATTTTCTTGCCAGCATTGCGTATTATCTATAGATGTTTCGGATTCCGTTCTTGTTTCGTCATTTCCAACAGGCTTTGCCGAAGCACGAGATTTTTGCAGAGCCTTCCCGAAGTTTTTCACGGAACCGGTTTGCGTCCCGGTACAACGCGATGTATTTGTTCCAGTCGTTTTCGTATCTACCGTTGTTTTACTATCGTTCGAACCCTTTTGAATGTTTTTCTTCGAAAGAGGAGTTAATTTATCATAAAGCTCAAAAATGTTTTTTTCCAACAACAAGACCGCTCTGTGGCTCAAAGGCTTGGCGACGATTAAAAACATGAATTCGTCACCACGCATCACGTTCACTAATCTGTCCGCACCTTGATATTTTTCATTATCTTCATTCAAACCCGGTACACCATCCATCACCTCCGTGTATTTCATCGTCCGAAGTTTTTCCATTAAGGCTGTGGTACTGGCTTGATTCACCAAACAGATTTTACTTCCTTGAAAATTACCTTCCAAGCAAGGTTTCAATATAACCTCTCCATATTCTTTCGCTTCATGAACATTTTCTATTTTCTGTATCAAGTCTCTTGAAATTCCATAGTAAAACGAAACTCCTTTTTCATCACCTTTTATCAAATAGACAAACTGATACCCAGGAATCCGCATTGAACTGAGGACATTTTCGAGAGCCTCTTTTCTTGGAGCTTTTTCTTCAAAAGTAATGCATTCAACCTTATAGAATACAAAATCGTTCATTACAATCGACGGGTCTTGATTTATTGAAAAGACCTCATCTTTATCATCTAAGAAAAAATTTTCTGAACGATTTAAAAAATCAAGGATGAAAGACTCTTTTTTTTGTTCCATAAATACTTACTCAAAAAAATTATTTTTTCTTAGAAGCGAAAAAACGACCGAACAGCGATTTAATCTTGAGAACAATTGCATTCAACAACTTGCGGAACATGGATTGAGGAGCAACATCTTCCACTCTAGTTTCAGCCCTGACGATTGTAATAAGGCTACAATCGTCATTTGTTCTTTGTTTGATTTGAGTTTCAAAAAATTCTTCGACATCCGCATTCAACTTTGTGCAAGAATTCCTACTTTCAAGCATTATTTTTTTCAAAGCTTCGCACAAGCTCTTTTTTTGTTTGTCGTAAAAGCTAAATTCAGTCCCATCGGACATTAACGCAAAGCCATTGATATTACCTAAATTTCCCTTTAGGATATTTATCTTGCTTAAGACATTTTTTGACGTGGTAAAATAAGTCACATTTGCAAACTCATCGTTTTCGGGATGAGAAGCAACTTTGAGTTCATCATCCTTTAAATACCCAATCACCCCGTCACCGATATGAATGATAATATAGCGTTCTTCACAGACCGCAGCTAGTAAGAATGTAGATGCGAGATCTTTCCTTTCGCATTCGATTTCTTTTGCCATGTCATCGAGGCAAAGAGTTATATCGTCTATCAATTTTCGCTTGACAGCGGCACCGTCATTTTCGTTGAAAAGAACATCAAAATTTTCGCATATCGCATCACCCATAACCTGAGTGATGCGCTCTGCGCCAAAATGAGAGTATTTTGCGGAACCAGCTCCGTCGGCTAATGCAATGACATCACATTTGTTTTTTGAACACGAATAAACCTTATCTTGACAAGGGGTTCCGCTTTTAACATGAGACCTACCTTGCACTGCACACTGAACAATGTTCCACATAATCATCTCTTTTTTATTAAAGTTCTCCCCAACTGCCAACGGGATCCAGAGCCACCTTTTCACCCGGAGTCGATTGAGATGTTCTTGATACGCTCTTGCTAAGCCATTCAAAAAATTCCTTAAACTTCAACCCCTGCAATCTTAATGGCGGGCGTTTCGGTGACAATCTGCTCAAGGTGGACATATCCGCTTCTTGGCCAATACCAATGGGGAAAATAGTCAGTTTTTTTGCATTGGCCATTGCTGTAATACGGCTAATAGCACGTTCAAGTTCAGCGGAATTGCCGTTGGGCTGACCATCGGTCATAAGGACAAGCCATGGTTGATAGTAGTCAACGCCCTTCTTTTGATATTCCTGTTTTCGTTTTTCCAACAGGTCTAGAGCCAAATTGACCCCTTCACCAATTGCGGTTTTGTCACCTGTTTCCAATTTAGGAACTTCGCCTTGTCGTTCAATATTTGCAAAGTCCATAAGGCAACGAGCAGAATCATCAAAAGTCACGATACAGATTTCTGCAGAATAGGAGGCGATTTCGTCATCACGAATGGCGTCGTAAAAAAGTTCAATACCTTTTTGCAACTCCTCCAAACGAGTAGTACCACCGGTAACTAATTCCCATTCCCGTCCATCCGAATAAGTGGTTCTTCCTGTGTGGACGCAATCACCCTCGACAGCCTCCATGGAGCCACTCGTGTCTAGACAGAGACAAATTGGAACTCTAGCGGTGGGATTATCAACCAAATCTTGAACTCTAAGCAAGTTTTCGCTCATTTTTTACCTTTTTTTTTATTTGAAATTTTTGCCATTCCTAAATTTTTTCAGCATAATCAACCATTTTTTTGTAAAGATCTCTACATTCGGCAAAAAGCCCTTCTTGAATCATTCGAACACATGGTTGAATATACTCTTTCATAAGGACTGTACAAATTTTCATATACGATTGCGACTGCTTTATTTTATCAACAATAGCAGGCGCACGATTATAATATTCCTGAATCAAACACATTCCACCATCTTGTTTTGCCAGCCAGAAATCACGATAAGTTCTTAACGTCGTCAATTCCATACAGTCATCAGGCTTTCCAAAGCACTCACAAACCGCTGTAGTTATAAAACATGGACTAGAAGAAGATGACGACGACGATGAATATTCTGAAGAGAAACCGCCAGATGACGAAAATGAGCTACAGGAAGTCTTTCTAGATGAAGAATTTTGTTTCTGTGCTTTTTTCTTTTTTCTACACTCAGGACATCTTTGAGGAATATCAAAGCCTTTTTTGTCGTAAAATTCTTTTTCGCCACGGGTAATCTCAAATATTTTTGAACAGTCTTGACAAGTGATGCGACTGTATATTTGATTACTGATTTCAATGCAACTTGGACAAAAACGAGGCGTATGGTGCTTTATATACTTCTGGAAATTAGTGAATATAAAATTTTTTCCGCATCGCGGGCAACGCACATTTTGTCCACTGTTGAGACATTGCTGACAAATTCCCTCTTTGCAGTTTTGTTCATCAACGGTATTTTTGCAAAGTCTACAGACTATATGAGTCGCTTTAGGATTCATTTTCAAACGCGTCGGAAACAAATCCAAGGACATCGAGTCTTGTTGTTGAATTTTTCCACTTTCTATTAAATACAGATATTCTTTGAAAAGCCCTAGCCACGCATCACAAGAAAGCCGATGCCCCACTTTTGCATATTTACCGTCATAACGGAACGTATTATAGAAAGCTTCTTTTATTTTATAAGTCAGATGACTCCAAATAAATCTCCACGGGCCTTCTGGAGTTTTCTTGTTAGAATTATCCCCAAAAGGATAAGAGAAATCCATCTTGATAATATTGGAAATCGGGTCTTCACCACCTTGCTGAGAATAAGGAGGTTTGCCAGGCAGCATAATCATGAAAAGAAGCGTTGCTATGGCAAAGTTTTCATTGTCGATGGTTCTGAGAAATTCAGAATATTTCTTTCGCTGAATTTCTGGCGCCGTATAATTAATGGTGCCTACAGGGCAGGGATAATTTTCAACTTGATAACTGTCCACATCGACAAAATATACTTCCGTCGGTGATTTTATTAGGATGTTCGCGGGATTAATATCCCCCATGATGATATTTCGTTCATGCAAAAATTGAATCTTTTTCAGGATTGTTATACACAATTGAACGGTGTCTTTTTTATTCCAACAGGGAAACTTTTTCATGAAAACGGGTTTAGGAGCAAAGACACTTCTTTGAAGTTCAATACCATCAGCAGCAGGCATAAGATAACCCACAAACCCATTCCATGAATTTTTTAGGACATCCATAGGATAACAAATACCTTTGCACGAAATTTTTTTTGAAAGCATCAAATTAATTTTTTCTCGCTTTCGAGTCGTTATCTTGTCTTTTTTGTAAATCTTTGCGACATAAGGCGTATTTGTTTTATAGACAAATGCTTCACCACCTGCACCGATTTCTTTTTCAAGGCAAATATCACCGTGGGATGATTTTACAACCCTTCCTTCTGTCGGATAATCCGAAATGGGAATCTTTGAGTCTTTTTCTGATGAGACCGTAACACAAAGTTTGAAAGCATCAATTTCACTTTTTTTTGATTTATTTGCCATCACGAACTCCATCGTTTTTCAAGATTTCAAAGAAAAAATATTACTCATAACAGTCATAATGTAACTAAAAAATTCAAGAAAAGAGTAATAAATAGATAATATTTTTGAGTTCCAAATAGAGGAACTCGAAAAGTCTTAAAAACCTTCAAAATACGCTAAAAAAGGCAAAAAAGAAAACAAAACAGAAACCCCAAGCACAATGGCCGGGGTTACAAAAAACAGATAAATATCGTTTACTTTATCATTATGCCCAGTTTTCAGCCTTGAGTTCGCGATCCCAGATTTCCTTGACCACGTCTTCGACCTTGCGGTTCTCGAACAACATCTGATAGACGGCTTCGACAATCGGCATTTCGACGCCAAGCTTTTTCGCAAGTGCACGCGTACTGCGGCAAGTCGGGACGCCTTCGGCAATCATCTTCATGCCAGCAAGCACCTGGTCGAGCGTTTCGCCCTTGCCGATGTGTTCGCCCACGTATCGGTTACGGCTATGCTGCGAAAGGCACGTCACGATGAGATCACCCATGCCGGCAAGCCCCGCAAACGTTTCAGGCTTCGCTCCGAGAGCACGACCCAAGCGGCACATTTCTGCCTGACCGCGAGTGAGGACCGCTGCACGAGTATTGTCGCCAATCTTGAACTTGCCGCTAGCTTCGAGGCCGTAAAGCACGCCGGAAGCAATGGCAATCACGTTCTTCACGGAACCGCAGAGTTCCACGCCGACGATATCCGTTGACGTATAAACGCGGAGGTAAGAGCAGCTCATCGCCTTCTGCACAATCTTTGCAGAGTCTTCGTTCACGCAAGCAGCGACAATGGCGGTAAGCACGTGGCGGCTCACTTCTTCGGCATGAGACGGACCGCTAAAGGCAACCATCTTGTCTTCGGTCAGCCAAGGCACCTTTTCAAGAATCACTTCACTCATGAGCTGGTCCGTGCCTTCGAGAATGCCCTTCGTAGCGCAGACTACAATCGGTTCCTTGCCCTTTTCAGGAGTCCAGGAGCCGAGATTTGCAGCAACACCAGCCATAAACTGAGAAGGAACCACAATCAAGACCATGTCGCAGCCGTTCAATGCAGCGTGCATGTCGGTCGTGTATTTAAAATCAGCCGGGAAAATAACGCCAGGGAGCTTATCCTTGTACTGGTGTTCGGTAGAAAGCAAATCTACTTCTGCTTGAGAGTTCGTCCAAAAAGTAAGTTCGTTCTTGTTCTCGTAAACAACTTGGCCGAGCGTAAGGCCCCAGCCGCCAGTACCTAAAACTGTAATTTTCATAATATAGTTCCTAGTTAATAGTCAATAGTCAATGGTCGTTGGTCAGTGGTTAGTGGTTGGTGATTAGTGGTTAGGAAAGCAAGAAAAACGATCTTTCTACATTCCTGTTTACTGCTTACTGTTTACTAATCACTAAATTCATCCCTGCTTACGGCCTAAAGGCCTAGCCACTGTTTAGCTATAATCTACAATATTTTAACGAATTGTAACTATCATTATCCAAAAAATGTAAGCCAGCAAAGGCCCTATCGCTGTCATACCGTACTTGTTATCTTTGACCACTTACTGCGCTTTGACCATAAGGTGATTGCGGAATGGGAATCCTAGAATGGCGATCCCGGAACGAAGTCCGGGATGACATTGCAATAGTCAAGAACAACAATGCGGTAAAAGCTGGAATACATTCACCTTCCTACTTCCTACCGTCTACTGCCTAGTTGGACTCTCGCTACGCTCTAGCCCCAAATGCTGGTCTCGGTCATGTCCAAGCGAGCTTGACCGCGACACTCAACCTACGCATTTGTTTTTCTCTTGCTGCCAAAACCGTTTTCGGTGCCGTTGAGGAGGCGCTTGATGTTCGACTTGTGCTTCACGATGATAAAAACAGCGACAACCACAGCGAGAATCATCTGTCCGAGGTTCACGCTTTCAAAGTAGTATTCCGGGCAAACGTAGCCAAAAATCGAGAGAGCGCCGAGAAGCGCGCTACCGAAAATACTGCCCACGGAAACGTACTTTGTCGTAAACGTGAGGATTATCCAGAGGGCAAATGCAGAAAGCACGGTGAGCGGTAAAATCGCGAGGAACACGCCAAGCGCGGCAAGCACGCCCTTTCCGCCACGGAAGCCCGCAAAGCAAGTAAAGCTGTGGCCGAAAATCACAAGGAGACCGGCGACAAGCGGCACCCACGAGCTGTAATCGGCACCACCAGCCGCCACCTGAGCTTCACACATCTTTTGTGCGATAAACGGTCCAAAAAAGCCCTTCAACAAGTCCATGAAAACGACAGGCAACGCCGGCTTCCAACCGAGCACGCGGAACGTGTTCGTGAGGCCCGCATTCTTGGAGCCGTAGTCGCGGATGTCGAAATCTTTACCTTTCGCGAGTTTTGCTACCCAGATGGCACTGGGGATCGATCCCAGCAGGTACGCTATTGGAAAGCTCAGTAAACTGTTCAAGTTCTTCGTCCTTTCTAAGAGTTAATTTTCTATCAAAGTTCAAGCGGAGCGGCGCTCCCTGCAACTGGAATTCATCGTAAAACTTTTTCAGCAGGTAACGCTTGTACGATTCATCGACAAGTTCCGGCGTGCGGGTTTCCACGGCAATGACCGGCGGTTCCACCATGATTTGGCATGCACGCGTCAGCATGACGACACGGCCATTGTGGCTCGGCGGAGCCTTTTCTTGCAAGAAGTTCGCAAAGCTTTCGGCAACGCGGTCACGGCCAAGCACACGGCGGCAGTTGGCATAAACAGTCTGGATTGCCTGGATCACGCGACCCACGCGCTGGCCTTCCTTTGCACTGATCGAAAGAATCGGTACAAATTCAAGCATCGGTTCGCGTTCCAGGAGGTCTCGAATCATGTGATCGAAAGACTTTTCGTTCTTGTTCGGGAGAATATCCCACTTGTTCAAAACGACGACAAGCCCCTTCCCTGCCTTGCGGATTTCCGTGATGATGCGGTAATCCTGAATTTCCATGCCACGGGTGCAATCGACGACGAGCACAGACAAATCAGAACGGCGGATGCTTTCGAGCGTGCGCATGTTGCTGAACACTTCGACTTCGTCCTCGACCTTCGCCTTCTTGCGGAGACCCGCGGTATCTGTCACCACGAACTTTTGTCCGTCAACGATAAAGTCACAGTCGATGGAATCGCGGGTGGTTCCCGGAATGTCCGAAACCACGGCTCGTTCTTCGTTCAACAGACGGTTGAGGAGCGTACTCTTGCCCGCATTCGGGCGACCGAGAATCGCAAAACGGATAGGGCGTTCTTCGCGGCGTTCGCCACGAACCGGAGTCGGGAGCACCGAAACAACCTCGTCCAAAAGCGATAGGCAAGCGTAGCCGGTCAAAGCGCTAATCGTACGCGGCTGACCAAAGCCCAGCTTGAGGAACTCGTAACTTTCTTGACGGTCGCCCTGCAATTCGCTCTTGTTGGCGACAAGAATCACCTTCTTGTCGAGCTTGCGGATGAGGCGTGCAAACTGCTGGTCGAGCTTAGTGATACCCACGCGGATATCGACCATGAAGAGCACGAGGTCGGCTTCATTCACGGCATTGAAAATCTGAGCACGGACGCTGTCCGCCAAAACGTCAATGGAATCATCGGGCAAGAATCCGCCCGTATCGACTACGGTAAATTCATGACCCTTGTAAATTGCGTTCTGGTAATGACGGTCACGCGTAACGCCATCGCGGTCGCTCACCACGGCAGCACGGCGGCCAAGAATGCGGTTGAAGAGCGAAGACTTACCGACGTTCGGTCGTCCGATAATGCAAACAATAGGTAATTTCATCAGCCCAAATATAGAAATTGTGTCTAGGGGGCGTTTAGGCGAGCATGAAAACAGGAAACGGTTAATGATTCTCGAAATTCGCTACATCAACGGAAAACATTCGCCAGAGTCTTGAAGCAAACGGAGTCGCCCATTCTTTTTCGGGTGCGACACGCGTTGTTGTGGCTGCGGTGAATTTTGAATACGCAAGGCAGACGAGTTCACCATAGCGGGCATCCCACATGCTCCAAACGATTTGCCAATCAAAGCCGCCTTTTTTGCCCAAGTCTGGATCCATCGTCACGTTCATGAGGAGTGGGATTGTCAAATAGCGGAGGCCATAACGGCTTGCAATTTGGTTCAGCAAGTCCTTGAGTTCAAAAGGCAATTCACGCACAAGAGTTTGTTCGACTCCATCGCGTTCTTCCCACGGGGTCACGTCATCCAGTTTTTTGCCTTCGACGAACTTCATTTTGAGAAGTTTTGAGGACAAAGTGTCTATTAATGCAGAATCCGCTTCCGGGACACGCATTCCAGGAAGCATGAGTTCCCGCGTCATTTTCGGGAACGCTTGAACGAACAGGGAATCTTCGACGCGTGCGAGGTCAAAATCTAGGGCATCCGCACTAAAGCTGTGGCACATTTTGCATTCTTCGGGGCGATTCGCCGTCACTTTGATTGCCGGGAACACGCCCACTACAGCATTGGAATCAATGCGGCTAAACGCAACCGGGTTCCATTCGCGGTAAAATTTTTCATGGGTAATTTTCAGTTCTATTTCGCCTTGAGTGCCGCATTCCGTGCAGGGAGCGTCCTTCATGTCGCCACTTCCAGAAGAAGCGTCCCGCGAACCCGCACAAGACGCAAGCTGAGCGGCACAGAACAAAATCAGCGACAGCACAGACAAACGCAATGCAGCAAACGTCAATCGACTATTTTTCATAAACTTCTCCCTGAGCAAAAGATCCATTACAACCGGGATGACGGTTTTCGTCCGCCATGACGCAATCTCCAATTTATTTAATTTTCGTTTCCAATCACTCTAGCATTATAGTAAAAGGGCCGTCGTTGACAAGACACACTTGCATGTCCGCGCCAAATTTTCCCGTTTCGACAACGGCGATTTCTTTTTTGCACTGTTCGATGATGTATTCGTAAAGTTCATTGGCAAGTGCTGGGTTCCCGGCTCCGTTGAACGTCGGACGGTTTCCTTTGTTGCAATTGGCGTAAAGCGTGAACTGCGAAACAAGCAAAAGCGAGCCACCCACATCCTTGATGGAGAGGTTCGTCTTTCCATTTTCGTCAGCAAAAATGCGGAGCGCAAGCATTTTCTTGATAAAGCGGTCCGCGATTTCGCGGGTATCGCCCTCACCCACGCCTATCAGCACAAGGAATCCCTTGCCGTCAATTTTTCCAACCGTTACACCTTCAATATCGACTTGAGCCTTTATGACTCGCTGGATTAAAAATTTCATTTTTCACTCGTTAAAAAATAATGGACTCTATCGAGCATCGCTCTCCAGGGTGACTGGTTTCGAGGATGACGACGTGTAAGAAGCTTCAAAAAAATTTTGGATGGCCACAGGGTCGTTCGTAACGGTCAAAGACAGCCGCAAAAGAACCGCCGCTTTCGCAGGTGGCAAGCAGTACGCCGCAATCGTCCCCGGCACAAGCAGTTGTTCCGGCACAACGGAACCGCGATTGATTCGGGAGGAAACGACCACGGGGACGTTCGCTTCGCCAACAACATTTGCAATCGCCGCCGCCCATGACTGCGAGAACTCTCCCGCACCGGCCCCCGCAATAACAAGCCCTGCCGAACGTTCTGCGGCAAAGCGGACAAGTTCCGCATCGGCATCGGCATTGAAGTAAAGGATCGAAACGCGAGGCAAATCGTGCAAATTCGAGATGTCGAATGCAAGCGTTTGAGAAAACGCCAACCCCGGCACTTCGGCGTTGCTCAGTGACCTTAGTCCGGGGTGACAACCAGAACGGGAAGCCAATTCAGCAAATGCATCTAAATCGTTCGCGTGAATCTTTTGTACGGAACGAGCATCCATAAGCTTGCCGGCAAATGCAACATAAACTGCAGTGGATCCTATCGCATTGCTCCAGGATGACGCGGCACTTTTCACGGCAAAGAGCAAATTTGCAGGTCCGTCCGGTTCTGCCGCCGTTGCAGGCCGCATCGAACCCGTCAGCACTACAGGCTTCGCGAGAACTTGCCCTTCGACATTCTCCACAGCACCAAGCGTAAGGCTCAAGAAAAATGCGGTTTCTTCCATCGTGTCCGTTCCATGCATCACCACAAAGCCATCGACACGCTCACGCGACGCACCAACCCCATCTAGTGCCAATTCCTTAATTCTCCGTGCAAGCAAAATCCAGATTTCAGAAGTAATATCATCCGAATTGATATTACAGACTTGCTCCACGAAAATATTTGCGACACTCTTCAATTCCGGAATGGCATCTATCAGCGTTTGGGCAGCGATAGAACCTGACTTGTAGCCAATATCTTTCCCTTGCTCGCCGGCACCGGCAATAGTCCCGCCCGTAGCCAAAATCACGATATTTTTCATTAAGCCTTTACTCATTTCACCGACTCCAGCAACCTCTCGGCAGTCACGCCAAAATGAGTCTGCAACGCTTTATCAAACCCAAGCCTATGAACATCTTGCATACACAAAGTAAACTTGCGGAAAACATCAGTACCGCCCCCGCCAATCCTTAGAAGTTCCTCGACCATTTTCACTGAGTACCAATAAAGTTTCACCGCCAATTCCGTACTGGAATGTTGTACAAACTGTTCCGTCAACATTTTAAGGCTTGGCACGTCTCCTTTAGGGCGTTCCCTATCTTTCCGCAATCCGTCAATCACTTGAGCAATACCCTCGTTCAACCAAAACGGCAACTCCGCACGAGTCATAGAACGTACAAACGCATGCGTCAATTCATGGAACAGCACCGGTCGGTAAACTTCACGGTACTCCATCATATTCACCGGGATGCGAAGTTTTCCATCAAAAACCGCCCCCACCCAATCAGGACGCGGCCCCACGCCTTGATATTCTTTTTCCTCATAAAGTACAACACATATCTTATTTTCGGGCATGAATCCAAATAAAGTACTTAATGAATCATAAGCTACTTCCAAAACGGCTAACGCTTCCATCACATCCTTTTTTGTCGGAGTTCCATCAAATTCTAGACGAAAATGCATGGATTTTTCTACACCCAAATTTTCCATTTCACGTTCAAGTAAAATAGACTTTTCGACAAGGTAATTCAAATCTTTGTTTCTGAAATTTAGCGATTCAATATACTGCACGCATTCCTTATAACGTTCCTGTTCAAAAAGAACACCCGCGAGGTGCAACTGCAAATTCGTATCATTCGGGCTTTCTTTCAAAAGTTCGCGGACATTTTTCTCAACACACTTCCAATCCCCCGCATTGAGGCACGCGTTGGTCTCGGCAATCATGTTTTCATGACGTTCGAATGCAGCACGTTGCTTCCGTTCTGCGATAAAAAAGATGTTCACAGAAACAATAGCGAGCAATAGAATTAATTTTTTCACAAGATAAAATCCGTTAAATATTTTCTATACAAATATATTAATCAAAAAGCCGTCCCCGCAACATGTGCGGGGTGACAAATCCTCATGATTTACGGTTTTCGACTCTTTGCGTAACGAATTCAAAGTTCACAACCAACCTCTAAACCTCACGTTTCTGAGTTCTAAGACTAAGTTTTGCAAACTCAGTACATCCTCTTTAAAATAATAAAGTATATTTATTATGGAAGGTTTGGTTATGGCAGAAATCTTTGATTACGACGACTATCGAGACATGATCAAGGACTACTACTTGGAGCACAAAAAACACAACTCCTTGTATTCCTTTAGCACTCTCGGCAAAACACTTGGCTTGGATTCAAGCCATGCGTATTATATTGTCCAGAAAAAGCGCAACCTTCCGGTTCACGCCGTTCCCGCCGCGAAAAAAATGCTCGGGCTCGACGGACGTGGCGCGGCCTACTTCGATTTGCTGATAGTCGCATCGCGAACGAAGTCCGAAAAGACAAAAGCGGAAATTTTGCAAAAAGCATTCCAGCTCCGCGATGTCAAACGCCATTTGCTCAAGGACAACGAACTCAAGTACCTCAGCGCGTGGTGGACCATCGTCGTCCGTGCGCTCATCGAAGTCAAGCACGGCAATGTCGATATCCCGGAAATCGCAAACAGCGTGATTCCTCCCATTACCGAAGAACAAGCCCAAGAGAGCATCGAAATTTTAAAATCGCTCGGTTTTATCCAGCCCATCAACAACAATACCAAGGTACGCCTCGCCGACCCGCACATCACGGTCCAAGGTGCAGAGAAAGCAGAAGCGATTCGCAGTTTCCATTCAAAAGTCATGCAGTTCGGCATCCGCTCGCTGAGCGAGATTCCGCCGGAGAACCGCGATATTTCAACAGTCACGATGGCCGTTGACGCAAAGGGGTTCGAAGACATCAAGAACATGCTCAAGGAATTCCGCAAAGAAATCCAGATTCGAGTCGATAAGTGTTTCGTGCCCGATCGCGTCATGCAGCTGAACCTAGCTTTATTCCCCGTCGCCCTCAATAAGAAGAAGGATAAATAAATGAAGAGTTTGAACAAGTTTCTTTATCTGACCACTTTTGGACTTATCGCTGCTTGCGGAACAGGCAACGATTCGGCAGGGAATACAACGGAAATCGAAAACGCCATCGCCATTCGAGTTTTTGATGACGGGGCGCCCGCAGCCAACGTGCGTTACGAAGTGCTCCCCTCCTGGTACGTCGCCGACACCGCCGAAACAAGCAACATAAAATACACTTACGAAGGAGCCACGGACTCAAACGGCTGGGTCCGCATCGACAATCACCAAGACGGCTCTTACACCATCAACTTTACAAAAGGCAAGTCCTCCATCGTCCTGCAATACACGCTCAACAACCTCAATCACGAATACACTCTTGACAGTACATCGCTCGAAGCGATGGGCATGGTCAAGGGTCTCGTCGATTTGCCGGACAGTGCCGATTACGCGTGGGTCGCCGTCCAAGGCACGAACGAAATCGTCAAGACGGACTCGCTGGGACAGTTCGTCATCCGGAGGGCTCCATGCGGAAACCTGACCATAAGCGCTTGGGATGCTGAAGAACAATCCTCAATCGGACTGACATCTATCAATGTATCCGCAAACGACACCATCGACCTTGGGCTGATCGAGAATCCGAACAAAGTATTCCCGAAAAATTCCATCCGCTTTATGCCTTCGGAATTGGTTTCTGATTGGATGCGTCCGCTCAGCTTCCCGACAGTTTTCATCATGCGATTGGACACGACGAATTTCAACTTCACGAAGGCGGCCAAGGACGGAAGCGACATCCGGCTCTACGACGGCAGCGGAGACCTCATCCCGTTCGAAATTGACGGTTGGGACACGACGCTCAACAGTGCGGTACTCAACATCCGCGTCGAAAGCGCTGCGGACACTGTAAGGCCGTGGCTGCTCACCTGGGGCGACAAGAAGGCCGCTAAACTCAAGGACGTGAACGTCTGGAAAGGCTTGAGCGATTCGCTTGTGGCAGCCCTCAACAGCGTCGAAATTTTGAACTTCGAAAGCGGCACCAAGTTCAATGCTCTCCCGGCACCGCTAAACAACAAGTTCGATTGGTACATCCAGCCGCACGACAGCGCGACCGTCAAAAACAACCTTGAAGCGAAACCGACGAACGGCATCGAAAAAGCGGATAGTTCCATCTTCGGGAAAAATGTCCTTCACGTGCAATACCAGGCAAACAAGCTTGGACGCTATGTCGTCATCGGAACACGCATCGCAGAACACACGCACGATTTGAGCAGGCTCGATTCCGTTGAAGTTTGGCTCAAAGGAAACGGCGATTACGAAATCATTCTCGAAACGATTGTCGAATCCGACACGAACTACAAGACTTCGTATAAAGGAAGTGCAGGCGAAAAATGGACACGCGTTGCAGTCACCCCTAAAGACTTTACAAACGCCGATGGCAAAAGCTACCACGGTTGGGACGTGACCCGCAACAAAATAACGCGTTTCACCATATTCGTCTATAATGGTACCGATTTGTGGATTGACAACGTCAAGATGTACGGAATCAACCTCGACGATTTGCGATAGATACAAAAAAGCCGTTTGGGATTAGAATCTCTGTTCGGCCAAGGTCACTGTCGTTTATCATAAAGAGTAGTGATCCGAGTCTCCATCCGATTGCAGAAGCATCAATTCTCCAACACTAATTGATACCTGTGAATCTAATCCCAAATCGGCAGTATGGACCAACTTGGTCATTCATAAAATTACGTTTATTTGGCTATTTTTTCTCAAAAACGGCAAATTCGACCATTGACAAAATGTCAAAAAATCCGCAACGCGGTACAAACGGGCTGTTAGGATAACAAATATTTACACTCTTAAAATTGCGTTTTTTTCACTCGGTAGAAGTAAATTCCCACAATAACGGAGATTGTTATAATCCAGCTGACCGGATAAACCACCATCAACGAGGCGAAAGAACGGTACTGCGGGAACACGAAAATCACCCAAAGGATGCGCAACCCGCACACGCCAGCGACGCAAGTAAGAGCGGGGGCTAGAGAACGTCCCATTCCAGAAAGTGCACTCGAAAACACGTCTAGGAATACGTTGATAAACAGAAGCCCGACCACCACGTACATGCGGATAGAAGCAATTTCGATAATCTCTGGATCGGATGTAAACACGGACAGCAAGGGGTTTGCAAAAATACAACAAAGCCCGCTCAACACAATCGTAGAGACACAGCCCAGCAAAAGTGTCCAACGGACGGCACTGCGGCAACGGTTCATGTTTTTCGCACCATAATTCTGCCCGACAAAAGTCACGCAAGCTTGCGAAAACGAATTGAGCCAGTAATAGACGATAAATTCGTAATTGAGGGCCGCGGCAGAAGCGGCTACCGTCGAAGAACCGAGGCTGTTGATGGCCGATTGCAAACACACATTGCTAAACGAGAACACGACTCCACGAAGCCCCGAAGGTAGCCCCACGCGCATGATACGGCTGAGGAAAAGCGGCGTCACGCGGAGTTTCCAGAATTCAAGCTTGAACGGGCCTACCTCATGGCGCAAAAAATACAATAACGTAAGTCCGCTGATGACGTTAGCAAAGACAGTCGCAATCGCGACACCTGACACGCCAAGACCCAAGCCCGCTACAAGAATCAAGTTCAAGACGACATTTACTGCACCCGCGACAATCAGCACGTAAAGCGGTCGTTTTGTATCGCCCTTGCCGCGCAAAATGGCGGCAATAAAGTTGAACAGCATCACAAACGGCATCCCGGCAAAATAAATTTGCAGGTAGCGCACCGCCATATCCATGATATCCGAAGGCGTTGAAACCGCCGAAAGAATAGGCCTTGCAAAAAAGATGCCGACAAACGAAAGCAAAATTCCGCTAAAGAACGAAACAATCACCGAGGTATGGACGCTGCGGGTAACGGCACGATAGCTTTGAGTCCCGATAGAATTGGCAACGACGACATTCACGCCGACAGAAATGCCCACGAATAAGTTTATCAGCAAATTGATGACGAACGTGTTCGCACCGACGGCTGCAAGCGCCTTGTCGCCTGCGAACTGGCCTACCACGGCAATGTCGGCGGCATTGAACAGCTGTTGCAAAATACTCGTCGCCGCAAGCGGAATCGCGAACCTCAGAATTTTTCTTCCGAGAGGTCCGTTTAGCATATCCATATTCGTCTTTAACGCATTCGTCGCCATACAACACCTAAAAACGGGCGTAAATTTAGATTTTCATAGGCCCCACTCCAAGGGTATTTTTCTACCTTTACGTCGAAAAAACGGGTGACAAAAGTCGCTATAGAATGGAGCGATTACAAGCACCTCAAAATGAGTCGGCGGAGCATCCCGCCACAAATCGGAGATTATCATGGGTTTTAAATGTGGCATCGTAGGCCTCCCCAACGTAGGCAAAAGCACCATCTTCAACGCAATCACCAACGCAGGAGCAGAATCCGCAAACTATCCGTTCTGCACCATCGACCCGAACGTCGGCATGGTCAGCGTCCCGGATGCACGCCTCGACGAACTCGTGAAGGTCTATAACCCGAAATCCATCGTCCCCGCCGTTACGGAATTTGTCGATATCGCAGGTCTTGTAAAGGGTGCTTCCAAGGGCGAAGGTCTCGGTAACCAGTTCCTCACTCACATCCGCGAATGCGAAGCCATCATGGAAGTAGTGCGTTGCTTTGACGACGAAAACATCATCCACGTGAACGGTTCCGTTGATCCAATCCGCGATGTGGAAGTCATCGAAACAGAACTTATCCTCAAGGACTTGGACACTGTCGAAAAGCGCCTCGCCACCGAAGCAAAGTCTGCACGTACTGGCAACGCCGAAGCGAAAGCACGCCTCGCCGCCTGCGAACTTTTGAAGAAGACCATGGAAGAAGGTAGCGCCGCACGCACTGTGATGCACGACAGCGACGAAATGGAACTCATCGTAAAAGACCTCGGCCTCCTTACCGCAAAGCCGCTCTTCTACTGCGCAAACGTCAAGGAAGACGACATCCTCACGGGTAACGCCTACGTCGATCAGTTGAAGGAATACGCCGCGAAGCACGGCCACGACGTGATTGTCATCAGCGGCAAGATTGAAGAAGAACTCTCCGCGATGGAACCCGCCGACAAGGCCGATTTTCTCAAGGAACTCGGCATGACCGAATCCGGACTTGATTCCGTTGTTCGCAAGGGTTACGAAATCCTCGGGCTGCGCACCTTCTTTACCGCCGGCGAAAAGGAATGCCGCGCCTGGACGTTCCACGCGGGCTTCAAGGCACCGCAGTGCGCAGGCGTCATCCACACGGACTTCGAACGCGGTTTTATCCGCGCCGAAACGCTCAGCTACGCCGACTTCCTCAAGCACGGCAGCTGGAACGCCGCGAAGGAAGCAGGGCTTGTCCGTACCGAAGGCAAGGAATACCTCGTGCAGGATGGCGACATCATGTACTTCCTTTTCAACGTGTAATGACGCCGCTGGAGCGGTAGGAAGTTAGAAGTATACTTAACCGTCATCCTCGAAGCCGTCATTGCGTTTACGCATGACTTGTTCGCCTTGGATATAGAAACATGCAAGCATGTTTCTGCATCACTCGGCTCTGCTGTCATTCTCGACCGAAGGGAGGGAAACCATATAATTTCTCGTTTTGCTCTTGCGGAGGGGATCCATACTGTTCTAATCAGAACTGGAATTGTCCAGCATCGGGTTGTTTCAAACGCATGTACAACAAAGCCCGCGCACTTGGATGTGGCGGGCTATGCTTGACAATTTTATAGGGATGACCCCGCAATGCGGGGCAGACCCAGCTTACTTCTTCAGCACTTTCTTCCCGTAGTAAGCGCCGCGGGCATTGTTCGTGCCATTCACGCGGCGGCCCTTGAGGTCGAACTTGCCGCGGTCGTAGTTCATCATCTTGATCTCGCCCGTGCGCGTGTTGAACTGGCCGATGACGGTCGTATGTTCAGCACCATCGTTAGCATCGCCATCATCCACAATAATGCTCATGAGTTCCGGCAGTTCCTTTTGCTGGACGGTCGGACGCATCACATAATTGCCATTCGCGCGAACGCCCTGCGCTTTCCGAGCGTTCGAACTGACGAGGTAAGCACGCAACGGACTAATCCACGTACCTTCGCCAATCTTCACGAAATCGCCGACTTTGATTTTGCTGTCTTTGGGAGCACTTGCAGCAAAGCCGTAAGCGTAGCCCAATTCCGGATCACCCTTTTCCCACTTCTTGTATTCCCAGACGCCGCGGAATTCCCATTCCCAATCATCATACTTCTTGACCGCTTCGGTAGTCTTCTTGAGCGTCACGCCGCCAGTAACCTTGAATTCAGGTTCCTTCATCTTCACCAGGTACGGAGTATTCGCACTCAGATCCTCATCGCCGTATTCCTTACAGCACTTACCTTCAGCATCCAGTATGTTATTCGCCTTAGACCATTCCTTTGTAGCCCACAAGACCTTCATCCTGACTGCATCATTGCCATCCTTGTCCGTGCCGATGCCATTATAGAAGAGCACAGCATCAAGACCCGAGACATTTGAAGTATTCACATCAAACGGCAACACCATTGTCGAATAAGTCCCGACCATGAATTTGCGGTTAAAGTCAACGGCATCGACCTTAATTTCTTCTTCCGTAATATTCACGGCACCATCGCCACCGAAAGCTCCGTCGATAACGGCACGCGTGCCACTATTGTATTCGTGAATCTGCACGGCGGCGTATTCCGTCGTCTTCGGATAGACAAACGGACTTTCTTCAATATCGTTGTCATAAACAACATCGCCGATGGTGATTTTACCCTCTCTAGAACCACCAATACCTTCACCAATACTGTAGGGGGCATCTTCATCCTTTGTTGCTGTAACCTTAGTCACATTATCCGTAATCGTTATACTACCAACAGTTACGTTAGCACCACCACCGATACCTGCAGCTTCTTCGCCTCCCGTAGCAACAATGGTTCCACCGTCAATTACAATGTTTCCACAACTGATTTCATAACCGCCACCGATGCCGGCCCCCCATCCATTGCTACTAGCATTAAGGGAGCCCGTTCCCGAAATAGTAAGCGTATTATCTTCCGGCACAAAAACACCAGGATTATCTTCGTAGAACCCCTTGACTTCATTCAAGGAATTATCGGCAAGGATAATGTTGCATTCTCCCAAGCAAGTAATACCAGCCCAGTTATAATTGTCATTATTTACTCCATCGATAAGCATATTATTGAGCGTAACAGTAGCACCATCGGCAATCGATATCTTGTAATCGCCATCAAGCACACCTGTCAGCACTACACCATTTGGCGCAACATAGTTCCCAGTCAAAGCAGCAAGATCAACAACATTACCTTCAAACCACTGCGCATACAACGTTATCGAACTGCCAACTTCAGCAAAATTCACATGTCCCTGATCCGCATAAGAAATTCCACTACCATCAGCCCTGGTGTTCCAGCCGGCAAAAGAATCCCCATCACGAGTAAAGTGGTTTGCCTCAAGAATCAGTTCTGGGTCAATATTGGTGGATTGATCAGACATTGTCCCGTTACCACCATTGGCATCGAATGTCACCGTATATTGCACAACAGGGTATTTAAACGGACTTCCAACGATACTTGCCGTCACGTCATCACCAATGGTAATATCGCCGGTTCTTGATCCGTCAGCACCTTCACCAATACTATAGGGGGCATCTTCTCTCTTTGTAGCAGTAATCTTGGTATCGTTTCCACTAATCGTGATGTTTCCAACAGTTCCTCCGTAACCACCGCCAATACCAGCGGCATAAGTACCTCCCCTAGCAACAATAGAACCTCCTTTAATGACAATGCTGCCACAACTGATTTCATAACCGCCACCGATGCCGGCACCATATTCATTGCTGCTTGCATCAAGGGAACCTGTTCCCGAAACAGTAAGCGTATAACCTTCCGGCACATAGATACCAGGATAATTATAGTTGAAACCCTTCACCGTATTTTTGGAATTCTCAGCAAGGATAATTTCGCATTTACCCAAACAGGTAATACCCGCCCACTGGTAATCTTCACTATGAACACCATTGATGGCCACATTATTGAGAGTCACAGTAGCATTTTCTTCAATCGATATCTTGTAATTGCCCCCCAGCGTACCTGTCAGCACGTCACCATTTTTTGCAGTATAGTGATCCTCCAAAGTGGCAAGATTAACAACACTACCCTTATACCACTGCGCATACAACGTTAGTGAGCTGCCAATCTCGGCAAAATTCACATGTTCCTGGTCCGCATAAGAAATTCCGCTACCATCGGCCCTAGTGTTCCAACCAACAAAAGAATACCCATCACGAGTAAAGCTGTTAGCCTCAAGAACCGGTTCTGGGTCAATATTGGTGGATTGATCAGACATTGTACCGTTACCGCCATTGGCATCAAATGCCACCGTATATTGCACAACAGGATATTTAAACGGACTACCAACGATACTAGATGTTTCTGTACCGCCGATGGTAATATCGCCGGTTCTAGAACCATCAAGACCTTCACCAATACTGTAGGGAGCATAATCTCCCTTTATAGCTGTAACCTTTGTATCGCTACCACTAATCGTGATGTTTCCAACAGTTCCTTCGTAACCACCGCCTATACCAGCGGCATAAGCACCTCCCCGAGCAACAATGGTACCGCCGCTAATTACAATGCTTCCACAACTGATACCCCAACCGCCACCGATACCGGCACCATAACCATTGCTACTGGCATCAAGGGAGCCTGTTCCAGAAATGGTAAGCTTCTTACCCTCCGGCACATAAATACCAGGATTATCTTCATAGAAGCCCTTCACCGTATTCTTGGAATTCTCTGCGAGGACAATTTCGCAATCCCCCAAACAAGTGATACCCGCCCAATTGTAATCATTTTTATTAACACCATTGATGATCACATTTTTGAGCGTCACCTTAGCACCATCGGCAATCGAAATTTTATCATTTGCACCAAACGTACCCGTCAACACCTCGCCATCCTGAACAACATATTCAAACAATTTATTCTTGACATACTTTCCAACAACACCCTTCTTGTTGTTTAACGAATTCTTCAAGAAATCCACATTCCCATCAAAACCGGAAATTGCATTTTCCAAATAATCCTTATGGTCGCCCCACATTAAGCTGTCCAATTTAGCCGCAGTTGCCAATTTCGATCTCATGGTCTGAATTTCCGTATTGAAATCGATTTTCGAGGAATACTTGTTCCATACGTCTTTCACGGCTTTAACAAACGTCGGAGACTTAAACAAGGCATTATAGTAGATGCTCGTATCGAGTTTGACGGAAGTCAACGCCTTTGTCGCGCCCGCATCAAAGTCCCAAACCGGGCCCGCCTTGAACACATCATGGGTTCTTCCATTGTCTTCAACATTATTCTGATAAGTAAAATAAGCACTCTTGGGTTCGTTCAATTCCGTATTATCCATGACTTCGTTGATGAGCCAGAACTTCGCCCAGGACTTGACATCAATGATGTCCGCATAAGATTCATCGGGAGCGCTGCAATTATTAGTGTTCACCTTGCAAACATTATTTGTTTCATAATCCGGATAGAGCAGGTTCTCCAGAGCTGCAATCTTGTTCTGGAAGCGTTCCAGACGGGCCTGACCACCAGCAGAAATAACATTTACAGTATTCCCATATTCATCTTTAACCTTTTTTCCGTTTTCATATAATTTAGCTTCAACCATATAATCATCATTTTTAATCATGTACGGCATATTGCGAATCGGAGTATGGAACTTGACGACTTCATCATAATGCGAATCCATCTCAATCAAGAGGTCCTTGTCCTGAGTATCCATTATATTATCATCGCCATCATTAATATTCACACGATTCTCATCGAACGTGATGGCTTCACCCAACCAGTAAAGACCACGATAGGCGCCATTGAAGACAAGGTTCACAAACTCTCCACGGACCGTGTAGCCCAACTCGAACTTTTTGCTCAAGTAGAATGCCATGTGGTTTTTCAAGAAGCTGTTGTCCAGATAATTGGCAATCAGCACCCAGCGTTTGTGCTTGGGCATACCCAAAATCGTTTGTTTTTTATTCAACTTGATTGCGTATGGCTTTTTGGGTTGCTCCCAAGTCGAATTGCCACGTCCGCGGAATTCCGTCGTGACCTTTTCAAAGTTGTCTTTTCCGGCATCCTTCAAAGTCAATTCAGTACCGTCAATCCAACGATCTTTTTCTGTAATTTCAATACCATTAGGTGTATTCACGTACAACGTCGGGAGACCCGTGTTCGCCACCATCGTCACGTTAGACTTTACACTTTTTTCGCCGGCAGTTGCAACGCAGTAATAATAAAAGGAAGTTTTCGCCGCAAGTTCTTCTGTGGTATAAGAAGATTCCGTAGCCCCTTTGATTGCCGTACCATTTTCATTGATGCCATCAGAAGAGAGATACCACTGGTACGAAACATTTTCGCCGCCTTGAACTTCAAAGGTCAGCGTCGCCGTTCCGCCGTTATCGGCAACAGCAACATAAGCTGCATCAGGCTGCTTTGTAATGACTAATTCGGTTCCCTTCGCAAATACCGAAGTCGCCATGGAAAAAGCCAAAAGCATGACCAGGCCCCATTGAGCCATCAGCCCCTCTTTCATTTTTTTCATATTCAATCCCTTTCTGAGTTGATTTAATAATCTCATCCGCATGAGGTTGCGGTAAGCCTGTTATTTTATTTCAAAAATACAAAAATATTACAAAATGTCAACAAGCGATATTTATTTTATATCATTTACTTTCGTAAACAAAATATTACAAATAATTGAATTTACAAAAAACAGCACCCGGCATTTTTATCGACATAGCGGCGTTCCGGGTTCGGGCAATGGTCTTCGCTACCATCCGGCAGAATCCAGACTTCGTCTGTAAATGGACAAGTATCATCGACTTGCGAAAAATGACCACGCGGGATTTTCATAAATAGCGAGCCTTCATTCCGGACCGTGCCGCCGCTCCGCGCCGTAGCATCGAGAATCAGGCTGCGGACTTCATCCAGCCCGACATCCAACGCAAATTCACTTTTAAGGGCCGCCGAAGCCACGCTTAAAAAAAACACCGTATTCCACTTGATTCGAGCAATCCCTATCGACGACGCCCATTTCACCAGATCCGACACCATGTCCAAGTTTTTCCGGTGCAACGTCACCTGCAACGAGACTGTCGCAACACCCGCCGCATGTTCAACGCACAAGGACCGCCGTACGGTCATCAGTTTTTCGACATTCGCTTTCCAGCCGCCAAACTGTTCCGAAGCCAAATGACTCACCTTGATGTCGCTACAAGAGAGCAAAAGCAACTCCATTGCGGATTCATGCGCCCATTTCCCAGGGAACGTCCCGTTCGTCGTCAAATTCAGCGGGATTCCAATCAAGCGGCAGAACTCAAGCAGTTCATCAAAATGCGAATAAAGTAAAGGCTCCCCCATCGTCGAAGGAATTACCTCGCGCAAAAGTCGATTTCCTGAAGCATCTCGCGCCGCGGCGTACTTTTCAATCGCCGCACGCGCGATTTCGAAAATCATTTCGCCCATTCCAAACACACAGCCCTCACCACAATTCTGCAAAGGCCGCTGATTCAAAAAACACAGCGGACAATGCAAATTGCACTTGTCAGGATTTGTGAGTAAAGTAATTCGTTTCACAAGAGGTACCTTAGGTGCTAGGTACTAGTCCTTTGTTACTAGAACAAACTAGAAATAAAATTCTAGTAACTAGTAACTCAGAACTATTAACTGCGGCGAAGCCGCATTACTCCCTATGTTCCCTCAGGTATTTTATCGCGGCAAGTCCAGCGATGGCGCCCTCGCCCACGGCTACAGCCACCTGGAGCGTTCCACCCGTGCAATCGCCCGCGGCAAAGAGCCCCGGAACCGTAGTCTGGAAATCCTTGTCCAGTACGAGTTTACCCGCATCGAACGCAGCGCCTGCCTTGAGCGCCAAATCCGTCGCATTCGCGCTTCCCATCGCCACAAACATGCCATCGAAATTCAATTCGGAACCGTCTTCGAAGCGCACGCCTTCAAAAGCACTCTCGCCCTTGAGACCTGCGATTTTTTTCGTCTCGATGTGGACATTTTCAGGGAACTTCGCCGTAAGTTCCGCACCATTTGTCAAAAGCGTCACGCTCCCGACTACAGACAACAGTTCATTCACTTCGTGCAAGGCATATTCGCCCGAACCAAGCACAGCCACGTTCTTTTTACGATAGAAGAACGCATCGCAAACCGCGCAGTAGCTCACGCCGTGGCCTTCCATCTCGGCCATTCCCGGCAGCGGAGTCTTTTTACGGGCCGCCCCAGTCGCCATCACGCAAACTTTTCCACGGTACGAACCAGCAAGCCCAGTTGCAACAAACTCATTTCCATCAAACATGAGATCCGTCACTTCGTCATCCGCGATTTTCGCACCAAGCGTTAACGCTTGATTTTTGCCGACTTCGGCAAGTTCTTCTCCCGTAAGCGGTTCTTTTAAACCAAAATAATTTTCAATCTTATGGGCCTTCGCAAGAGCTCCGGCATCCTTACCGACAAGTTGAACATCAAGTCCAGCACGCAAACCATATAACGCAGCCGATATTCCGGCCGGACCATAACCTAAAATCAATATATCTGACATAAAAACCTCCACTCAAAAGATACGAATTTATTTATTTTAAATATTACATAGGAATGGATTTTTAGAAATGAGTGCAATGTTGCAACGTTACCCGACGCGTGATTTATTTGTTGAAGCTGGATATGGTCCCAATTTTGCGGACCAGCTTATTCAGAATGCCTATAGCAAACTTTTTGAAGGCGATCCGATAGATGAACGCATCTATTTTGATGCCTCAGACGACATGGGCTACATCATCGACATCGGGCACGACGACATCCGAGCCGAAGGCATGAGTTACGGTTTGTTTATCGCGGCCTTGACCGACCACGAAGCCATGTTCGACAAACTCTGGAACTTCTCCAAAAAATACATCCGCAACAACGACGGCCCCCACAAAGGGTTCTTCTCTTGGCAAGTCAGCACCACCGACTTTTCCATGATGGACCCTGGTGCTGCACCGGACAGCGAGGAATACATCGCCGCCGCACTCCTTATCGCCGCCAAGAAATTCAATCGCGACGACCTCCGCCACGAGGCAGTCCAGCTTATCACCGACATCAAGTACAAACCACAAAACGAACTTGTCGGGCCGATAATAGACCCCGAATGGAAGCTCATCAAGTTCTCCCCTGTCCTCGGAAACGACTTCACCGACCCAAGCTACCACACGATGGCGTTCTACCGCATGTTTGCCGAAGCCACAGGCGACAACACCTGGCTGGACGTCGCCCAGGCCAGCATCGAATTTTTGCAGAAGGCGGCGCACCCCGTCACAGGACTTTGCGCAGACTACGCCGAATATGACGGAACCCCCAAAGCTATGCCCTGGTTCCCCGAAAGCAACAACTTCAGCGGGGACGCGTGGCGCGTGGCGCTCAACTTGAGCCTTGACTACGCCATTTTCCGCGGAGACGAAAGCGAAAAAGAAATCTGCGAACGCATCCTGAACTTTTTCCAGAATTGCAACCCCTACCTTTCGGACTACGCGGTCGATGGAGGCCCGTACCCGCACCAAGGCAGAAACGCGACCCCAGGACTTATCGCCATGAACGCCGCAGCCACACAAGTGCTCCCGCCAGACGACCCGCGCATCACGCCGTTCGTCAAGAGACTGGCCGCATTGT
>JAEEGH010007734.1_pt1 | contig 25693 bp, 20 predicted proteins | sample 9134181 | NCBI WGS metagenome assembly JAEEGH01 (sample SAMN16246544, study PRJNA631951) | gut metagenome | biome: gut microbiome; feature: rumen; material: DP-attached | host: Bos | place: Iran: Karaj | collected 2018-10
TAATCTCAGTCGACGGCGTGCCCGGGTATGCATACACACCAGAGAGTCCGGCGTGCAGCGCTCCCAGCGCTATGGCTTCGTCGCCCAACAATAGTTTCTTTGACATCTTTTTTATTTACGATTTACTGATTTTCGATTTACGATTGAAATCCCATTAGATTTCCCACCCGATAGCCGAGGCACCGAGCACGGCAGCTGAGGCACCGTCGAGACCGCTGACCAGGAACTGAGCTTTGCCGCGGAATATCTGCATGACGTGGGCGTCGTAGGCCTCGCGGATGGGCTTCATAATCAGCTCGCCAGCCTTCACCATACCGCCGAAGAAGATGAACGCCTCGGGGCTCGAGAAGGCAGTGAAGTCGGCGCAGGCCTCGCCCAGCATTTTGCCCGTGAACTGGTAGATCTCGTTGGCCAGCTCGTCGCCCTTGCTAGCGGCAATCGAAACGTCGAGCGACGTGATGTCTTCGGGATTCATCTCGCGCAGCAGTGACGGACGGGTGGTCTTTGCCAGCATTTCGCGGGCCGTGCGTGCCACACCCGTTGCCGAGCAGTAAGCCTCCAGACAGCCTGTGCGACCGCAACCACAGCTGCGGCCCTCGGCTCCGCGCACCATCGTCACGTGGCCCAGCTCGCCTGCAAAGCCGTCGCAGCCGTAGAGCAGCTGGCCGTTCACCACGATGCCCGAGCCCACGCCCGTACCTAATGTGATGACAATGAAGTTCTTCATGCCACGTGCCACGCCATAGACCATCTCGCCCAAGGCGGCAGCGTTGGCGTCGTTGGTCAGAGCAACGGGGATACCTCCCAGCCGCTCGCTGAACATCTTAGCCAGGGGAATCACCTCGTCGTGAGCCCAGGTTAGGTTCGGCGCAAACTCGATGGTGCCGTTATAGTAGTTGCCATTGGGCGCACCAATGCCCATCGCCTTGATCTTCTCCAGACCGCCCACCTGCTCGATGATGACCTGCAGGGCCTCAATGCAGGCGTCGACATATTCTTGGGCCGTAGCGTAGTTGCCGGTCTTGATGGCCGTCGTAGCCTTGATGTCGCCGCGGGCGTCGACAATTCCAAACACGGAGTTCGTACCTCCTAAGTCCAAGCCAATCACGTATGGCTTCATTGCTTGCTGTTCGTTCATAATTCTTACGTTTTATGGTGTTTTATGTTATTCGCGCGGCAAAGTTACGAAGTTTTTGCGACTTAAACGAACAATTACCGCGAAATTTTTAAGTTTTGCATAGGCTGCCACTTACTCTGGCTAAGTGGACTAGTTAGTGGCGCTAATTGGCCGATTTAGCGCAAAAGGAAATATGGTATTAGACCGCAAATAAACTATTAAATAATGTACGCGAAGTAAAAAAGCCGGCAGGTAGTCAACCATCACTGCCGGCGGATGAATGGCAGCGTCTTGGGCAGGCGTTGCCATTTCCCGTTCTTGGGCACCTTGAGCGTGCTGCCCTTCTCCTGGCGAAGTACGTAGGTGGAGTCGTTCTGGCGGGTGAGTGTGGCGGTGAGGTCCTCGCTGCCGTAGTCGTTGATGAGACTGAGCTCGGCGGTGGTCTCGTCGTCGGCTACTCGGGCGGCGGTGATGGCCCAGCAGAAGGAGTTGTTCTTCTTGCCCAGATAGCCCGGCAGGCGTCCGTAGAGTTCGTTGCCCGGCACGGAGACTGACTCATTGTAAAAATCAATTCTCAGGTAGACGTCGTACTCATTGTTGTACAGATATCCTTTGAAGGCCGTGTTCTGCTTCTGTGCGAAGGCTGTGGCGGCGAGGGCGGTCAGTGTGAGTGCAAGTAAAGCTTTTTTCATATTTTTGAGTCTGATTTTGGCGGCAAAGGTAGCAAATTTATATCAATAAATCACTGAAAGTCATAAAAATATGGTTAAAAGATGGTGTGTTTTTGAATTTTTTACGTATCTTTGCAGCCGTTTATAATTATAACGAATGGTAAGTAAGAGATTAGCGCCTGACTATATCTTTGAATCGAGTTGGGAAGTTTGTAACAAAGTTGGTGGTATCTACACCGTACTTTCCTCGCGCGCAAAGACATTGCAGGATAGGATGAAGGACCGCATCATCTTCGTAGGTCCCGACTTTTGGAAAAAGAAGGAAAGTCCCTATTTCAGGGAGGACAAAGCCCTGTTTGCCGATTGGCAATGGGAAGCTAAGGAGTGTGGAATCAACGTGAGGGTAGGGCGCTGGACGGTGCCCGGCGAACCGATAGCCATACTCGTCGACTTTGAGCCCTATTTTGAGAAGAAGAACGAGATATACGCCTGGCTGTGGGAGCACTACCAGGTGGACTCGCTGCACGCCTACGGCGACTACGACGAGGCCTCGATGTTCTCGTATGCCGCCGCGCTGGTTGTGGAGAGCTTCTATAAGCACTACCTGAATGCGAAGCAGAAGGTGATTTATCATGCCAACGAGTGGATGTGCGGACTGGGTGCGCTCTACATCAACAACAAGCTGCCGCAGATAGGCACCATATTCACTACTCACGCCACGAGCATCGGGCGCTCGATTGCCGGCAACCAGAAGCCGCTATACGACTACCTGTTTGCCTACAATGGTGACCAGATGGCGGACGAGCTGAACATGCAGTCGAAGCACTCGATTGAGAAGCAGACGGCCATGAACGTCGACTGCTTCACGACGGTGAGCGACATCACGGCCAAGGAGTGTGTCGAACTGCTCGACAAGCCTGTCGACGTGGTGCTGCCCAACGGCTTCGACAACAGCTTCGTGCCTAAGGGCCCCGCCTTCACCAAGAAGCGCAAGGCAGCCCGCAAACGACTGCTCGAGGTGGCTAATGCGCTGCTTGGAGAATCGCTTGATGACGACACGCTGATTGTTTCGACGTCAGGACGTTATGAGTTCCGCAACAAGGGTATCGACGTGTTTGTGGAGGCTATGAACCGGCTGCTGCGCGACCGCGACTTGAAGAAGAAGGTGGTGGCATTTATCGAGGTGCCAGGATGGGTGGGCGAGCCCCGAAAGGACCTGCAGGAACGGCTTAACGCTGAACATTCAACGTTGAACGTTCAATCTCCCCTGGAGGTTCCCCAGATTACCCACTGGCTGCACAACATGAGCCACGACCAAGTGCTGGGCATGATGAAGTACTACGACATGCACAACCGCAAGGACGAGCAGGTAAAGGTCATCTTCCTGCCCTGCTATCTCGACGGCGACGACGGCATCGTCAACATGACCTACTACGACCTGGTGCTGGGCAACGACCTCTGCGTCTATCCCTCGTACTACGAGCCGTGGGGCTATACTCCGCTCGAGGCTGTGGCCTTCAAGGTGCCCTGCATCACGACCGACCTGGCCGGCTTCGGCCTGTGGGCCAACGGCGTGTTCGGGCATAACGGCGAGCTGGAGGACGGCGTGAAGGTTATCCACCGCACCGACTATAACTACTCTGAGGTGGCCGACGCCATCAAGGACGCTGTGGCCGAGTTCTCGGCGATGACCAAGAAGCAGGTCGACGTCTGCCGCAAGAATGCCGACGCGTTGTCGAAGAAGGCCCTCTGGAGCGAGTTTATCAAGTACTACGACGAGGCTTACGACATTGCCCTGCGCAAGGCCGAGGCCCGCAAGTGAAACAGATTATCGAAAAGTGTCAAATAATAAATAACAAAGATGAAAATTAAAGCAGATTACACCAACGCTCCCCTGTGGCGGGAGATGTCAGTAAAGTCGAGCCTTCCCAAAGAGCTCGAGTGCCTGAACGAGATTGCCCATAACCTCTGGTGGGTGTGGAACTTCGAGGCGCGCGACCTGTTCCGCGACCTTGATCCCGCTATCTACCACGACGTGAAGCACAATCCCGTGATGCTCCTCGAGCGTCTGAGCATGACCCGCAAGGAGGAGATTGTGAAGGATAAGGCGCTCATGAAGCGCATCAAGGACGTCTACGCCCTGTTCCGTAAATATATGGACGTGAAGCCCGACACGAAGCGCCCCTCGGTGGCCTACTTCTGCATGGAGTACGGCATGCACTCGGCCCTGAAGATCTACTCGGGCGGTCTGGGCATGCTGGCCGGCGACTACGTGAAGGAGGCCTCCGACTCGAACGTCGACATGTGTGCCGTCGGTTTCCTCTATCGCTTCGGCTACTTCACGCAGAGCCTGTCGATGGACGGACAGCAGATTGCCAACTACGAGTCGCAGAACTTCCAGAGCCTGCCCATTGAGCGCCAGCTCGACCAGGACGGCAATCCCCTGGTGGTCGACGTGCCCTACACCAACTACCAGGTTCACGCCTACGTCTGGCGCGTCAACGTCGGCCGCGTGAAGCTCTATCTGCTCGACACCGACAACGAGATGAACTCCGACTTCGACAAGCCCATCACCCACAGCCTCTACGGCGGCGACTGGGAGAACCGCCTGAAGCAGGAAATCCTGCTCGGCATCGGCGGTATGCTGCTGCTGAAGAAGCTCGGCATCAAGAAGGACATCTACCACTGCAACGAGGGTCACGCTGCTCTCTGCAACCTGCAGCGCCTCTGCGACTACATCGACGAGGGACTGACGTTCAACCAGGCTCTTGAGCTGGTGCGCGCATCGGGACTCTACACCGTCCACACACCCGTGCCCGCCGGTCACGACTACTTCGACGAGGGACTCTTCGGTAAGTATCTGGGCGGCTATCCGCAGAAGCTCGGCATCACGTGGGACGAGTTCATCGGCATGGGCCGTACCAACCCTGACGACAAGGGCGAGAAGTTCTGCATGTCGACCTTCGCCTGCAACACCTGTCAGGAGGTCAACGGTGTGTCGAAGCTTCACGGATGGGTGTCGCAGAAGATGTTCGCAGGCATCTGGAACGGCTACTATCCCGAAGAGAACCACGTGGGCTACGTCACCAACGGTGTGCACTTCCCCACATGGGCTGCTGCCGAGTGGCGCCAGCTCTATAGCAAGTACTTCGACAAGAAGTTCATGGGCGACCAGTCGAACGAGGAAATCTGGCACGCCATCTACAACTGTCCCGACGAGGAAATCTGGGCTACACGCATGGCCCTGAAGAAGAAGCTCTTCGACTATATCAAGGTGCAGTTCCGCGAGACCTGGCTGAAGAACCAGAACGACCCCAGCCGCGTGGTGAAGCTGCTTGAGCGCTTCAACCCCAACGCGCTGGTCATCGGCTTCTGCCGCCGCTTTGCCACCTACAAGCGCGCCCACTTGCTGTTTACCGACCTGCCTCGTCTGAGCAAGATTGTCAACAATCCCGAGCGCCCCGTCATCTTCCTCTTTGCCGGTAAGGCTCACCCCGCCGACGGTGCCGGTCAGGGACTGATCAAGAAGATTTTCGAGATTTCCCAGATGGAGGAGTTCCAGGGCAAGATCATCTTCCTTGAGGACTACGACTTCCTGCTGGCTCGCCGCCTCGTCTCGGGTGTCGACATCTGGATGAACACCCCGACACGTCCGCTCGAGGCATCGGGTACGTCAGGCGAGAAGGCCGAGATGAACGGTGTCGTCAACCTGTCGGTGAAGGACGGCTGGTGGCTTGAGGGCTATCGTGAGGGTGCCGGATGGGCACTCACCGAGAAGCGCACCTACCAGAATCAGGGCTATCAGGACCAGCTCGACGCTGCCACCATCTACGGTCTGCTGGAGCAGGAGATTGTGCCCCTCTATTATAATAAGGACGAGAACGGCATCTCGAAGGGCTGGATTCAGGTGGTCAAGAACTCCATCGCACAGATTGCTCCGCACTACACCATGAAGCGTCAGCTCGACGACTACTACTCGAAGTTCTACGAGAAGGAGGCCAAGCGCTTCAAGGAGATTTCGGCCAACAACTATCAGGTGGCCAAGGAAATCGCCCTGTGGAAGGAGACGGTCGTAGAGCGCTGGGATGCCATCAGCGTCGTCTCGTCAGAGTGGGACGTTCCCGCATCGGGACTCTTCACCGGGACGAAGTACACGCTGCGCTACGTCATCAACGAGCAGGGACTCGACGATGCCGTCGGACTGGAGAAGGTCAACGTCTATACCGACGAGAACGGCGAGGACCACATCTTCTCGATCGAGCCGCTGAAGATGATTGGCCACGAAGGCAACAACTACACCTTCGAGGCTACGCTGGCTCCGCGCCAGGCCGGTCTCTACAAGAGTGCCGTCCGCATGTATCCGAAGAACAGCCTGTTGCCTCACCGTCAGGACTTCTGCTACGTCAAGTGGCTGGAGCTGCCTAACGCATAAGTGAGGTCTGCACAATAAAAGGGTAGGGGAATACGTTAATAAGGTATATGATGAAGCGTGTTCTCCTACCTTTACTGTTGCTGGGCAGTCTGATAGCAGCCTGCTCCGACGACGATACTTTCTCAACCGACCGCAGTAACCGGCTGACTTTCTCGACCGATACCGTGAAGATGGACACCGTTTTCTCGACGGTAGGCTCCAGCACCTACACCTTCTGGGTGTTCAACAACTCGGCCGACGGCATCAGGCTGACAACGGTCAAGCTGAAGAACGGCAACCAGACGGGCTTCCGAGCCAACGTCGACGGCTCCTACCTCGACAACACGATGGGCTCGGTCGTCAGCGACCTTGAGGTGAGAAAGGGCGACAGCATCCGCGTGTTCGTTGAGCTGACAGCCCCCGAGAACAAGCAACTGGAGCCGCAACAGCTTGAGGATGCGCTCGTCTTCACGCTGGAGAGCGGCGTTGAGCAGCGCGTCGTGCTGAGGGCTCATTCGTGGGACGCTATTCCCGTAAGAGGGCTGACGATAGCTGCCGACACGCTCATTGAGTCGGCGAGGCCCATCGTCGTCTATGGCGAAGGTATCAAGGTCGACAGCGGCGCCGTACTGACAATACGCAACACCACCCTCTACTTTCACGACGGCGCGGGGCTGAACGTCGGCGGCAGTCTGGTAACGGAGAACGTCGTGATGCGCGGCGACCGGCTCGACCACATGTTCGACTACCTGCCCTACGACCGGGTGAGCGGTCAGTGGAAGGGCGTAACCTTCTCACGTTCGTCCAATAACAACCTAATGACTGATACCGAAATACGCAATGCAATGACGGCCGTGCTGCTCGAAGACTCAGCCCGGCTCGACTCTGCCACCCAGCGGCTGACGATGACCCGCTGCCTGGTTCATAATGCCAAGGGCGACGGCGTCGTAGCCTACAACAGCAACATCGGACTCTATAATTGCCAGCTGACCAATACCCTGGGCGACTGTCTGGCCGTCTATGGCGGAATTGCCGACATCGACAAGTGCACGATGGCTCAGTTCTATCCCTTTTCGGCCAATCGAGGTGTGGCGCTGCGCTTCACTAACTATGCTGATTTGGTGCTGTTGTGTACGAACAGCATTTTCACGGGCTATGAAGACGACGAGATCATGGGCGAGGCTAACGACTCGACAAAGGCTTTCCAATACTTGTTCTACAATTGCTTGATGCGAACGCCCGAAGTGGAGGACGACACCGTCAGCTTCAAGCAAATTCTTTGGGAAACGCCCAAGGACTCCATACAAGGCAAGAAACACTTCGTGAAGATTGACGAAGAGAATCTTGACTACGACTTCCACCTCGACTCACTGTCGACGGCTCAGGGTATGGGCTGCTACTAAAACGCCGTAAACGACAGGGGCATCAGCTGCTTGATGCCGTCGATGACGTAAATCCTGTTGCGCCCGTAGAGCAGGATGCGCACCTCCTGGCTGAAGCGCGTCTCAGTCTCAATGAGCACCTGACGGCATGAGCCACAGGGCGACACCGGCTCATCCTGCAGTTCTCCTTCAGGCGTTCGGGCGGCAATGGCAATCATCCTGACGGGCACGTCGGGATACTGCGCTCCGGCAGCAAAGATGGCCGAGCGCTCGGCACAGAGCCCAACGGGATAGGCGGCATTCTCCTGATTACAACCTATGACCTCGACGCCATTGTTCAGAAGCAGGCAGGCGCCCACGCTGAACTTCGAGTAGGGGGCATACGAACGGTTGGTGGCCTCGATGGCCTGCTCAATAAGGTGCTGCTCCGCTTGGCTCAGTTCCTCAAATTGACATTCCCGAATAAAGGTTTTCAGTTCCACATTTTTCATAATAGGCTGTTTTTACGCGTTGTTAGAAAGACACTTACTGTACGCTGCGCTTCATGTTGAGTTCGGTAATGCGACCTTCGGGCGAGACGCTGGCTGTCACCTTGTACACCGAACTGGACTTCTCGCCTTCTTCGCCTCGCTCAGTATGCTGGGCAATGGTGAAGTTGACATTGTAGCCGTAAAGGCCTTCGGCAAGTTTCACCTTTTCGATGGCCCAGTCGCCGCTGGGGGCGAACTCAATTTTTGACACATCGGCCTCATGGAGCTTCTCCATGTATTGCTGCACGTCGGACTTGGTGGCATTAGGCCGATGGAGGAAAGATGTGAGCACGGGAGCAATTGTCGACGACAGGGCCGACTCGTCCATCTGTGCAAGGGCATTGAAGAAGGTAGTAAACAGCTGACTGACGACGAGGCGGTCTTCCGACTTGATTTTCTGAGCCTCAAGCTGCTCATAGGCGGCATTGGCCTCGTCGAAGTAGGCACCGTCCTCGTGGCCCTCCATATATTTCTTATAGGCATCTGCGGTGTTCTCGTTCTTCGCTGCCACCCAGTCGAGTGAGTCAATCTTGATGCCTGCTTCAATGACATGACCACTCTGCGGGTGCAATTTCACAAAACGGTCGAAGGCATGCTTGCTGTTGTTGACTACAGCATCGCGCCAGTCGGCCTCAACCTTCTTGAGACCGTCGAGACGCAGCTTGATGGAATCGCGGTGAGCCTTAGGAGCATCTCCATACATGTCGAGAAAATTCTGCAGCACCAGAGGCTCGGCACTCACAATGGCGTTTCTAAAGGCTTTTGTCTCATTCTGCCGTTCCTGGTTCTTCATAAAATAGATACCAAGGAACACGATAATGAGGGCTATGACAAGTGCAATGATGACAGCAGCTATTCCTGCCTTCTTCTTGCGCGAACGTACGGGAGCGGGCATTGGCTGCTGCACAATCTCTTTCGATGATTTGCGTGTCTCAGGCTGAGGGGCTGGTGGTATGACTGCTGAAGGTCTCCTCGTTTCCATTCCAGAACTTGAGGCACCATTAATGCTACAATGACAAATGGGACAACGGGGCTGCTCCTTGAAAATTATTTCACCGCAGTCGGGACACCGTGTGATTTTCCCGGCTATGTCAATACCACACGACGGGCAGGTCTTCGCTTGGTCGCTCACTTGGTGACCACATTCAGGACATTTGATTAACATCTTTCTTATCTACAATTTACGGATTTTCGATTTTCGATTTATCAATGGCGGTAGCGGATTTCACGCAGGCCGTGACGCCCCATGAAGCGCGACTTGTCGACGTAGCCGTTGACGCCGACGATACGGCCCTTGGCTGAGTACTGCCACAGCGTATAGTCACGTCCGTCGGCCAGTTCAGGCTCCTCGTTGGTATACATGGCTATCATCAGCTGATAGTCGTCTATCTTGCCTACAAGGTGCTTGTTGTAGAAGTTGCGGTAAGTGTAAATCAGGGGCTTCTGCCGATAGGCTCCCTCCATCAGCTGGAGAAACTTCATGAGTGAGTCGCAGAACTCCTCGGTCGGCAAGTTGGCATTTGTCTCGACGTCGACCATAGGTATAAGGTCTTGCTCGCCGGGCAGGCACTGGGCCATGAAGTTGCGCAGCTGAACTTCCTGAGGCGTCTTTGGACGGTAGAAATGATAGCTTCCAACCTTCAGGCCGTAGCGGTGTGCCAGGTCGATGTTGCGTTCAAAGTAGGAGTCTATACGGTCGCCGCCCTCTGAGGCTTTCAGGTAGACATAGGCCATCTTCGTGTTCTCGCCCACCGTCTCCCAGAACACCTCGCCTTGATAGTGGCTCAGGTCGATGCCGTGAACATGGTCGCAGGTGTCCTCACACTGCAGATAAGGGTTCACCAGGTCGCCGTCGGCATCGTACACGGGTTCGGGGGCAGGCTTCACTACGGCCTTGGCCTTGGTCTTCTTTGACGTCTTGCGGGCTGTCTTCTTTTTTTTGGCCACAGCAGTTGTCTTGGCCTTCGCGCGTCGTTTCTTCGTTTTGGCCATCGACGTCTCTCCAATGGCCATGCTGACGAGTAAAATTACCAATATATAAATGAGTTTCTTCATGCTTTCTCTGTTTCAAGGTGCAAAGTTACGAAAAAACAGAAGAAGAACAAAAGAAAAACGCGTTTTTCTTTTGTTCTTTAAAGCTTTATTCCCACTACCTTTCCCTCAACTGCCCGCCTTACTGATGTATGAGTACGCCCCAACAACCCTAAAGCCTGTGGCATCTTCTGAAATTCCCGAGAGAGATTTTTGTGCTAACCCGGCCACTTCCTTCAGCTTACCCGGCGGGTAACCGCGAAATTCTCGAGAGAATTTTTCAAGAACTTCCCTTCCCGTAACCAGTAATCCGGCAGTATCGTCCAATGAAGTCCCCTTGTTCCTGATGGTCTTGCAGTACCATCGCAGAGATGTGGTGCAGTTGCTGAAATGAAAAATCCGCGAGATTCTGAATGTCAGTTTCTTGCGGATTAGCGAAGTGATTCCGTTGGGACTCGAACCCAAGACCCACAGCTTAGAAGGCTGTTGCTCTATCCAGCTGAGCTACGGAACCAAATGCGGGTGCAAAGGTACACATTTTCTGCGATACGGCCAAATTTCAAGCCTGAAATCTTATAAAAGTTCGGTCGTCGAAGGAATCAAAGCCCGTCATGAAGCCTTTTGTGGCCTTGAAACGGCCGATATTCAGCGGGTCGTGCGCTCTCTGCTCAGCGAGGCGGGCCTCGCTCTCGGCAAGGGTGGGGCAGAGAAAGGGGTAGCCGTCGGTGGCGAGCACAATCTCCCAGGGGCGGAAGTCGAGGGTGACGACGGGCACCTTCTGCTCGGGTATGGGGAAACCGTCGATGACGGCATAGGTGACGTTCTGGTTGCGCATCTCCTGCAGCATCCGAGGGATGACGGAGCGGCGGGCGACGTCGTCGGTCAGGAGCTGTCCGGCAGTCATGCCTTCGGCCAGCAGTTGTCGTATTGCGGAGGCGCGCTGCTCGGCCAGCGCCTGCTCGTAGGGCTTCGGGTTCTCGTAGAGCTGACCGCCGACGAGACACTGGCAGTCGCCCACGAGCCACACCTCGCGGCGAACACGGCTGAAGACGGCTGCCGAGGCGGTGAGACGTTCCTCGGGATGCTCGCGCAGACGGCTTATGACGGCCTCCTTGTCGGGTTTCCAGAAGGGGATGTAGCGCTTGCGTATGGCTGCGCTGACACCCACGCAGAACTGGTGGCAGGAGTAGTCCTTGGGCATGTCGCGAATGAAGTCGGCAATGATGCTCATGGCGTAGCGGCCGTTCGACATTCGGCGGCTGTAGCGGCGTGCGGTCTTCGACGTGGAGCCGTCGATGACGGCAATGAAGTCGTCAGTGACGACGATTCCGTCCTCGCTTTTCTTCGCGGGATTTTTCGGGACGAGGTTTTGTTCGATTATTGTCATGCTTGTTGTCCTTATACCAGAAGAAGTACTGGCGCTGGGCTTCCTTCTCGCGCGGCGTCTTGGCGCTGAAGACGGGCTCGAGCGTGTAGGGGTCGAAGCCCGTGTACCACATCTCGGTGGCAATGGTCATCGGCGTAGGGGTGAAGTCCTGCACCTGCTCAAGATGGAACCCGAGTCGGCGGGTGATGTCGGCCAGCTGGGCCATATCCTGTTCGCGGCAACCGGGATGGCTGCTGATGAAGTAGGGAATGATCTGCTGGTTCAGATGCTCCTCGCGGCAGATGCGGTCGAAGATGCGCTTGAAGTCCTCAAACTGTCGGAAGGGCGGCTTGCGCATGAGCTGTAGCACGCGGTCGCTGGTGTGCTCGGGGGCTACCTTGAGCCGGCCGCTGACGTGGCGTGTGATGAGCTCGTGGGTGTATTCGCGGGCAGCCGCGTTGGTAGCCTCGTCCTTGCTGTGGTAGAGCAGCAGGTCATAGCGCACGCCGCTGCCTATGAAGCTCTTCTTGATGCCGGGCAGGGCGTCGACGGCGCGGTAGATGTCGAGCAACTGCGAGTGGTTGGTGTCGAGGTTGGGGCAGATCTGGGGGTGAATGCAGCTGGGCCGACGGCAGCGCTCGCAGGCACTGAGGTTGCGGCCGTGCATGCCGTACATGTTGGCCGAGGGCCCGCCGAGGTCGCTGAGGTAGCCCTTGAAGTCGGGCATCTGAGCGACCTGCCTGACCTCCTTCAGGATGCTCTCCTTCGAGCGACAGGTGATGAACTTCCCCTGATGGGCCGAGATGGTGCAGAAGGCGCAGCCGCCGAAGCATCCGCGATGGATGTTGACCGAGAACTTGATCATGTCGTAGGCGGGAATGCGCTTGCCCTTGTACTTCGGATGTGGCTGGCGGGTATAGGGCAGGTCGAAGCTCGCGTCGAGCTCCTGAGTGGTCATCGGCGGGTAAGGGGGATTGACGACGACGGTAGGGCCGTCTGTGAAGCGCTGGGCACGAGGGGTGTTAATGGGCTGGAGTATGCGCTGGGCGTGCATCATGTTCGACTGCTCCTCGACGTGGCGTATGTTCTCGGCCTGTGCGCGCTTGTCGGCAAGGCATTCCTCGTGGCTGTGGAGGACGATGTCGTCGGGCTGTGGCGTGATGGCGTCGGCGAGGTAGACGGTCTGGGGGATGTCGGTGATGCTTCCGATGGGGAAGCCATCGGACAGTCTGCGGGCCAGCTCGAGGGTGGGCTTCTCGCCCATGCCGTAGGTGATGAGGTCAGCGCCCGAGTCGCAGAGTATGCAGGGGCGCAGGCGGTCCTGCCAGTAGTCGTAGTGGGTGACGCGGCGCAGCGAAGCCTCGATGCCGCCGAGGACGACGGGAACATCGGGGAAGAGCTGCTTCAGGATTCGGGTGTAGACGATGGTGGGGTACTCAGGGCGCAGGTCGTGACGGCCGTCGGGACTGTAGGCATCCTCGGAGCGCAGCCGTCGGGCGGCGGTGTACTTGTTGACCATCGAGTCCATACAGCCCGGGGCAACGCCGAAGAACAGCCTGGGGCGGCCCAGCTTCTTGAAGTCGCGGTAGTCGCCGTGCCAGTCGGGCTGCGGCACGATGGCCACGCGGTAGCCGGCCGCCTCGAGCGTACGGCCGATGACGGCAGCGCCGAACGAGGGATGGTCCACGTAGGCGTCGGCCGAGAAGAGTATGACGTCGACGTAGTCCCAGCCCCGCAGCTCCAGCTCCTTCTTGGTGGTCGGCAGGAAGTCGGTCAGCAGGTAGTCAGCTCTGGTCGTTGGCACTATTCTTCCAGTTGATGTAGTACAACACGAGCTGCTGCAGGCCGAAAGCCTTCATGTTGGGATGATAGACAACGTCGAGGCAGAGGTCGAGCAGCCGTTTGTCCTTACCTGCGTCCGACTCGAGCATCGAGCGAATGTTCAGCTTGAGCTTGTCGAGCACGGCCTCGTCGATATAGCCGTTGGAGTCGACGAGGTCGCGCAACAGCTGATAGTCCTCGATGGTCTGAAGGTGTTCGTCACTGACTTCAATCTCTCTGGAACCTGAAGGGTTAGCTTGTATTTTTGCCATAGTCATATTATTGAATAAGGTAATTGAGTATTCCTTGCATGATGGCCACGCGCACGAGCTCCGACTTGATGCACTCGAAAGGGAAGCCCATCGTGAACGAGCGCTGGCGCGAGCTGCTGTAGGCAACGGCGGCACCGTAACCGTCGGCATAGACCAGCGGCGTGATGGCTCCGTCGGCAGGTATCAGCACGTCGGGCCGCTGGGCGGCATAGTGCTGCTCGTTGAGTTGGCGGTAGAAGGTGAACGAGGTGCCCATGCCAGTGATGGTCTCGTCGGCAGAAGGGTCGGAGCCAGCGGGCAGGCACTTCAGCACGTCGGCCAGGAACTGCTGACCGGCAGCGTCGGTCATGTCGCTGCCGACGTAAGAGCCGCTGACCAAGAGGCGGCCGCCGTTGGCCATATAGCTTCGCAACCACGACTGCAGGCCGGGCGTGAACGACTTATAGCGCAGCAGACTGTGGCCGTCGTCGCGCTCGAGCCCGAGAATAAGGTCGACGGCATCAGCCTGCGCAGCGTCGTCATCGGTCAGCGCGTCGGCCGAGCAGCTGATGATGTTGTAGTAGCCTGCCTGTCTGACGGCCTCAGCGTGGGTGCGGATGTAGTTGAAGTCGTTGCCCGCTATGAAGCGACCGGCCAGCTCGGTGAAGCCGAAGCCGAGTCCTGTGGAGTCTTCGATTCCCATCTTGTCCTTCCGGAAGTTGCGCTGCAGCCCCGTCCATCCGGCTGTGCGGCCATAGCTGACGCCCATATCCTGATCGAGGAGGAAGCCCTGCAGCGAGTCGTTGTCGAGAACGGCGGGCGAAGACAGGCGGTGGAAGCCGTTGACGACGAGCACGTTAGGACTCTGACGGTGATTGAACAGCGCCGAGACGACCTCAGACGGGAAACTCTCGCCGCCCCTGTTGACGGCCGTCACGCGGAAGGAGTAGAGCACGCCGGGCTCGAGGCGCAGCGTGAACGAATTGCCGCTGACTTGCTCGCCGTTGTTGAAGTCGCCGGTTCCGGTGGCCGTATATACTACAAAGCCCGAAGCTTCAGCCGATGGCTCCTGAGGGTCGTCGACAGGCTGCCACGAGAGTCGCACCTCGCCGCGCCGGCGGTTGACGAACTCCACCTTCAGGCGGTTGGGCGTCAGCGGGGCAACGGTACACGTCTCGTCGTGCATGTCGCTGACATACCGCAAGATAGTCTTATAGATGGAGCGTGCCAACGTGAAGCGGAAGTTCGGATCCTGGCCGTAGCGCATGTCGGGGAAGCTCTGGTGCGACATCGTCTCGAAGATGGCGCTGGGCACTTCGGGCAGTCGCGTCTCCGAGTAGTTGCGGTCGCGCAGGTCGCGCTTGGTCCAGCTGACGCCGAAGCGTGCCCTGATGTCGCGGTCGGCATTGTCGAGCAGGTCACTGGCCAGCTGTCGCGACATCATGCGCGGCAGTTCGCAGTTGAACACATTGGAGCCGTCTTTCTCAGTGGTGTAGATGGCCAAGGGTCCGTAGACCGAGTGGCCGTCGGGATTGTAGCCCGCATCGCTGTGAACGGCTAACGACAACTCGATAGGCACTCGGCGCCCTTCGCGGTTGGGCACGTAGCAGGAGCCTCCGGCCAGCAGGTTCTCGGTCAGCGAGCGGGCGTTGATGTCGTCGGCATAGTCGTTCTGTCCTAACCGCTGGCTATATGTCTCGTAGGGCATTCCCGCCCACTGGCAGTAGTAGCGCGCACCTTCCAGACAGCGGGGCAGTCCGCTCACGCTGCCGCCGCGCTCAATATTGCCCATACCGCCGCCAAAGCGAACAGCATCGGCCGTCACCACGCCGTTACGGTGGCGGCTCTGGTTGGTCAGCGTCACGCAGTTCCACTCGTTGCAGCCCTTGTCGAAGTCGAAGGTGCCGAGATAGACCCACGTCGAGCCGCCCATCTGCTGGTTGACGCGGAACTCAGTCTGCTCGCCCTTGTGCCAAACGGTGTAGTGGGCGTCGTCGATGCTGCCCTCTACGGTCTGGTAGCTGACGTAGACGGCATATCGACCGGCCTCGGGGATAGACGGCTGGTAGCTCACGGAGCTGTATTTCGAGCGGCTGGTGGTAGTCTCGGCCCTGCGCGCCGTGCCCGCCTCGAAGGGGTTCTCGCCGTCGTAATAGCTGCCGCTGTGCAGCGCAAAACCCTTTGTCGGCGTATTGCTCCAAGGCTGGCGGTAGCCCGTCTCGCGATAGCCCAGCAGGCTGTTGTGGTCGTCGTTGTCGACGATGACCTCATGGCGCTGCCAGTCGCGCTCGCGGGGCGTGAAGACGACGGCTCCGGCCCGCTCGAGCATCGGGATGAGATAGGGCACGACGATGGTCTGCGTGAAGAGGTCTTCGTTGGTGCCGAAGAGGGTAGGGCGCTGCCACTGCCACTTCTGTTCGCCCGTGTCATAGTAGCGCCCGTGACTGGCCCAAACCGTCAGGTGGCGGTTGTTGAGTCCTTTGGTAATCTTATAAGGTAGTGAGACGTTCTCAACCCACGGCGCCCCGTCGTAGTCGATATTGCCCCAGGTTTGAGCCGACAGAGAGAGCGTGAGCGACAAAACGGTAATTACGGTCAGCAGTTTTCTCATTGTACGTCTCCTGTCGTAAAGTTGTTCGGAATCTTCCCCTTGAAGTTCTTGAAGTAGAGCTTGATGTCGCGCATCTGCCCTTCAAAGTTGCCATTGGGAATGACGGTCTTCGTACACTCAATGAGGCGGCGCTCGTAGTCGAGGCCGTAGAGCAGAATGGGCAGACCGGCCTTCTGGGCAATGAAATAGAATCCCTTCTTCCATTCGGGATTGGGCGAGCGTGTGCCTTCAGGCGTGATGCATAGCCTGAACTCCTGAGCCTCGACGGCCGTCTTGGCGATGGTGTCGGTCATGCTGGTGTGCTTCTGACGATAGACGGGGATACCGCCAAGCCGACGGAACAACGGCCCCAGAGGCCAGAAGAACCACTCCTTCTTCATCAGGAACCCGATCTTCAGGCCGACGGCGCCACTATACAGTTGCCCCATCACGAAGTCCCAGTTGCTGGTGTGGGGAGCGAGACAGATAATAAACTTGTCGGGATGGTCTTCGGTCACTTTAACCGTCCATCCCATCCGTTTGTACAACAGCCAGTTACAAAACTTCTTCCACATAAACTAAACAGTACGGCTATAGGTTGTTAATCTGGTCGACAAGCTCGTCGACCTCAGAGCTGAACTTCTCGCGCAGGGTCTTGAAATACAGTTTAGCCTTCATTCCCGGCTCGACGTGCGATATGCGGCTGGTGTAGTCGTCCTCCAGCCTGATGATGCTTGCCAGCACGTCTTCAGCGTTCGACTTCTCCTTCTGCGGCTCATTGCCATAGAGCGACGCAGCCACAGCCTCTGCGAACAGTTCCTCGCAGATGAATTTGATAGCGTGTTTGAGTGACCTTTTATTCGCCATAATAGTGTAAAGTTTGTAATTTCCAGTTAGCAAAGATAGCAAATATTATTCAATTGGCAATAAGTTTCATCAAAAAAAAACATAAAAAGCAGTTTTTCTTTCCGTTTCTCAATGAAAATGCGTATTTTTGCACGTCGAAATTGCATTATTCAACTAAAATAACAAAACAAAAGAGATTATGGAAAAGAGTGCATTGCAGATTGCAAGAGCCGCCTATCAGCCCAAGCTGCCGAAGGCGCTGCAGGGTGCAGTAACCATCAAGGAAGGTGAGCCGACTCAGAGCGTAGCCGACCAGGAAGAGATCAAGAAGTTGTTCCCCAACACTTACGGAATGCCCATCGTGGAGTTCGTGCCGGCTGAGAAGGCTAACACGACAAAGATGAACGTGGGTATTATCCTCAGCGGCGGACAAGCCCCTGGTGGTCATAACGTTATCACCGGTTTGTTCGACCAAATCAAGAAGCTGAATCCCGAGAACCGTCTCTACGGTTTCATCCTCGGCCCCGGCGGTCTGGTAGACCATAACTATATGGAGCTGACCAAGGAGATTATCGACGAATACCGCAACACTGGCGGCTTCGACATGATCGGCTCTGGTCGCACGAAACTTGAGAAGGTTGAGCAGTTTGAGAAGGGCCTGGAGATTATCCGCGAGCTCGACATCAAGGCCATTGTCATTATCGGCGGCGACGACTCCAACACCAACGCCTGCGTGCTGGCTGAATATTATGCAGCCAAGAACTACGGTGTGCAGGTCATCGGCTGCCCGAAGACCATCGACGGCGACCTGAAGAACTCGCAGATTGAGACCTCGTTCGGTTTCGATACTGCCTGCAAGACTTACAGCGAACTGATTGGCAACATCGAGCGCGACTGTAATTCGGCCCGCAAGTACTGGCACTTCATCAAGGTGATGGGCCGCTCGGCTTCGCACATCGCTCTGGAGTGCGCCCTGCAGACTCAGCCCAATATCTGCCTCGTCAGCGAGGAGGTCGAGCAGAAGGGCATGAGCCTCGACGACATCGTCGAGTACATTGCCAACGCTGTGGCCGTGCGCGCTGCCGACGGCAACAATTTCGGTACTGTCATCATCCCCGAGGGCGTCATCGAGTTCATCCCCGCCATCAAGAAGCTCATTGCCCAGCTCAACGACGTGCTGGCTATGCCCGAGGCCAAGGAGATTAGCCGCGACGAGCAGGTCGACTTCGCCAAGAGCCACCTCACTGAGGAGAACCTCCGCGTCTTCAACAGTCTGCCCGTGGGTGTAGCCCGTCAGCTGGCCCTCGACCGCGATCCTCACGGCAACGTGCAGGTGTCGCTCATCGAGACCGAAAAACTGCTCTCGACGATGGTTGCCCAGAAGCTTGAGAAGATGAAGAAGGCTGGCAAGTACACCGGCAAGTTCGGTACCCAGCACCACTTCTTCGGCTACGAGGGACGCTGCGCCGCTCCGTCGAACTTCGATGCCGACTACTGCTATGCACTCGGCACCTCTGCCGCCCAGCTCATTGCCAACGGCAAGACGGGCTATATGGCTATCGTGAAGAACACGACTGCTCCGGCCGACCAGTGGATTGCCGGCGGTGTGCCCATCACGATGATGATGAACATGGAGCGTCGTGCCGGCGAGATGAAGCCCGTTATCCGCAAGGCTCTCGTCGAGCTCGACGGTGCTCCCTTCAAGTGCTTCGCCGCTCAGCGCGACCGTTGGGCCCGCGAGACTGCCTACGTCTATCCCGGCCCCATCCAGTACTGGGGACCCACCGAGGTGTGCGACCAGCCTACCATGACTCTGGCCCTCGAGCAGGCAAAGTAAGGCTACGCTGAATGTCAAAGAAGCATGTAGCTCGCCGTAAGCATACCGGCACCAATCAGTCTGATCACGGCTCCGGGCGTAAAAAGCGCCCTGGGGTCGTGACAGGCTTTTTTAAGCGCATTCCATCGTGGGGATGGTGGATTGGTGGCCTTGCCATCGTGGCGGTCTACATCTGGCTCTTCTACTATTTCTTCGTTGGTCCGTTCGGTTTCCGCTGGCGCGCCCTTTATGGCGACACCAACTATCCCGACGGCTACGAGATTCACGGTATCGACATTTCCCACCATCAGGGACACATCGACTGGGACGAGCTGAAGGACAAGGGCATGATAGGGCGCTACCCCGTGCGCTTCGTGATGATCAAGGCTACTGAAGGGGCCACGCGTACGGATGAGAATTTCCGCGAGAACTTCCACCAGGCCCGCGAGTACGGCTTCACCCGGGGCGCCTACCATTTCTACAGCGTCCACTCACCAGCCGCCCGTCAGGCGCAGAACTTCATCAGTCAGGTGAAGCTCGAGAACGGCGACCTGCCCCCCGTGCTCGACGTCGAGCATAAGCCCAATGAACAGACCGACGAGGAGTTCAAGGCCTCGGTGCTGAAGTGGCTCGACCTCGTCGAGTGGCACTACAAGGTGAAGCCCATCATCTACACCTATTATAAATTTAAGATGAAATACCTCAGCGACCCGGTCTTCGACCAGTACCCCTACTGGATTGCCCACTACTACGTGGACTCCGTCGAGTACAAGGGCCGCTGGAAGTTCTGGCAGCATACCGATGTGGGCAAGCTGCCCGGCATCAAGGGCCACGTCGACTTCAACATCTACAACGGCTCCTACTACGACCTGCGGCAGATGACCATCGGTTCGATGGAGACCATCGGCGAGAAAGCTTATAGCGAATAAGAAAAAGAAAGCCCCTCGGAACGTTTCCAAGGGGCTTGTCGTTGATGTTTAGTAGGCGAAGAGCGGATATTCCTTCATCTTCTCGTTGACGCGCTGGCGGACGCTGGCTATCACCTGCTCGTCCTCAGGAGCATTGAGCACTTCCTCAATCCAGGCGGCAATCTGCACCATCAGGTCTTCCTTAGCACCGCGAGTGGTGATGGCGGGCGTACCGAGACGGATACCGCTGGTCTGGAAGGCCGAGCGCGAGTCGAAGGGCACCATGTTCTTGTTGACCGTGATGTCGGCAGCGACGAGGGCGTTCTCGGCCACCTTACCCGTCAGGTCGGGATACTTCGAGCGCAGGTCGACGAGCATCGAGTGGTTGTCGGTGCCGCCGCTGACGATGCCGAAGCCGCGCTTCACCAGCTCGTCGGCCAGCACCTTAGCATTCTTCTGCACTTGAGCAGCCCACTCCTTGAACTCAGGCTGCAGAGCCTCGCCGAAAGCAACGGCCTTGGCGGCAATGACGTGCTCCAGCGGACCACCCTGCTGGCCGGGGAAGACGGCGCTGTTGAGCAGGGCCGACATCATCTTCACCTCGCCCTTCGGCGTCTTCAGGCCCCAGGGGTTCTCGAAGTCCTTACCCATCAGGATGATGCCACCGCGCGGACCGCGCAGCGTCTTATGAGTCGTCGAGGTGACGATGTGTGCCCATTTCACGGGGTTCTCGAGCAGTCCGGCTGCAATCAGACCGGCGGGGTGGGCCATGTCGATCATCAGCAGCGCACCTACCTTGTCAGCAATCTCACGCATGCGCTTGTAGTCCCACTCGCGGCTGTAGGCCGAGCCGCCACCGATAATCAGCTTCGGCTTGTGCTCCAGGGCCAGCTGCTCCATCTCGTCGTAGTCAACGCGGCCCGTCTCCTTATTCAGGTTGTAGCCCACGGGCTTGTACAGAATGCCGCTGGTGTTGACCAGTGAACCGTGTGAGAGGTGACCGCCGTGAGCCAGGTTCAGTCCCATGAACGTATCGCCGGGCTGCAGCACAGCCAGCAGGACGGCGGCGTTGGCCTGTGCGCCGGAGTGGGGCTGCACGTTGGCATACTCGGCGTCGAACAGCTTGCAGACGCGCTCGATGGCCAGCTTCTCAACCTCGTCGACCACCTGGCAGCCGCCGTAGTAGCGCTTGCCGGGATAGCCCTCGGCGTACTTGTTCGTCAGGTACGAGCCCATGGCCTCCATCACCTGGTCGCTCACGAAGTTCTCACTGGCAATCAGCTCAATGCCTTTCAGCTGGCGCTGATGCTCTTTTTCAATCAACTCGAAGATTTGGTTGTCTCTTTTCATCGTCTTTGATAATGTGTCTATTGGGTTTTTATGTACTTTCTCGTTTCGGCGTGCAAAGTTACGAAAAAAATCCGAAAGACTGGTGTGTTTCGGTAGAAAAAAACATCAGCAATCAGAATATTATGGTTTTCTTGTAAATAGCGGCTCCATTCACTCCGTTTGGCGGCACATTTTTGCATTGTCGTTCAGAGAAGGACTAACTTTTATTACTTCTTATTGTTGTCTTTTAGCCTTTTCTGCTCTTTTTCAAAGTTTTCTATAAAATGTATTTCTACGGGCGTCAGTTCATTAGCTGTACGTTCTTTGAATTTGTCGTATTCCGCATCTGCTCTTTCTTTCGCCAGTTTGGCAGAGATTGAGCCTGCATGGGTGAGTATTTCCTTGTCGGAGAGACGCAGGAAATCGTCAAGCTTCAGAATCCAGTCGCGCATATACATGGGCTTGTGGTCTTTGGCCCGAAGTTCTGCATAGTCAATATAGAGGTTTACAATACGATTGAGCGTGTCAATCTCTTCTTCGTTGAGATAGTTCTTGGCAAACTCCGCATCGGTTCGTTTTGGCATCATTCCCGTCCAGGTTGTTAGTCCCATAAAGTCTTTAGCAGCATTGGCCCGGTCATAAATGATTTCTGCTGCCGTATGCCCATGAACCGCATAGTGCATCTTGTTTTGTACGGTAGCGAAAAATTGCTTGGTGATTTCCACTCGTGGGTCGTAGTCAATACTGAGGGCATAGATTTCAAGTACTTTACGATAAAAGATTTTCTCAGACGAGCGAATGTCTCGGATACGAGCAAGCAGTTCATCGAAATAGTTGCCTCGCCCCGCATTCTTCAGTAGCTCATCGTTTAGCACAAATCCTTTCTTGATATACTCCTTCAGCACCATTGTGGCCCACTGACGAAACTGGACTCCTCGATAGGAATTGACGCGATAGCCCACACTGATAATCATGTCGAGGTTGTAGAAAGCGAGGGTCCTTTCAACTTTCCTTTTGCCTTCTGTTTGAACAGTTGCAAAAAACGCAACTGTTGAATCCGCATTCAGTTCTCCGGTCTCAAAAATGTTCTTGATATGCCGGGAGATGGTAGATTTGTTACGTTGGAACAATTCTGCCATCTGGTCTAAGGTTAACCATACGGTTTCGTTCTGAAGCGTTACTTCTATTTTCGACTCTCCGTCTGGGGTGGTGTATAAGATAATACTTCCTTTATCGTCCATAAGTATTATAATTCTGATTATTGTCGTTTACTCAATGTGGGTACAAAGTTACAAAAATAATTAGAAAGGCAGGTGCGTTTAGGAAGAAAAAAACATCAGCAATCAGAATATTTTGGTTTTCTGGTAAATAGCGGCTCCATTCACTCCGTTTGGTGACGGTAAACGACCCGTTTGGTGGCGGTAATCGACCCGTTTGGCGGCACTATTCGAGCCGTTTGGGGTCGGCTTCTTATAAAGGTCCCCGAGGGGAGGGGGTACACTACCCCCCATCCGAGGGACTGAAAGACAGAAGCCGCGGGCGCGGCTGATTACAATCCATATAAATTTGGAAGATTGATAAATAATTAGTATCTTTGCATCGTTAAATATCATTACAGCATGGAGCAGATCATTTCGAACGAACAACGACGTTATCTCGGATTGGAACCGATAGGCTGCCAGTGGGAGGCGGTAGAATACTGTAACCGTCAGAATAGCAATGATCAGATTTATTTGCTATTTGATGGAGATGTCGTGCGTAGGAAAATCATCATCAATCCTTATAACTATCAGGAAGTGCAGTTAAATGTATTAACAACGGATAATCGGACTGTGGTCTTGCCGAAAACGAAACGGGGCAGGCCAAAGCCTCTGAACTTCACGTCTGCACAGGCGATGGCTGGTGAAGGGACCTACTTTTATGTCTGGTGGGGAGAGAAAGAATGTTCTGTTGGTATAGCCAACTATACATCGCAACAGACTTATATTCATGAGGACTTTCAAAGCAGAGGTTCACTACGTGAGAGTGTTCAGACCTGGCTCCAACAATGGATTGCCGACACCTCGGAAAAGGACATGGAAGAGATTGAGCGATTCAAATTGGCCAAGCGTACTCATCAGCGTTACAAGGTTGGCGACTTCTTCGCATTCAAGATAAGCCGACGGGAGTGGGGATATGGTCGTATCATCATGGATGTCAGTGAACTGCGAAAAGACCCAGATTTCACTGCAAACAAGAACTGGGGCCTCGCCAATCTGATGGGGCGACCGCTAATAGTTCATCTATACCACAAAATTGGCTCATCGCCCGAAGTGCCCATAGAAGAACTGTATCGTCTGGAGACGATGCCCTCACAGGCTGTCATGGACAATCGGTTCTTCTATGGTGAGTATCCTGTCATTGGTCATTTCCCTCTGTCTGCAGAAGAGTACGAACCGTTGATATCTTTAGGACGTAGCATCAGATACAACATAGATCCTGGGACGGTTTACCTGCAATATGGTCTTATTTACCGCGAGACGAGAGAGTGGCAGTTCCGCGAAAGATTCCCAGACATAAGTCTTGACAAATTCAGGAACGAGGGTATCGGCTTCCAACTTGATTTCTGCAGATTACGTCAGTGCATTGCAATGCAATCAAATGCACCTTATTGGCGGAATAGCACTTATTATGGTGATTTGCGCGACCCGAAGTATGCGGAGCTCAAGCAGCGTCTGTTTGATTTCTTTGGACTTGACGCAAGCAAAAGCTACGCAGAACTACTATGTATGCTTAAACCAGACAGAAGTCAAGTTCGCGAGCTATGAGCTCTTTGTCAAGATGCTGGCCGATGAAGACGAGTTTCTGCATGCGGTCACCATACTGGTCGTCCCAGTCGCGGCGCAAGCTGGGCTGCTGCTCCATCAGTTCGGCAAGTTCATTCTTCGGCATTGTTGCATACCATTGTCCGGCGTTTCGCAAACTGACCTGACGACCAGCCTGTTCGAAGACGTAGCAGACGTCGGGCTCGTCCTTGAACCAGCAGATTCCCTTGGCTCGGATGATGCCTGCGGGCCACTTGCGGGCCACGAACTCGTCGAAGAGTCCTAACTCGAAAGGACGGCGGGCGTAGTAGACGTAAGTGCCAATGCCGTATTCCTCAGCCTCACCTTCGTCATGGTGGTGGTGGTGATGATGGTGGTGATGGTGTTCGTGCTCATGCTCATGCTCGTGTTCATGCTCGTCGTCATCGTCATCATCGTCGTGCCGCTCTACTTCTTGAATCCAGGTAGCCGAAGTAGCTACTTCGTCGAAGTCGAACATCTGGGTGTTGATAATCTTGTCGAGATCAACGTCGCCATAGTTGGTGTCGATGATTTCGGCTTTGGGCTGCAACTCGCGGATAATGCCTCGGATGCGGCCAAGCTCGTCGGCACTTACCTCGTCGGCTTTGTTCAGCAATACGATGTTGCAGAACTCTATCTGCTGAATGACCAGGTTCTCGATGTCTTCCTCGTCGATATTGGGACGAGTGAGATTGAGACCGCTGCCGAATTCGTCCTTCATGCGGAGAGCGTCGACCACAGTGACGATGGCATCGAGTCGGGGCTGACACTCCATATCGGGCACCATCTGCGGAATCGAGCAGATGGTCTGTGCAATCGGGCCCGGTTCGCAAATGCCGCTGGCCTCGATGACGATGTAGTCGAAGCGCTGCATCTCGATGATGTCTTGCAACTGACGGACGAGATCCATCTTCAGCGTGCAGCAGATGCAGCCGTTCTGGAGGGCTACGAGCGAGTCGTCCTGCTGGTTGACGATGCCACCCTGCTGAATGAGGTCGGCATCGATGTTGACCTCGCCGATATCGTTGACTATGACGGCAAACTTTATGCCGCGCTTGTTGGTTAGAATACGGTTAAGTAAGGTAGTCTTGCCGCTGCCCAGATAACCCGTCAGCAGCAATACGGGAACTTCATTATTAGTCTTCATTTCTCCTTGTTTTTTCAAAGTGCCTGCAAAGGTACAAAGATTTTTCGAGTTTCGCTCCTGCAGTTCAAAAAATATTTGTCGATTGATATAATAAATTGATAATAGTAGCGTTTATAAGATATAGTAACAAATAAATGTGTGCCTATGCAAATATCTACTCAACAAGTTTTCGATGCTGTAGCATCAATGAGCGAACGATTCAAACCACGCGAAAAGACACTTCAGACCATCCGTCAGTTTGCCTATACCTATCGTGTGGAAAACGGACAAGCCTATTGTCTTAACTGAATGTAAATCGTAAAATAGCAAATCGTAAATGACAAAGGTATCTCCATCGTTGCTCGCAGCCGACTTCCTGCATCTCGACCGCGACATTGAAATGATAAACCGCAGCGAAGCCGACTGGCTCCACCTGGACGTGATGGACGGTGTGTTCGTCCCCAACATTTCATTCGGTTTTCCCGTCTTAGAGGCTGTGGCTTCGAAATGCAAGAAGCCGCTCGACGTTCACTACATGATTGTGAAGCCCGAGCGCTACATCAAGCAAACGGCCAAGCTGGGTGCGATGATGATGAACGTACATCTGGAAGCCTGCGACCATCTGCACCGCACCGTTCAGGAGATTCACGATGCCGGCATGAAGGCGGGCGTC
>JAEEGH010007739.1_pt1 | contig 25685 bp, 19 predicted proteins | sample 9134181 | NCBI WGS metagenome assembly JAEEGH01 (sample SAMN16246544, study PRJNA631951) | gut metagenome | biome: gut microbiome; feature: rumen; material: DP-attached | host: Bos | place: Iran: Karaj | collected 2018-10
CCAGGCGGATGACCGAGGTGGTGATGCTGCGGGCCAGGGCCTTGGATTCCGGACCGGCGCCCACGGACATAGTAAGGTCCGCGTATTCATCGATTACAACGACGACGTACGGGAGGAAGTGATGCCCCTGATCCGAACGGAGGTGATGCTCCTTCCATTTCTCGTTGTAGAGCTTGATGTTATTGACCGTAGCCTTGGAGAGCAGTTCGTAGCGGGAATCCATTTCCACGCACAGGGACTGCAGCACGGCGGCGGCGTCCTTGGCATTCTTGACGATGGCGCGGTCTTTCTCCTCCTGTTCGGTGCCCGAATTGGGCAGCACGGCCAGGAAATGATGCAGCAGACGGCCGTAGGCGCTGAATTCCACCATCTTCGGGTCGATGAAGACGAACTTCAGCTCCGAAGGATGCTTGGAATACAGGAGCGACGCCACAATGACGTTCAGACCCACGGACTTGCCCTGTTTGGTGGCGCCGGCCACCAGCAGATGCGGGGCGTCGGCCAGGTCGAACACCTTCACCTGCTGAGAAATGGTATAGCCGATGGCAACCGGCAGCTCCGCCTTGCTCTCGCGGAACGCAGGGTCGTTGAGCAGGTTCTTCAGCGGCACGATGGAGGCTTTGTCGTTGGCCACCTCGATGCCCACGGAATCCGCCAGCGTGACCATACGCACGCCCCGGGCCTGCAGGTTGATGCCGATGTCCTCCGAGAGCTGCTTGATGGCCGATATCTTCACGCCGGGGGCGGGATAGACCTTGTACAGGGTGACGGTGGGGCCGACGATGGCCTTCACGTCCTTCACCTGGATCTTGTAGCTGGCCAGGGTATTGCGGATGAGGGTGTTGTTGCGCACCAGTTCGTCCTGCTGGACCTCGTGCCGGGCCGATGCATAGTCCCCCAGGATGTCCAGCTTGGGAAGTTTGTAGCGGGGCAGGCCGTCCGGCGGATCCAGGCGGTTGTCGATGGGTTTGAGGGGTTCCTTCACCTCATGATCCAGGGTGTCGTCCGTAATAACGGTAAGGCCATTATCTTCTTGGGCCTCGGGGGAAGGCTCCCCTTCGGTCGCTGAATAGGGGGCCGATGCTCCTTCGGGGGCATCTTCCCCTGCTTCATCTCCCATTCCTGCAGTAGTAACAAAAGGCGCAGTGACTACCGGTTCGGGATTCCGCTTGCCCCGGCGGGAGGCTGGTGCCCCTGAGGGAGCATCGGCCTCATTTTCAGCGACCGAAGGGGTATCAGACTCCCGCACCGGGGCAGGATCCTGAATCTCGGGCTTGTGCCCCATCAGGAGCTCCGCGAAACGGGCGCTGAGGCAGTACAGCCACACACCGTACAGGGCCAGGATGATGACCGCGGTGATGATTTCGCCCGTCTTGGACCACATCCAGCCCACCAGCGCGGCGCCGGCGCGGCCGCCCAGACCGCCGCCGAAGACGTATTCCAGCCCGGTGAAGCGACCCACATAGACCAGCGTCCAGGAAAGCAGGAACGCGAGGGTGAGGCTGCCGTAGAACCACTTCCGCAGGTTCAGCGGGCAGGCGCGCCAGAAGCGCTTGAGGGTCCAGACGATCAGGAAGGCGACGAGGCAGAAAGCGGCCAGGCCGAAGGATTCGCTCACCAGGAAGTGACCGGCCGAGAGCCCGCTGGAAGCGGCGGCGTTCTCCACGGCGCCGCCCTGCGCGAGGGCGCTCTGGTCCTGCCGCCAGGTGAAGACGTAGGAAATCACCGACACGCTCACCCAGAGGGTAAGCAGGAGGACGAGGACATTCCCGGCATAGCGAATGCCGGTGCGCTTGCGCTCCGTAAGACCTTCCTTATACCTTTTGATCAGATTCATTTCTTGCCTTTTTTACCGCGGAAACCCCTGCCGTACTTGCCTCCGCCCTTGCCGGACTTGCCGCCGAGGTTGATGCCCGGACGGGAGAAGGAGACATCGGCCGAAAGTTTGGAGAGTTCCAGGCCTTCGGGGACCTTGACGCGGCCGCCGGAGAGGCGCTCGATGTCCTGGAAGATGGTCTCGTCCTGCACGGTATCCTTGTTCCAGATGAGGTACTGCTGACGCATATAGATGGCCAGCGCGCGGATCATCGCCGTCCGCACTTCCCCTTCCGGTTCGCCGGCAATCAGGTCCAGGATGCTTTCTATGTTGCGGCCGTAGTGACGGGCACGGATGGGTTTGGTGTTCAGCGGAATGGGATCCGGACGGCTGTTCACCACCTCCGGAACGGGCTTCGGGTAGGGAGAATCCACGTCCAGGTCATAGTCCGCGATGATGAAAAGATGGTCCCAGAGCTTCTGAGCGTAGTTTTCCTGCTGATGCACCTGAGGATTGAGGAGTTCCATCACTTTCACCACGGCCTGCGCCTGCTGGGTTCGCTTGGCGCGGTCCGGAATGGCTTTGATCTGCTCCACCATATCCAGGACCAGACGGCCGTACTCCGGCATCCGGAGTTTCTCCACTTCCGTATTGTAGTATAGTTTGATGCTGTTTTCGCTGGCTTCCATCGACAATAAGATTTAGTTTACAAAGGTAATGAAATTATCGTCCAAATACCATAGGCATCCCGCAACTTTTGCGTGACCCCGTTTTTTGTACAGGTCCATATAACGCTGCACCTGGCGGACGTAGGCGGGATTCTTTTCCCCGAACTTATAGTCCAGCACGGTCACGAGGCCGTCCGGGTGCAGGATGACACGGTCCGGACGGTATTCCCTGCCGTCCGCTCCAATGAGCGGCGCTTCGCTGAGCACGCGGGCCTCCGGGCTGAACCAGCCCTGGTCCTCCACGCCCTTCAGACGCTCTTTCAGGAAGGCCGCCGTGGCTTTTTCTTCGGCGGCGGGAAGTTCCCCTGCGGCTACGGCAGCCGCTACGGCCCCGTCGATGTCCGCAGGCACCCTCACCGCGGCGAGGATACCGTGCAGCACGCTCCCCCGGATACGGCGGCTGGCCTGGAGGCCTGTGCTGCCGTCGGCCCCGAAATAATCGGCCGCCTCCGGCGAGAACTTCAGGCGCTTGCCGGTCCCCGCCGGGAAGGAGGCAAAACCTGCTTCCAACGGCGCCGGGCCGTCTTCCTTCCGACTGAGTTTCCTGAAATCGAACGGCGTTCCCACGGTATAGGCATCCGCCTGCACAAAGTCGTGGAGAATGCTGGCCATCGTGACGGATTTGCTGGTAGGAGACAAGGGCTTCGCCAGCACTTTCAGGCCGTATTTGGCGCGGGTAAGGGCTACGTAGAAAATATTCAGGTTGTCCACCGCCTGGAGGAGACACTCCTTCCGATAGTCGGCCTCGAAGAGGGTATCCGCACTCTTGCCACTCAATTCAACGCGGTAGACGCCGTCGGCCTTCCCTTCCAGGGAACTGCCTTCCAGGGCCGGCGCGCACCAGGCCTCATCCGCGTCGAAGACCTTGATCTTTTCGGCGAAAGGAACGATGACATAAGGGAATTCCAGGCCCTTGGATTTGTGGACGGTCATCACACGGACGGCATCGCCCAGGCGGGGGGATGCGATTTTGGGCTCCGCCCCCTTCCAGTCGCGCAGGAAGGCGTCCGGATTGTTGCCGCCGGTAGCGGTCCAATCCTGCAGATAATCCATAAAGGACTGGATATAAGGAATTTCCGCGTCGAAGGTGTCTGGATCGGCCTCCCGGAGATCCCGCAGGATGGCTTCCGCCAGATCCGGCAGGGAATGATAGCCGTCCGGGATGTGCACGTTCAGCTCCCGGGCCAGATAACCGGCCACGGCGGTGCCGTCCTCCTCCGGCCTGGCGTCCACCAGCGAGAGCTGGGAGACCAGGCGGCGCACGGTGACGGACGCCTTCACGAAGAGGGAGTCGTCCGAGACAACCGGAATGTCATTCTTCAGCAGTTCCGTGGCGATGTCCGACCCGTCCCTGTTCAGGCGCACCAGCACGGCTATATCGGCATACTTCGCTCCCGTTTCCCGGAGCGAGTGAACCGTCCGGACGATCTCCGCCAGCTGGTCCTGGGTAAAACAGACCTCCACGGACCCCTCCGAAGCATCCTTGAAACAGACTTTCTGCGCGACATCCTTATAGATGCGGCCGATGGCGTCCGTCTCCAGTAAGCGGTCTAAGGATTCCGCGGCGGCCGCGAAAAAGCGGTTGTTGAAGTCCACGATGGCCCGGCAGGTGCGCCAGTTGCCGTCCAGGACTTCCTCCTGGAGCTGAGAGAAAGTGGCGCCCACCCGCTCGCTGAGCAGTTTCCAGTCACTCCCCCGCCAGCGGTAAATACTCTGCTTGACGTCGCCCACCACCAGGGAATCGCTCCCGGAAGCGACGGCGTTTTCCAGCAGCGGACGGAAGTTGTCCCACTGAACCTGGGAGGTATCCTGAAACTCATCCAGCAGGAAATCGTCGAAGCGTACGCCCAGCTTCTCATAGATGAAGGGCGCATCCGTGCCGTCGATGATGCCTTTGAGGATGGAGTTGCTGTCGTCCAGCGACAGGAGATTGTTCTCCTTCTGGACGGCCACGAAAGCCTCCCTGAGCTCCGCGGCAACCCCCAAACTATAAAGCTGGTTCAAAATGATGAGCGCCGTATTGTATTCTTTGAAGGGCTTGTCAAAACAGTCCAGGAACGCTTTGAGCGGGGCATCCAGGGCATCGCCCAGCTGATCCAGGAGATGCGCGTTCTTTTTGGCGAACCACTGGTCCTTGTCCGGCGCCTTGTTCACAAGACCGTCTTTCGGACGGCCCACGATGCCTTGCGGCTGCACGTAATCCAGCAGGTTTTTCATCCACCCGCGGTTGCTCTCCGCAGGATCGACGCCGCGCTCTTCCAGTACTTTCAGGCAGACCGCTGCAGCAGCACCCACGCGCGCTTCGAACGCATCCCGCACCGCCTTGCAGGTGTCCCGGATGCCTTTTATGGACTCCCGCGGAAGGTCTTTCCCTTCCGGAAGGTCCCGCAGCCCGCCGGCCATCTTCGTCAGGGAGTTTTCCAGGGAGAAGTAGCCTTTCTGTTCCAATTGCTCCTGTACACTGTCCTGCAGCCAGTCCAGAAGGCCCCGGTCCCCTTCCGTGAGGCCGTCCAGCACGCGGTCCACGCTTTCCGTCACCAGCGCGTCCCGGTCCAGCTGCACCTGATAGGTGGTGAACTGGCCGATCTCGCGGGAAAAGGCGCGGAGGGTCTGCTGGAAGAAACGGTCGATGGTGGAAACGGCGAAGCACGAATAGTCGTTCAGGATGGCGCCCAGCTGCCGGGCGGCCCGGGCCTGGATGGCGCCCTGCGGCAGGCCCAGTTCCTTCTGGAGATACTCCCGGTAAGGGGATCGCTGCGGATCCGCCGCAAGGATACTCAGTTCCTGGAGGATGCGCCGCTTCATCTCGTCCGTAGCCTTGTTCGTAAAGGTGACGGCCAGGACGTGACGGTACGCGTCCGCCTTATCGCTCGCGATGAGCAGACGGATGTATTCCCTTGCCAGTGCGTATGTCTTGCCGGAACCGGCCGACGCTTTGAGAACCTTCAACATACCTTACAAAGATAGGCATTTTTGCAGTCAAGGACAAATTTGTTAAAATTTCTGAAAAATTTATTGCAATTCAATAAATAATTATTATCTTTGCGGTAGAAACCTAATTCTGACGCACTATGATAGCAATCTGGTGGGCTGAACTCAGCCCGGTAATGAGAATCCTGTGGGCCGTCACCCTTTCGGCCTCGCTCATTTTCATCATCCAAAGCATCCTCACTTTCGTGGGTGCGGATGCGGATTCCTCCTTCGACACGGATGTGGACCTGTCAGGGGACGGAAGCGACCTGTCCAACATCGACGGCGGCTCCAACCTCTACACCTTCCGCAATTTCGTGAACTTCATCCTGGGCTTCGGCTGGAGCGCCATCCTGCTGCAGAACAGCATCGCCTCCGTGCCGCTGCTCATCCTGGTGTCCGTCATTGTCGGCATCGCGCTCGTTGTCGCCGTGATGTACCTGTTCAAATGGCTCGCGAGTATGCAGCAGAGCGGGAACATCGACGTGAACAAATCGGCCAAAGGCTGCGAAGGCACCGTCTACCTTACCATCCCGGCCGCGCGGGCGGGCGAAGGAAAGGTCCAGATCTCCATCAATGGCGCCGTGCGTGAGTACGATGCCGTTACGGAAAGCGACAGCGCCCTCAAGTCCGGCACGCCCATCCGGGTGGTCGACGTAGTGAATGCCAGCACCCTCCTTGTAGAAGAAACCAACTCATATACCATTTAAATTATGCCACAGATCGTTCTTATCCTCATCCTCGTGGCCGTGGTGTTCGTCACCCTGGCCGCCATCCTCAAGCGCTATCGCCGCTGCCCCTCGGACAAAGTCCTGGTGATCTACGGTAAGACCAGCCGGAAATCATCGGCCAAATGTATCCACGGCGGCGCCGCCTTCATCTGGCCCGTCTTCCAGGATTACGCCTACCTGGACCTCAAGCCCATCTCCATCGAGTGCAACCTCACGAACGCCCTGTCCAAGCAGAACATCCGCGTGGACGTTCCCTGCCGCTTCACCGTGGGTATCTCCACCGAACCCGAGGTGATGACCAACGCCGCCGAGCGCCTTCTGGGCCTCTCGACGGACAGCATCCAGAGCATCGCCACGGATATCCTCTTCGGCCAGCTGCGTCTGGTGATCGCCACAATGGACATCGAAGAAATCAACTCCGACCGCGATAAGTTCCTCGCGAGCGTCTCGGCCAACGTGGAGGCGGAACTCCGCAAGATCGGCCTGAAGCTCATCAACGTGAACGTCACCGATATCCGCGACGAGAGCGGCTATATCGAGGCCCTCGGTAAGGAAGCCGCCGCGAAGGCCATCAACGACGCCAAGAAGAGCGTGGCCGAGCAGAACCGTTACGGTGAAACCGGTAAGGCGATGGCCGACAAAGACACCCGCGTGAATGTGGCCGCGGCCGATGCCGACGCCGTGAAGGGTGAAAACAACGCCAAGATCGAAATCGCGAACTCCGACGCCCTGCGCCGTCAGAAGACCGCCGAGGCAGACCGTCTGGCCGTGGCCGCGGAAAAGGTCCAGGCCGCAAAAGCCCTCGAGGAAGCCTACCAGAGCGAGCGCGACGCCGAACTGGCCCGCGCCGAACGCGAACAGGCCACCCAGAAGGCCAACATCGTGGTGGCTGCGGAGATCGACAAGCAGAAGAAGATCATAGAGGCCGAGGCTGAAGCCGAGCAGATCCGCCGCAAGGCGAAGGGTGAGGCCGACGCCATCTTCGCCAAGATGGACGCCCAGGCCCGTGGCGTGCTGGAAATCCTCACCAAGCAGGCCGACGGTTTCAAGAGCATGGTCTCCGCCGCGGAAGGCGACGCCCAGAAGGCCGTCCTGATGATGATCGCCGACAAACTGCCCGATCTGGTGAAGACCCAGGTGGAGGCCGTCAAGGGCATCAACATCGACAAGGTCACCGTGTGGGACACCGGTAGCGGCGAGAACGGCAAGACCGCCACGTCCAACTTCATCTCAGGGATGATGAAGAGCGTTCCCCCGCTTGAGGACCTCTTCAAGATGGCCGGTATGGAACTGCCTTCCTACCTGAAGGGTACGCCCAAGGCCGATGAACAGCCTCAGCCCGAGGCCGAAAAGTAAGCGCTTATGCCGATCATCACCAATATTGATGTTATGCTGGCCCGCCGGAAAATGTCCTCCGGCGAGCTGGCGGAGAAAGTCGGCATCACCCCCGCCAATCTTTCCATCCTCAAGTGCGGCAAGGCAAAGGCCATCCGCCTAAGCACGATGGACGCCATTTGCCAGGCCCTGGACTGCCAGCCCGGCGATATCCTCGAGTATCGCGCGGAAGAATAAGAAGTACACTATTGCAAGAGCCCGGTGTTTGAAGCATCGGGCTTTTTTTATATCTTTGCGTCTATGAACACACACGTAGTGATAATGGCCGGCGGCATCGGGAGCAGGCTCTGGCCGCTCTCCACGCCGGAAGTCCCGAAACAGTTTATCGATGTGCTGGGCGTAGGCCGCAGCCTGCTGCAGCTCACGGCGGACCGCTTTGCGCCCCTCGCCAAACCGGAGAACATCTGGGTGGTCACCGGAGCGCCTTACGTGGACCTGGTCCGGCAGCAGCTGCCCAAAGTGCCCGCAGACCAGATTCTCGCCGAGCCCGAGGGCCGCAATACGGCCCCCTGCATTGCCTATGCCTCCTGGAAGGTTCAGAAGAAAGACCCCGAGGCGAACATCGTCGTCACCCCGGCCGATGCCATCGTGATGAACACGGAAGACTTCGTGGCCGTTATCGGCAAGGCGCTGGAATTCACTGCGGAAAGGGACGCCATCGTCACCGTGGGCATCACCCCCACCCGTCCGGAGACCGGCTACGGCTACATCCACGCCGCGGAGGCCCTGCACGGGCAGATCACCAAGGTGAGCGAGTTCCGCGAGAAGCCGGACCTGGACACCGCCATCGGCTATCTCCAGGACGGGCACTACTTCTGGAACGCCGGCATCTTCGTATGGAACGTGGGAACCATCATCGGCGAGCTGAAGGCCTATGCTCCGCAAATCGCTCAGATTATGGACGCCCTCGCGCCGTCCTTCTTTACCCACAGGGAGGCCGATGAACTCAAACGCCTCTTCCCCACCTGCGAAAAGATTTCCATCGACTACGCCGTTATGGAGAAGAGTCCCCGTATCTACGTTATCGCGGAGGACCTCGCCTGGAGCGACCTGGGCAGCTGGGGCTCGGTGATGGCCCGCCTCAAGGCCGATGAAAACGGCAACGTCGCCATCGGCCCCGACGTGCGCCTGCACGGCTGCCGCGACTGCCTGGTGCACGTGGCCGGGGAGAAAACCGTCATCGCCGAGGGTCTGGACGGCTATATAATCGCTGAATCCCGGGACAAGCTGCTTGTTTGCCGCTTATCCCAGGAACAGCATATCAAAGAGTATTCGGCCTAGCTACTTCACGCAGCGCACGGACATCGCCGTGGCGATACCCATCGGCTCGAACAGGCCGTTGGACAAAGCGTAATCCGTGTCCTCTATCCGGACATGGTCCGAATACAGTTCTTCCGCTTGCGGCGTCGTGTAGTTGGTAATCTGATACTTCGGATCGATCATCAGGAACCGGCGGAGGGACGAAGTCCCGCTGACGGACCAGTAGTAACCGATCGTCTTCCAGACCTTTTTGTCCGGATCGCCGCCCACACCGTCATAGATCAGGGATTCCATCAGCGGCACCCCGTTGCTGCGGATGCTTCCGCAGGCGGGCAGTAACAGACCCATTGCGTTCACATTGGACACAATGCCCAGATTCGGCCACTGGGCCCAGGAGCTGGGATTGTAGGCGCTGTAATTCGAAATCAGGGCCTGCAGGTCGGAGGAGCTGGGCACCCTCCAGCCGTAAGGGCAGGGGTTGTCCAGGCTGTTGCCGCGGCCCACTTCGCCCCAGCGGTCGGAGGCTGCCATCGTCGTGCCATCGGTATAAACCCAGTCATTGACAACGACATTGTTGTTGGCCGGATTGGGGTTGATGAAGGTCATCGGATGGGCGATGGCATAGGCCACGGTACCCTTTGACGCATCGCAGGTCACATAGTCCCAGTTCGCGGAATTGGTGGTCTTAACGGGCTGGTTCAGGTGAGGCTGCGCGCCGGTGATGGCGGAGGTATAGGGCGTGAGGTCCAGTTCGCTGATGCCGCGGAACGGATCCTTGCGGCCGTACTGGTACAGCAGGCCCATCACCTCGTGGCGGGCTGCCCACTCGTCGGCCTGGTCGGTTGCATAGCTGAAGGCGCCCAGATTCGCTTTCATCCAGGTACGGGTTCCGTCGGAGGCCACGTCGGCCGTCGGGTCGAAGCCGGCGCCGGTGCACCAGATGTGCCAGCTCCAGAGGATGTTGTCCGAGGCGTCCTTCACGGCCACCACGGCATTGCCGCGGGCACCGGTGGTGGTGATGTAGACATAGCCGTCGTCATAGATTTCGGCCGATGCGACGACATCGCCAACGGAAGGCGCCACAGTGGGGTCGGCCCCCGATTCCCAGAGGACGACCGCGCTCTTCGCGCCTCCGTTGATGGTGTTGTAGCTTTCACCCTTGCAGTTCTTGAACTTGTAGGTGCCGGGGGCGTCGGAGGCGATCACGTAGCAGTTGGACGTATGGTTGTCCAGGCTCAGGTTGGTGGCCGACGGCGGTGCCGGGGAGCCCGTGCCCTGCAGGTTCACCGTGAGGCGGTACATCTTGCCGGCCTCGAACTGAAGCGCGGAAGGGAAAGTGACTGTTGCCGTATAGGTGTCGGAGGCGGCATCGGTGGCCGTCACCGTCCAGGAGGTGTTGGCCGGCTGGTCCTTGACGGAAGTCACGAAATAATAGACGAGAGTTTTGTCGTCGGGCACGTTGATGCCGCTGCACTGCCCTTCGGTATCGCCGATGGAGCCGTAGTATCCGCGCATAAAACTGCGCCCGCCGATAACCATTTCCGGGCTGGCGGCATAGCGCCAGTCGTCGCTGGTGCCGAAGGCGTTGTAAACCGTCGATTCCACCTCGAGGGTCTTGATGACATCGGCGCTGCTGAGCGAAGCGGGCAGCACGGCCGTCACCTTGAGGATGCTGTAGAGGTTCAGCAGCGACACGTTCAGGGTATGGCGGTAAGGATCCGTCTGGTCGATGGTGGCTTCCCCGTACATTACACTGCGCTCCTGCACGGGCGCGAGGTCGCCCACGGTGGCGGCATAGGTGTAATTCGTACTGTTCAGGTGGAAGTACTCCGACCCCGGCTTGAGCTGGCTGATAGCGCGCGTGGAATTGGAGCCTTTGTCCCCGTGGACACGAAGCGATCCGTAGTATCCGTCGGGAAGGGGCATATCCAGGTCGTCGTACTGGTAAGGACTCACGGGCGGATAGAAGCACAGGATACGCGGGGCGTCGCCGCCGGTATAGTAGCCTTCAAACACGCCTGCGTCGGAACCGCCGCCGCTTGCGAGGGCGAACTTGTCGATGCTGCGCACCGTCGCGTAGTTTCCGTCGCTGTTGAAGGCGACGACAGCGATGCTGTCGCCCGGGGCCCACTGGCACTTGAGGGTATTGCCATCGGCCTCATAGGAGGTCTTGGTGATGTTCACCTTAACGGTCATCGGCACGCCCTGGACTTTTTCGGCCACGGGAACAGGTGCCTCTTCTTTCGTCTGGCAGGCTGCAACAAGGGTGAGTGCAGCGAGGATCATCATACTCTTTCTCATCTTCCGGCCCTCCTACATAATCAAATAATTGAGATCACCGCCGTCCCCGTAGTCGGGGCCGGACACGCAGACGATACTGTTCAGATCCACTTCCAGCACGTCGCAACTGGGAGCGGAATACGTTTTTAGTTTTTCCATATCATTGAGGTTTTATACACTTCCTTTAAACCGATTGCAAAAGTACGGAAGAATCCCGCGCGTGTAAATACATATTTTTATGTATGCCGGCTTTGGGAAAAGTGCGCTATCTTTGCGGATATGAAACGTCTCCTGCTCGTCCTTGCCGGGCTGCTGGCCGCCCTTCCCGCCTTTTCGCAGTATTATGAGAAGGCGGAGACCGCCTTTTACGAGGCGCGGTATGCCGATGCCATCCGCACGGCGCTGGAAGGCCTTTCGGCGGAACCCGCCCGCTCCAGCGAGGAGTCGGCCGTGGAGCTCTGCTCGATCCTCGGGGCCAGCTTTGCGCGGCTCGGGGCCTTCGACAAGGCGGCGGAGTACTTCGTGCGCTGCTACCGCTACGACAAAGAATTCGGCGAGCCGGAGGGTCTCAGTTCTTCCCTGATCAACCTCGCATCCCTGTATGTCTATGCCGGAAAACCGGAGTTGGGGCGCTCCTATGCGCTGGAAGCCATCGGCACGGAAAAGCCCTTGAACCGGCCGGCGAAACTGGCGATGGCCTACGGAAAGGCCTGCGACGTGTATCACGCCCTGGAAAAGCCGGATTCCGCCCTCTATTATGCGAACCTCGCCGTGGCCTCCGCCCTGGAGAGCGGGGATTCGCTGGGGGTGGCCATCCGCCGCAGCCAGCGGGCCTATCCCCTGCTCACGCTTTCCCGCTACGGGGAAGCGGCCGAGGACCTGGATTTCGCGGAGAAGGTTTTTCGGGAGAAAAACCGTCGGCAGTCCCTTTCCATCGTCTGTTTTCAACAGGCGGGGATGTACGGAAAAATCGGCCGGGAAACGCTTGCGGGCCGATATTATCAGGAAGCGCTCGCGCTCGCCCGCGAGGTGGAGGACAAACCCTTCGAGCAGAAGGTCTGCCACGCCTACGCGGAGTTCCTGGGCTCCACCAGGCCCGACGAAGCCTATGAACTGATGGCGCAGTCGGCCCGCCTCCAGGAGGAGATCGCCCAAAGCGAAAGCGAACGGGCGCTGGAACTCTACAACATTGAATTCGAGACCGCCAGGCGCGAGAAAACCATTGCTGCGCAGCGGAGCCGGCTGATCCTGCTGGCCGTCATCCTGGCGGCACTGCTCGTTGCCGCCGCGGTTACGGCCGTATCGGCCATCCGGATGCGCCGGAGCCAGCGGCAGAAAGATTTCCTCTACCGCGTGATTTCCCACGATATGCTCTCCCCCGCCATCGCCCAGCTCCGCGGCATCCAGATGCTCCGCGCCGCCCCCGACGGTTCCCGTTCGCAGGAGGTGCTCGTGCAGCTGGAACGACAGGCCGAAGGAGAGGTGGAGCTGATCCGCAACGCCCTCCGCTGGGCGCAGCTTCAGGAGGGCGGGAAACCGGCCGAGGCAGCCTGCTTCTCGCTGGCCACGCTGGCCCGGGAGGCGATGGAGCAGCACGGCGTGAGCGCGCAGCAGAAAGGGATTACCCTGTCGCTGGACGCGCCCGAGGACGCAATCGTCTGCTGCAACCGGGGCACCCTGCTGCTGGTGCTGCGCAACCTCCTTTCCAATGCCGTCAAGTTCTCGCAGCCGGGCTCGGAGGTGATTCTGCGCCTGGCCCGGAAGGACGGGAAGGCGGCCCTCAGCGTCTGCGACAGCGGGATCGGCATCCCCGCCGAAAAACTCGGGAGCATCTTCGGAGCGGAGAACGTTTTCCGCCGCCAGGGTACCGCCGGGGAGCCCAGCCACGGAATCGGCCTCGCCGTCAGTTACATCCTTACGCAGAAACTGGGCGGGTCTTTATCGGCCTTGAGCGAGGAAGGGAAAGGCAGTACGTTCACCATTGAAATGCCCCTCGAAAATGAATGACACCATCCGACTTATGCTGGTGGACGACCACCCGCTGATGCTCCTCGGCATCTCTTCGATGCTGGACGGGAAGGCCGATATCCAGGTGGTGGGGACCGCCTCCAACGGCCAGGAAGCGCTGGCCAAGGCCCGGGAACTGAACCCGGACGTGATGATGCTGGACATCGTGATGCCGGGGATGGACGGGGTGGAGCTGGCGCGCCAGATGCGGGCCGAGCTGCCGGACGTGCGGCTCCTGGTCCTATCCAGCGACACTTCCCTGGCCACGCTGGAGCCGCTGCTGGGAATCGGGATCGACGGGTTCCTGCCCAAGAGCAGTGAATCGGCCGTGATGCTGGAGGCCGTCCGCAGCGTCGCCGCCGGCTACGAATACTTCGGCACGGACATCGCCCGGCTCATCGAGCGCATCTCCCTGGCAAAGAAAGCCTCCGAGAGCCTCTTCACCCCGCGCGAGCTGGACGTCATCCGCCTCAGCGCGCAGGGACTGCAATACAAGGAGATTGCCGGCCGGCTAGGGATCAAGTACCTGACCGTAGTCACCATCAAGAACAACATTTTCCGCAAGCTGGGCATCAACAACACCGTGGAACTGGTGGTTTACGCCCTCAAGAAAGGGCTCATTTCGCTTTAACGCCTTCGGGACGCAAAAATTTTGATTATCCGCTTGCAAATCCAAAAATAGTTACTACCTTTGCATTCCCGATTTCGGGCGGAGGACTCGTTAGCTCAGTTGGTAGAGCACAACACTTTTAATGTTGGGGTCTCGGGTTCGAGCCCCGAACGGGTCACAAAGACATACACCAGCACTCTTAGCTCAGCTGGTAGAGCAGCTGACTCTTAATCAGCGGGTCTAGGGTTCGAGTCCCTAAGAGTGCACAAAAGGACAGGTTTTTCGCCTGTCCTTTTTCGTTTACCCTATCTCCAAAACCTAAACGTAATATCCTCCCAGCCGGAATCAACGCGCCGGTAGAGCCGCTGGTTGGTCTTGGGGTTGTTCAAAGGCCCGAAGGCGGGCTTGTAGGGACCCAGCTTGATGTAGTCGAAGTGGTCCCAGTAGATGTCCTCCACCTCTTCCCTGCCGCTGTAGACGGCCACTTCCAGGCCCAGGGAGCGGGCGTGGTCGGCCAGATCCAGCAGGGTTTCCGGATCCCGGCCCTCCCCTAAAAACAGGAAGCAGTTCACCCCGAAATTATCGGCTACCAGGGCGTCGATCACCTCCGGGGTGAGTTCCCGGCCGATGTCCTTGCGGAGAAACGGCGAATGGCAACCTTCGCAGTTTCCCCGGCAATGGGAAATCTCCACTGCCAGGGAAACACGGTCCGGAATCTCTTCCAGGACCACGGAGGTCATATCCGGGACAAACTTTATCATCCGACGTTCGATAAAGCAACTCCGAGCGAAGCGAGCCGAGGGGGTCCGGGGGAAGCATCCCCCGGTCGATTAATCGATATAGAAGCGCTTCTGCGCTTCCTCCTGCCGCATCTCGGAGAACGACGACACTCTCTTCAGATAGCCGATCACACGGGTGAGGTAGTCCAGGTTCGTGCTGCCGCACTTGGGGCACACCTTGAGCGTATCCTTGGAGATGTAACCACACTCGTTGCAGACGGTGTTGCGGCAGTTGAAGGTGAAGTAGTTGGTACCGTAGTGGGCGGCGGTCTTCAGCAGCTGCCTGTACTGGTCCTTGGTGAGGTGCTCCGCGATGTTCATATGCAGGGCGCTGCCGCCGTCCAGGTACTTCACGAAGTCCTCTCCGTGGAGCTTGAACTTGTCGATCATCGAGAGGCTCTCGTCCTCCGGATTGTAGAAGTAGGAGCTGTACATATTGTGCTTCGCGCTCACGAAGTAGCCGTCCTTCTTGTCCCACTTGTAGTTCTTGCCGGAGAGGTTCTCGCCGGGCACGAACTCGGTGTTGAACATCGTTTCCTTCGTGCGGTCCTTGCGGTTGCACACGTTGATGGTCTCCAGCAGGGTGTTCACGAACTCCTGGTAATCCGGGTTCGGGGAAATCTCCAGGCCCAGGAACTCCGCGGCGTCCGTGAGGCCGTTCACGCCCACGGTGAGGTACTGCTTCCTCATATCGATGAAACCGGCCCTGTACACATCCAGCATCTCGGCCTTCAGGAAGTCCTTGATGATCTCGTTGAAGGCGGTCTGGTACTTGTGCACGCGGACGGTCTGCTCCGTCACGGCCTCCGTGATGTAGCGGTAGAGCACTTCCTTATCGTACATATCGCGCGTGAGCGGGAGGTCCGGGGCGATGGCCTGGCCCTTTTCCGCCTTGAAGTACTTGCGCGCGGCATCCTGGATGAGGCGGTTCAGGTTGATGGTCATCACGCTCTTGGAGCCCGTAGCCACGGAAGCCGTACCCATCGAGTACTGGTGGGTGGTGTGGTTGTGTTCCTCGTCCGAGAGATCCTTCAGGGAGTTGCGCAGGCGGCAGCAGCTGCTGAGGCTGTCCGGGCTGTTGGACAGATAGCAGAAGAAGCTGTGCCCCTTGGCCCACATCTCCGCGGTGAAATCCGCATACTCCTTATCGGCGAAATCGTCGCCGCCGTCGGTGAGGAGAGCCATCGTCTCCACCGGGAAGGTGAGGATGTAGTGCGTGCGTTCCTCGTTGAACCAGTTCATAAAGTGCTTCTGGAGCCAGGACAGCGTCTCCCACTTGGGGGCCGATCCGTCCGGGAAGCGGAACTCGCCGAACACGCCCTCGAAGTAGGGCTTGTCGAAGTAGCCGATGTTCCAGAACACCGTCTGGTAGCCGCGGTTGCCGGCGGGCATATTCATCGAGTGGACCACCTGCTGGAAGCAGTTGTCGATGACCTTGGTGAGCGTGCGTGCCTTGGCGTTCTTCTCCACCACCTCGTCCAGACGCTCCAGGTAATTGTCCCCGTAGTCCTTGCGGATGAAGTAGTCCAGGTACATCAGGAACTCGGGTGTTGCCACCGCGCCCATGAACTGGGAGGAGATGGAGTACACGAGGTTGATGAACTCCCCGCAGAAGCTCTTGAGGTCCGTGGGGGCGATGGACACGCCGCCCAGTTCCTTGAGGCCGCTCACCAGGAAAGGATACATCGTGATGGCCACGCAGTAAGGATAGCCGGGGGTGCCGCTTTCATCGTGCTTGTACAGGACGTGCGATTCCAGGTCCGCGATGTACTGGTCCGCCAGCTGACGGCTGTACAGGGCCTTGATCTTGTCCTGCATGATGTAGCGGTTCTGCTTGATGTTGTTCTCCTTGTAGAGCTCGTTGCCCAGGGTGACGATGTTCTTGCGGGTGATGTTCGCGTTGGAGTCGAACTTGGAGCCCGTGGCGGCGTTGGAGGCGCTGATGTAGTCCTTGATGAAGTCCCGCTTCTTGCGGAGGTCCACCCCGCGGTCGAAGGTCTCGATATAGGCCAGGGCGGCCTTCTTGTTGATGGACATCAGCGAATCCACCACCTGGCGGCGGATCTCCTGGCTGGACATCTTGTCGTAGATGAAGAGGTTGTCCACGATGGAAACCACCACGTCCTCCGGGACGGGCTGGCCCGTGGAAACGAAGGCGAGACGGATGCCGTTCATCAGTTTCTCGCGGTCGAATTCTTCAACGGTTGCATTGGTTTTACGTACTTCCATATAGTTATAGGTCTAATGTCTAGGGGCTAAAAGTGACGGACTGCCCAGAGGACAATCCGTCTCTTTCAAGTGCAAAATTACAGTCTTCCGCGGGGAAAAAAACTCCCCTCAGGAGAAAGTTTTCAACAATCTTTTTAACACCCCTTCACTAGTACCCGAAAATGTCTTCCGCGCTGAGCATCTGAACCGGGCCCAGGGTGCGCAGGAAGGCCATATCCATATCCTTCGGGTCCCCCAGGATGCCGTACTGGTAGGTGCGGCCCTTGATCCACTTTTCGTGGGTGGCAAGAAGGTCCTCCATCGTCATCTCCCCTACCTTCTCGAAGAGGAGTTTGTCCAGCGGCTCGCTTAGCCCCAGCTCCTGGGCCGTGAGGTAGCTGTAAAGGACGCTGCTGCCGATGGTGCGCTGGGTGCGCAGGCGGGACAGCACGCCCGTCTTGGCAATTTCCAGGTTCTCGGGGGCCTGAGGCATATTTTCGATAATCTCGTCGAAACCGTTCACGGCCTTCTGCAGCTTATCGTTCTGGGAAGCGATGAAGGCATAGAAGGAGTACGTATCGGCCAGGTAGCTCGGGGAATCCAGGTAGGCGCTGGCGCTGTAGGCCAGGGCGCGGGATTCGCGCATCTCCTGGAAGACGATGGCGTTCATGCCGCCGCCGAAGTACTCGTTGAACAGGCCGATGGCAGGCACCTCGGCGAGATCCCACTGCTCTCCTCTGTCGGAGTACTGGAGATAATAGAACTGACGGGAAGGATACTGGGCGAAGAATACCTTCGACTCGGGCGTCGTCCGCTTGACAGGATAGGTCTTCACGAGGGGCGTGAGGCCGTCGGTAGCGTGTACGCGGGAAAGCATCTCCTTCACCTCGTCCAGCGAAGCCGGGCCGTAGTAGAGGATCTTATGGGCCGATCCGACAAGTTCCTTCAGCGAAGCGAGTACGCCGTCCGCGGTAAGGGCCGCCACCTGCGGGTTGGTGAGGTTGCCGTCCTTGATGTACTGGGCGCCGTAGTTCAGGTAGGTGCGCAGGGCGCTGAAGCAGGCGCGCTGGTTCATCTTCGCATCCTGGCGGGAGCGGAAGATATCGGCCTTCATCTCCGAGAGAATGTCCTCGTCGGGAATAAGCGAGCCGATGTGGCCTTCGCTCAAGGCCAGGGCCGCCTCCAGGTTCTCGCTGAGACCGTTGACGGAGATGACGGAGGAATTGGCTCCAATGCGGATGCCGCCGCTGCAGGCCAAACCGTACATCTTGGACGCATACTCCTCGCCGCTCAGGCCCTCGGAGCCCAGGTAGCTCCAGTAGTCTGAGGCAATGCCCAGCACAGGGTCGTTCTGGGTACCCTTGTCATAGCGGAAGGCCAGCTGGGCGATGTCGTTCTTCTCGTTTTTCTTATAGAGGAGTTCCAGGCCGTTCAGCTCGCTCACGGTCATATCCTTTTCCCAGTCCACGAACACGGGCTCGATGGGGGCCGGTTCGCTCTGGGCGATCTCCTTCAGGAAGTCACTCTGCTTGTCGCGGTTGGTGACGATGGGGGTGATCTTCGGGGCTTCGATCTTCTTGATGTCCTTGTCCTCGCCGATGTGCTTCAGCACGCAGGCGTAGCTATCGGCTCCCAGATACTTGTTCGCCCAGGCCACAACGTCCTCCTTGGTGATTTTCTCGATACGGGAGACCTTGGTGGCTTCATCCTTCCAGGAAGTGCCGTTGATGAAGGAATCCACGAAGATACCGGCGCGGGAGCGGTTGCGCTCCAGGGAACGCATATAGCTCAGTTTCCAGTTGGCCTTTGCGGCTTCCACCAGTTCCTCCGGGAAGTCGCCGTCGCGGAGCTTCGCGATCTCCGCCAGGAAAACGTCGCGCACGGCTTCCAGGCTCTGCCCTTCCTTGGGCATACCCTGGGCGATGAAGGCGCCCCAGTCCGAACGGCCGTAGTCGAAGACGTAGCCGCCCAGGATCTGCTGGGTGCGGATGGCATCCAGGTCGATCAGGCCCGCCTGGCCGTTGTAGAGCACGGAAGCGGCGATTTCACCGGTCTCGCTCTCAGGGTCGGCCACCTTCGGGGTGCGCCAGCCCAGCATCACGAATTCCGCCTCTTCGCCGTAGACGTCCTTGTTGAGGGGCGCGGCGATGGGCTCTTCCGGCTTGACGCTGCGGTCCGGGAGATTCGGGTTGGGCTCCCAGCCGCCGAAGTATTTCTTGATGATCCTGACCATCTCGTCCGGGTCGAAGTCACCGGAGAGGCAGATGGCCACGTTGTTGGGAACGTAGTAGGTGTTCTTCTGGTGCTTGATGGCCTTCAGGGAAGGATTCTTCAGGTGATCCTGCGTGCCGATGACCGTCTGGGTGCCGTAAGGATGGTTCGGGAAGAGCATCGCGTTGAGGGCGTCGTAGGCCTTCTCGCTGTCGTCCGTCAGGGACATATTCTTTTCCTCGTACACCGCCTCCAGTTCCGTGTGGAAACCGCGGAAGACGCAGTTGATGAAACGGTCGGCCTGGATCTTCGCCCAGTTCTCCACCTGGTTGGAAGGAATCTCCTCCACATAGCAGGTGACGTCCTCGCTGGTGTAGGCGTTCGTCCCTTCCGAGCCGATGATGTTCATCAGTTTGTCGTACTCGTTGGGGATGGAAATCTTGGATGCCTCATAGGAGATGGAGTCGATCTGGTGATAGACGGCCGCACGCTCCGCGGGGTCTGTAAGGGTGCGGTAGACCTCATACAGGGAATCCACCTGGTCCAGGAGCGGTTTTTCGGCCGCATAGTCCTGTGTGCCGAAGCTTTCCGTCCCCTTGAACATCATATGCTCCAGGTAGTGGGCCAGGCCCGTGTTGTCCGCCGGATCGTCTTTTCCGCCCGCGTGCACGGCGATGCTCGCCTGGATGCGGGGTTCGTCCTTGTTGACGGTCATATACACCTTGAGTCCGTTGTCCAGGGTGTAGATTTTCGCCTGGAGGGGATCTCCCTTCACGCTTTCATAGCGTGAGCAGCCCGTGAGGGCCAGGGCCGCGACGGCGGCCATAGTAAGTAAAACCTTCTTCATACTACAGAGAGTTTGTTTTCACAAATATAGGAAAAATATGTAAATTTGTAGGCTTAAACGACACTTTATGAAGAACTTTGTGGAAGAGCTCCGCTGGCGCGGAATGATTCAGGACATAATGCCCGGGACGGAAGAGAAACTTCTGGAAGGCCCGCAGGCCGCCTACGTAGGGATCGACCCCACGGCGGATTCCCTGCACATCGGCCACCTGGTGAGCGTGATGATTCTCAAACATTTCCAAAGCTGCGGGCACAAGCCCTACGCCCTCGTGGGCGGCGCCACCGGTATGATCGGCGACCCTTCGATGAAATCGGCCGAAAGAAACCTCCTGGACGAGGAAACGCTCGCCCACAACGTCGCCTGCCTGAAGGCGCAGCTCTCGCGCTTCCTGGATTTCAGCTCGGACGCGCCCAACAAGGCCGAACTGGTGAACAACTACGACTGGATGAAGGACTATACCTTCATCAACTTCATCCGGGACATCGGCAAGCACATCACCGTCAACTATATGATGGCCAAGGACTCCGTCAAGAAACGCCTTTCCCGCGACTCCTCGGAAGGGATGTCCTTCACCGAATTCAGCTACCAGCTTATGCAGGGCTACGATTTCTACTGGCTCTGGAAGAACAAGGGCTGCGTACTGCAGCTGGGCGGAAGCGACCAGTGGGGCAACATCACCACCGGCACCGAGCTCATCCGCCGGATGGACGGAGGCACCGCCTTCGCCCTCACCTGCCCGCTCATCCGCAAGGCCGACGGCACCAAGTTCGGCAAAACCGAGAAAGGCAACATCTGGCTGGATGCGGAGCGCACCTCCCCCTATGAGTTCTACCAGTTCTGGCTCAACGTGAGCGACGAAGACGCGGAGAGCTACATCAAGATCTTCACCCTGCTGGACCGGGAGACCATCGAGGGCCTCATCGCCGCACATAGGGCCGATCCCGGCCGGCGCGAACTCCAGAAAGTCCTGGCCCGTGAAGTGACCGTGATGTGCCACGGACAGGAAGCCTATGAGAAAGCCGTCGCGGCTTCGCAAATGCTCTTCGGCGGGGATTCCGAAGCCCTGAAAAAGCTGGACGAGCGCACGTTCCTGGCCGTTTTCGGCGACGTTCCTTCGTTCGATGTGGCCCGCGCGGAACTGCCCTGCAACATCCTGGACCTGCTGGCCGTGAAGACCTCCATCCTTCCATCCAAGGGCGAAGCCCGGAAGATGGTCCAGGGGAACGGCATCGCCATCAATAAGGACAAGGTGACCTCCATCGACGCTTCCGTCACGGAGGCCGATATCGTGAACGGTCACTACATCCTGGCCCAGAAGGGCAAGAAGAACTACTTTATCATTAATGTAAAGTAATGGAAAAACCCGCAAGCACCCGGCAGCTGAAAGTTGCCCGTGAAATACAGAAAGACCTCGCGGAAATCATCCGCGCAAAAGGGATGGCCGCCTTCGGGGGCGCGATGGTGACGGTGAGCGAAGTACGCGTGAGCCCGGACCTTTCCGTCGCCAAGGTATTCGTGAGCGTGTTCCCCTCGGAGAAACAGGCCCCGGTGATGCAGCTCCTGGAGGAGAACAACCGGGCCCTCCGCGGTGAACTGGGCCGCGTGGTGGCCAAACAGTTCCGTATCGTGCCGGAGTTGGTGTTCCTGCTGGACACCTCGCTGGACTATGCGGAGCATATCGAAGAACTCCTGAAGAAGTGAGATTGCCGCTCATATTCGCCTTCCGCTATCTCTTCGCCCGGAAATCGTTCAAAATCATCAACCTGATTTCGATCATCGGGGCGGCGGGGATGGCGCTCGGAACGGCGGCGCTCATCATCGTCCTTTCCGTTTTCAACGGTTTCAACGACCTGGTAGCCACGTCCCTCTCGGACGCCGGCGCACCGCTTGTGGTGCGTCCCGCGGAAGGGAAAGTCTTCACGCCGGAAGGCCCTGCCTTCGATTGGATATCTGGGAGCGAAGACATTCAGCGCTGCTCGGCCGTGCTGGAAGAGCAGGTGTTCCTCTCCTATGAGGGGAAACAGAGCCTCGCCCGCGTGCGGGGAGTAGATCTGGCCGGAGAAGCCGGATCTCCCCTGCAGGACCACCTGGTGGACGGCGCCTGGAAACTGCACCGCGGGGACCTTCCCCAGGCCGTCGCCGGCGCCACGCTGGCCTATACCCTGGGCGCCCGGCCCCAGTTCGTCACGCCCCTGGAACTGCATTATCCGTCCCGTACGGAGCCCGTTTCCCTGACCAATCCCGCCGCCTCCCTGCGCTCCTCAAGCGTGAAGCTGAGCGGCGTGGTGAGCGTCAACGCCAACCTGGACGCCTCGCTGCTGGTGGTTCCCATCGAAGTGATGCGGGACCTGCTGGAATACCCCACGGAGGTATCGGCCCTCGAAATCTGGCCCGGCGGAGAGGCATCGGCCCTCCAAAAAGAGCTCCAGGAGCAGCTGGGGCCCGCCTTCCGCGTCCTGGACCGGCAGCAGCAGGACCAGAGCATCTACCGGATGATGCGCTACGAGAAACTGGCCATCTATCTCATTCTGGTCTTCATCGTGGTGATCGTCGCCTTCAACATTTTCAGTTCCCTGAGGATGCTCATCATCGAGAAGGAGGCCGATTCCGACACCCTTCGCAGCCTGGGCGCTCCGGAAGGGCTTCTGCGCCGGATTTTCCTCACGGAAGGCTGGCTGGTTTCCCTGCTGGGGATGCTTGTAGGCCTTGTTTTGGGAATCGGTGTCGTGCTGCTGCAGCAGCGCTTCGGCCTGGTATCGATGCCCGGTAATTTTGCCGTTTCGTCCTACCCCGTGGCGCTTCAGGCAAGGGATTTGCTATGGACTGTCATCGGCGTGGCGGGCATCGGCTTTGTGATGGCCTTCGTCCCGTCCCGGAAAATTTGATTAACTTTGTAAAAAATTACACGGCTATGAAACGTTGTATTCTCATACTTTTCCTGCTCACGCTGTCCCTGGCGGCCAGCGCGCAGTATGTTCACCGCAGGGGCGGACATATGACCCGTGACAAAGAGAAAATCGCCCTGGAGGAGCAGCAGCTCATCCTTTCGGACATTAACGGCATAGATTACAATGGAGTCTGGAAAGACTACAACGGCTGGCGCAAGACCGGCCTCGGACTCACCATCGGCGGCAGCGTCGTGGCCGGCGGCGGAGCCATCACCTTTTTGACCGGCGCCCTGGTTTCTATGCTGGGCGCAGCAGTCGGTGCCGTCGGAGGTGCCGTCGGAGGATCCGTAGGAGGCAGTGCAGGTGCACAGTCCGGCGCTCAGGCCGGGGCCGAAGCCGGCGTCAAAGCCGGGCAGCCCATCATGACCGGCGGCCTCATCGCGATGGGTGTAGGCGCCGTGGCCCTGGGCGCGGGCATTCCCGTGCTGGTAGTGAATTGCAAGCGGATGAACCGCATCGTGGCCGATTACAACGGCACCCTGCCCGACCCCACGCTGGAAGAACCCGCCGTGGAAGTGGCCTTCGGCCCCGCCCCGTCCGGGATTGGCTTCACCGTCAGTTTTTAATCATAGGAGGGGACACCCCCTCGGTCGCTGAAAAGAAGGCCGATGCTCCCTCGGGGGTGTCGGCCTTCCTTTTTTCAAAGAAAAACTTGCAGTTTCAGATTTTTTCCGTACTTTTGCAGGCTGACTTTTCCGTAATGTCGGCTGGTTAAAGTTCATAATCCCATCCGGAGCGACTGGCCCGGAGCTAAAACAGAGACAGAGATATGCTGAGTATCTTCTACAAGGAAAACGGAAAAATTCTCCTCTCCCAGTCGGAGAAAGACTTCCCGAAGATCACGCTGGAAAACGCGGTATGGATTGACCTGGTGGATCCCACCGGGGAGGAAAAACGTGCCGTGGAGGCCTTCCTGGGCACAGAAATCCAGAGCCGCGCGCAGGCGGAGGAAATCGAATCCTCCTCCCGTTACTTCGAGACCGATGATGCCATCTTCGCGAACACGAACTTCCTCACCCCGGGGCAGGACGAGTATATGATGCAGCCCGTTTCGTTCACCATCGTGGACGAAACCCTCACAACACTCCGTGAAGTACCCCTGCGTTCCTTCACGGAACTGCAGCGCCGTATGCAGGTGAATCCGCGGCAGTATCCTTCCGGCTTCAGCGTTTTTGCCAGTATCCTGGATCAACGCGTGGACCTGGATGCGGATATGATCGAGCTCCTCTCGAAGGAGATTTCCCAGTACGCCAAGCAGATCAACGACCAGGAAGACATCGACCAGGAACTCCTGATTGACATCTCCCAGATGCAGGAGAACACGATGGTCGTGCGGGAGAACGTGGTGGATAAGCAGCGTCTCATCTCCAACCTGATGCGTTCCACCAAGGTCCCGCGCACGCTGGAAAACCGCCTGAACGTGCTGTTGCAGGATATTTCGTCCCTGCTGAGCCATACGAACTTCTGCTTCGAGCGTCTGGAATACCTCCAGGATACGGTGGTGGGTCTTATCAACCTGGAGCAGAACAAGATTATGAAGATCCTCGCCGTGGTGAGCGTATTCCTGATGCCGCCCACCCTCATCGCCGGATTCTACGGGATGAACGTGCGGCTGCCCATCATCGCCGCGGACAACCCCAACGCCAATTTCTGGAACTGGGTGATCATCGTGGGTCTGATGGCCCTCAGCTGCCTGCTGGTGTTTGTGCTCTTCAGGCGAAAGAAACTCCTGTAATAGGAGGGCCGACATTCCCGCGAGAGCATCGGCCTTCTATTCAGCGACCGAGGGAGTTTCCCCTCCTATTCTTCGTAAATTGTTGGATCGAAGCCCTCGAGGGCTTCTTTTCTCTCCGTGCAGGTGCCGCACTTGCCGCAGTGTTTCTCCCCACCCTTGTAGCAGGAATAGGTCTTGGAATAATCTATGCCCAGGGCGCGGCCGCGGAGTGCGATGTCCCGCTTGGTGATGTTGCAGTAGGGGGAAAGGACCTGAACGCCGTTGTAGGTTCCGGCGGCGGCCGCCGCAGCAAAAGCCTCGATGAACTCCGGGCGGCAGTCCGGATAGATGGCGTGGTCTCCGCTGTGGTTGGCGATGAGGATGGTATCCAGTTCATAGCTTTCCGCCAGCCCGGCCGCTACGGAGAGCATTATGCCGTTGCGGAAGGGAACCACCGTGCTTTTCATATTGTCATCGGCATAGGATCCCTCCGGAATCTCGCCGCCGCCAAGGAGCAGATCGCTCTTGAAATACTCGCCGATAAACGCCAGCGGAATCACCAGATGCTTGATTCCCAGTAGCTTGCAGTGCTCCCTGGCGCAGGCGATTTCCCGCGCATTGTGCTTGGAGCCGTAGTCGAAGGTGACGGCCAGCGCGATGCTGTCCCTGTACTCATAGAGCAGCGTAGTGCTGTCCAGCCCGCCGGAATAGATAATCAGTGCTTTCATAACTTAGCCAGTATGCCGCCAACGGCCTTGCGGGCCGATTCCACCGCTTCCACCACCGTCCGCGGCCCGGAGCAGAAATCCCCGGCCACCCAGACGTTCAGAAGGCCGGTCACCCGCTGACCCTCGGCAAGGACGGGCCAGCCCCACTGGTCCAGGACGGCGCCGGTGCCTGCGAACAGGCCGAACTCCGGCCGTTCGCTGATGGCCACGAGGAGGGTGTCGCACGCGACGAAGTGGTCCGTCCCGTCGATGATGCGCGTGACCACGCGGCCGCCGTCTTCCGGCTGCACATTCTCGCAGTCGCGGAACACCACGCCGCCATCCTGCACCTCTACGGGCGCCTGGAAGACTTTGAACTGGACGCCATCGGCCTTCGCCTCCTTCACTTCCTCGGGATTGGCCGGCATATTTTCGAAGGTCTTGCGGTAATAGACCCAGGTTTCGCAGCCCTGA